>Ga0180435_10004699_pt1 | contig 13440 bp, 8 predicted proteins | sample SS_ome_3_FD_132467 | JGI IMG/M metagenome (GOLD analysis project Ga0180435, IMG submission 132467) | Hypersaline lake sediment archaeal communities from the Salton Sea, California, USA - SS_3_S_1 metaG | ecosystem: Environmental > Aquatic > Non-marine Saline and Alkaline > Hypersaline > Sediment... | reverse complement strand
TTTTCGAGTAACTCTTCGCAGCTGTTAACACCAGCTGATGCCAGTTTCTCCGCGTAAGCTGGTCCTATACCTTCGATGACAGTTATGTCAGTCATTTTGATGTCTCCTCATCATGTTTAAATCAGGTGCACTAAGGTGCGGCACCTACTTTTTTCCAAACAACCCGCCTGCCAGCTTACCCAGCATACCGAGCTTCGAATCATTGCCAAAATTCGCGACTGCCGGTGCAATCATACCTAGAGCCTGTTGCGCTAATTCCGGTGAGATCAACAGATTCTCAGCCAGGGCGTTCACGTCCAGTAGCTGCAAGAAGCTGTCGCCCTGCAAACCAGTCAGCATATCGGTAAAGTCGAAGCCGTCGTTGCCGCCAAGTTGTGCACCGATTTCTCCGGCCATTTCAGAAATTTTCCCGTCATCAAAACCCAGGTCTTTCAATCCACCCACCAATTCCGGGGCGCTCTGTAACAGACTGCTTATATTCATGTTATCCAACTACTCCTGCAACAATTGTCCCCAGTGTAAAACTTACGTGTGGGACGACTGTAAAAAGCGTGTAACAATCGCCTACTTCAACAGGGATCCGAGAATACCGCGCACCAGGCGTGAACCTAAAGAACGCCCAACGCTGCGCAGAGTGCTCTTCACAAACGCTTCGCCCGCACTTTGCCGGCCCGAGCCACTTGAACGCTTGCGCTGTTCACGGGCCTCTCGCTCAGCTTCTTTTTGCGCAGCTTTTTCCTGTGCCTGCCTGGCTTGTTCGGCTGATTTTTGCGCCGCTTCACGTTCAGCCCGTTCGGCCGCGGCTTCGGTTCGAGCTGCCAGCAGCTCAAAAGCTGAATCGCGGTCAATCTCCGATTCATAGCGGCCAGACATGGGGGAGTCAGCTATGGCTTTTTCCCGGGTAGCATCATCTATCGGACCAATCTGAGCCTGAGGAGGCGGCACGGTACCGGCCACCACCGAGGTTGGCGCACCCTCTTCATTGAGACTGGACACCAATGCCTCACCCAACCCGAGATTTGTGATGGTACCCACCACGTCGACGCCGGTGTCATTACGAAAACCTGCCGCAACCGCGCGAATGGCACGCTGGTCTTTCGGCGTAAATGCTCGCAAGGCATGCTGGATTTTCATCCCCATCTGGCCAAGCACATTTTCAGGCACGTCCAGGGGAGACTGGGTAATCAGATAGATGCCCACCGCTTTTGAACGGATCAGACGAAAGACCTGTTCGACTTTCTCTAAAAGCCCTTTTGGCATGTCCTTGAACAACAGGTGGGCTTCATCAAAAAACAGAACTATTTTGGGTTGCTCCAGATCCCCAGCTTCCGGCAATTCTTCAAACAGTTCCGAAAGCAGCCACAGCAGAAAAGCTGCATATAACTTAGGCGACTCGCGTACCAGTTGTTCGGCGTCCAGCAGACTGATGACCCCAATGCCGGAGAAATCTTTCTGCATCAGATCTTTCAGTTCAATCGCAGGTTCACCAAACAAAAGCTCGCCGCCCTGCGACTCAAGCACCAGCAGACGCCGCTGGATAGCGCCGACAGACGCGGAAGAAATATTTCCGTACTCAGCCCGCAGCGCTTTAGCATTGTTACTCATAAACGCGAGCAGGCTGCGCAGGTCTTTCAGATCCAGCAGCAGCAGGCCTTCATCATCGGCAATCGCAAAACAGGCGTACAAAATGCCTGTTTGCGTTTCGTTTAAATCCAGCAGAGCGGCAAGAATATCCGGCCCCATCTCTGAAATAGTGGTGCGTACAGGGTGTCCACGCTCGCCAAAAATATCCCAGAACAGTGTCGGGTGAGCACTGGCTTTGTAGTCAGACAAACCGAGCAGGTTAACGCGGCGATCGATCTCTTTATGTGGACGTCCGGGCTGTGAGATCCCGGACAGGTCCCCTTTCACATCGACTGCAAAAACAGGTACTCCGGCCCGCGCAAACCCTTCCGCCAGAACCTGCAGCGTCACGGTTTTGCCCGTACCCGTTGCACCGGCAATCAAGCCATGACGATTGCTCATATCCAGGCGCTGTTCTGCGCGCATCGTGCCGTCACCTGCCAGCAGGATGTTTTTAGGCTCTGTTGTCATACCGGGCTCTTCGAAGATTCTTAAGTTTAAAAATTATACCGTGATACGGCGCCGCTGGCCGCTGCAACTTAAGTTTTTGAATTCTTCTGCTTCTTACCGCTCTTGCTGACGCCTTCGTCATCATTACCGGCGTCGACCTCATCGAGTCGGTCCTGCAGCGCAGCCGTCACCGTCTGCAACACCTGCAGGCGCGCATGACGTTTGTCGTTTGCAGCAACCAGATGCCAGGGCGCATAAGGCGTATTGGTGCGAGCCACCATGTCATCCGCGGCCAATTGATATTCATCCCACTTTTCGCGGTTACGATAGTCGTCATCAGTGAGTTTGTATTTCTTATAAGGTGTCAGAGCACGCGCTTCAAAGCGCTTCAGCTGCTCATCAGCATCTATCTGCAACCAGAATTTACACACCACCATACCTGCGTCGTGCAGGTTTTCTTCGAACTCATTGATCTCTTCATAAGCGCGGCTCCATTCAAATTCTGTAGCAAAACCTTCCACTCGCTCAACCAGCACGCGGCCATACCAGCTGCGATCAAATACCACATCATGTCCGGGCTTGGGAATACGGGTCCAGAAACGCCAGAGATAATGATGAGCCTTTTCCGCCTCGTTCGGTGCGCCGATGGCAATGACCCGCACATACTCTACCGGCAGGGCTCTGACGAGACGGCGAATGGCGCCGCCTTTTCCAGCCGCATCAACGCCTTCAAATACAAATACGCAGGAAATACCTGCTTGCTGGGCTCTATGGGCCAGTTGATTCAAGTTTGATTGCAGCGATTGCAGCTCGGAAGAATAAGTATCTCTGTCCGCGGATGCTGATAGATCAATCTGCCCCAGCAAAGACTGTGGGCTCAGACTCGGTACAGGCGGAGGTAAACTGGGCGCACGCTCAGGTTGTGCCAGACGCGCCGCAAGCGCGTCAGCGATATGTCGCCCCACCGTCAATGTAGCGTAATACTGATCGGTGCTTTCAATAATCGACCAGGGTGCGGCCAGAGTGTGGGTACGACGCACCAGGGCCTCTATCTGCAGGAATAATTCATCTGACTGTTGCAGCAATTCCCAGTCGTGCTGAGCGAAGTCCCAGTGTTTTTCGGGGTCCTGATCAGCCGCTTTAAGACGTTTCTGCAGAATGTCGTCAGGCAGATGCAGCCAGTACTTCAGAACCAGCGCGCCATCGTCCACCAGTTGCTGTTCAAATCGACTGATGTGTTCAGCGGCGCGTTCAAACTGCGCCTTGCTCCAGCCTTCCTGCAGCCCGACGCGCAGGAACGACGTCGGCCAACCGCCCAGAAAAACACCGATCTGACCATCGGTGGGGAGACGACGCCAGTATCGACCCAACACCGGACGTTCCGCATCTTCACTGTGATCCTTACCGAACGTAATGTGATTCTGCAGGTAACGCGCATCCATCCAATCGTGAAGCGTACGGAAAGGATTCACGGCACCGGGGCGGTCGTCCCCGGCAATCAACAGGACAACAGAAAAATTCTGGCTGCGCAGGTCAAACTGGGCATTCAACAGATCAACCCGCAAAGCTTCTATCTGTTTATCAAACTCATCTTTGCTGATGGCATTGCCGATTTCAGCGGCAGCAAAAAGACCGGAAGATTCGTTCACTAAAACCCACTACCACAACCCTGGAGGACACTGAGTATGCGGGAAAAACAGCGGTGGCTGAAGCGCACTTTAGTCCGCGGCTGTTGCTTCCCGCCGATACGCCAGGGTCAGCAGATATTCATGGAACCAACCAGCTGCGACGGCGGCAGACGCACCGATGGCAACAACAATGTGCAGTTTTTCATCCACTATGGCGCCGGTCATATTACCCAGGACAACCAGAGCAGTGACAACAATGAGCGAGGACAGAACAATTCGGCTGACTTTATTTTTAATCAGCGTGGGCATGGCAACATACAACTGAGGCATCGTTTTCTCCTGTTGAAGAAAAGTAAAACAAAAAAGGAGGCCGAAGCCTCCTGGAGTGGGTATTTACTGGCAGGATTGAGCAGGGTCCTCGCTCAGGGCGTGGTAAATCGCAACGCCGGCCGAAACAATGCCACCCAGTGCCAGCGCACCAGCAAGCAATGGCGTTGCCGCGACGCCAGCAGCAAGCGTCATACCAAGGGCTGTGCTTGTTGCCACCCCCCATTCGGTGGAAACCCCACCTTTGACCGCTTCGAGCTGATCAAGATCCAGTTCATAGAACGTTTTAGTGTTGTGCATTTGTATTGCATCCAAGTTGAGAATCGGTACTGATTGACAAACAGAATGCTTGAGGGTCTAAACACAAGGCAAGGCAATCAGGTCAATTTCCAGTGCTTTTCCACACTGCAATATCAGCCTGATATCAAATGTAGTGAATTGGCTTGTCAGCGCACCAGTTGAATAGATCTGTTGGTGTCAGACCAGACAGGTGTTGCGGCGCCAACATTACCCCATCCTGCAAGCGCTGCGGAAACCTGCTCACGCGCCAGTCTGCCGGGCAGGGCAAAAGAGCCCGTTCTGTTCACCGCAATCACATCACCGGCAGTATTGCGTAACACCAGCGCCTGATGCGCAGCATTATCCCAGCGATAAGTGACCTGATCCGCTTGTGGGGAAACCTCCAGAATGACGTCCGCCTGCCCCACCGTATCAGGGAAACTCTGACTCACCAGCACTGCATCTGCGCTGCGAATTTCAAAGTGATAGATATCACTGAGCGGCATCGGCACGCGAAAACTGAAGGCATGGCTGGCCTCAACATCTTCAATAATCAGGCGCTCGAATTCATGATTCACGACCTCTACGCCTTGCGCATCCCAGGCACGGAACTGATAGGTATCCTGGTTTTCACCCAGTGCGGCCATCGGGTGATATCGATCAACCGGCAAGGTACTGAATCGAGACAAGCCGCTATTCGACAGTCGGCCCGATATGAGCAGACCCTGGGGCACCGGCGGTCCGAAGCCAATGGGTGAGCCCAACCTATGCTCTAAGGCGCGTGAGAAATGATAGTCGCTGACCCATAGGTCCCGGCAATAACTCATGAAGTCACGCTTGGTATCCGTAGGCTCTACCAATGTGTTCTGAGTCACGTCGTAACCCCAGGTTGTGACCGCAGCGTCGGCATGGGGATAATCATCATCTGCGCCTGGCGCATCGCAGCCGGGCGCGTGTCCCAGATTGAGGTTATGACCCATCTCATGGGCAATAACATAGGCTGCACCACCCAGATCAATACTGACACTGACTGGATATCCGACAAACCCCACGCCAGCTGTGGTTGCGCTGCTACCGTCCGGAGGCACTATAACGCCGTGATAGAGCCGATCGCTGCCATCCAGGTCGCGCAAGTCCGAAATCTCCATCAGCAGATCTTCGAGATCGTAAGCGCCGGTGTAGACATAGGGTGTCCGTATCTCGATGTCTACATCACCGATAGGTAGAACCTGCAACGCTTGACGCATGTAATCGGCGCTGTTCAGATTTGGGGTCTCGCCGTTGAACGTGACCGGAACAAAAGTCACCTGTAAGGGACTCAGCGCTGAGACCTCCAGGTCCAGGCTGCCGCTGGCAGGATAGGTCACCGGGTTCGCAAAAGGTGCCACCTCAATCTGCAAAGTCATATTTTCCGAAACGACGCTTTCAGGCAGAACCACATGATGGCTGGCGGATAAAATAGATTCGTCTGCTGGTGTGGAAGCTATGCTGGGTGGCGTCTGCATACTGAAACTAGCGGCCACCTGACCAGGTCGTTGTACCACCACACGCGCATCGGGCGGTATACCGGTACCCGTGATAAACGCGCGCACCAGCATTTCTCGACCTGCAACAATATCGATAGCAGGTGTATCGGACATCTCCGAATCGAAGGCTCGAGCGCCTTGATTTATCAACACCCGGTTGATCGCCACATTCTGAGTCAATGGTGCACAGCTGACCTCAACAGGCACAGACACACTGGCTTCATCCGCATCATTTGTGTTCAACGACAAATTACCCGACAGGTCTGCAGGCCCGCACGTCACGCTGATATCAATGTTGGTCGAAGCACCTGGTGCCAGGCTGCCGGACTGAGTGCCGCTGATGTTCAACCAACCCGCTGCCGTGTGCAGTTCAAAGGTTAATGTTGCATCTCCGCTGTTAGAAAAACTCAGGCTACCGCTGGCAGACTCATTTTCTTCAAGCTCAAACGTAAGCGCCGCTGGATTCAGACTACTTATCTCCGGGGCTGACTGAATCGCTGGTGGTGGCGCTGCATTTTCCCCCGCTGTACTGCTTCCTGAACTGCTGCCGCTGCCACACGCGGCAACCAGGCTTGATACCAGAATAATGTGGGAGAGACAGAAAAAAAGCCGCAATACCTGCATGATGGACGCTCTGCAAAACAAGTGTCCATCAAATCAATTTACACAGGCATCAACCGTGATGTGAAAAGCGTTTTAGAAAACCGCAGGTAAAGAGTGTGATCAGAATCACACTCTTTTTTCGTAAACGATAAACCTGGCGTTAACCTGCTGTGGTCAGTGGTTTAAGCACCAGTTCAACCCGACGATTGAGCTGACGACCGCTGGGGGTGCTGTTATCAGCAACCGGATAATGGGGACCAACTCCAAGGGTGTAGATCCGCGTCGAATCAACACCAGTGGCCTGAAGGTAGGTGGCCACACTGCGAGCCCGTCGCTCGGACAGGTCCATGTTGTATTCAACCGAACCCGTGCTGTCTGTATGTCCGGTGACGTCAATCAGCGTCTGTTTGTACTCTTTCAATACCAGGCTGACAGAATCCAGAACCGGAATGAAATCGCCGCGCAGATCAGTACGGTCCACATCAAAGGTAATGTTGCCAGGCATGTTCAGGATAACATCGTTACCCATGCGGGTGACGCTGACGCCGCTGTTCTGCAGCTGCTGACGCAGGCGTGATTCCTGAGCATCCATGTATGCGCCAACTGCAGTGCCGCTTAGAGCACCAACACCGGCACCAATGAGCGCGCGTTTGCGACGTTCATCAGCATCATCGCCGGTTAGAGCGCCGATGACCGCACCGATACCGGCGCCGATACCCGCAGCTTTGGCTTTATTAGAGGCTTCGCGTTCGCCTGTGTAGGGGTTGGTGGTGCAGGCTGTGAGCAGGAGTACCGCTGCACCGAAAAATATGTTTCGAACCATCATTGAAATTCTCCCGTTAGAGTGGCGGCGATTATGCCAGGATTGACTGAACAATTGCTGAACTGCAGCGCAGAATAAGCAAATGCAGAACATTAGTTGCTAACCGGAGCCTGCGGATAGATCAGCGGATCAAACGTCCCCCAACTCATAATTTGTGAACTACATTGTCTGTTGTTTTGCCGATCGACTGCTTACACTGGCCTTTCGATACCTTGTTAGATGCAGTGTAGATGGACAAGCAGCGATGGCAGGCCTTGCAGGCTATTTTTCACCAGGCATTGGAAAGACCCCCTGAACTTCGAAAATCGTATGTTGCTGCAGAAGTGACTGACCCTGAACTACGACAAGAGATTTTCGACCTGCTTGACGCAGAACGCGAAGAAGATCAAATCGTAGACCCTGCAGCCGCCATACTGGCAGCTGATCTGAATCTCGAAGGAACTACAATTGGCAACTACCAGGTCATCAAGCAGATAGGCACTGGTGGGATGGGCGCAGTCTACCTGGCTGATCGCGCAGATGGCGCGTACAACAAACAGGTTGCCATAAAGATTGTCAAGAAAGGCATGGACAGCGCAGCCGTTGTTGAACGCTTCGCTCAGGAAAGACAGATTCTCGCCTCTCTGAATCACCCGAACATTGCAGGCGTGCTGGATGGTGGTATCACTGCAGACGGCCGCCCGTATTTTGTAATGGAATACGTCGACGGCATACCGCTGACTGAGTACTGCGACAATCATAAACTCAGTATTTCACAAAGGTTAAAGCTGTTTCGGCAGGTTTGCGACGCGGTGCATTATGCGCACAAAAACCTGATCGTCCATCGCGATCTAAAACCCAACAACATCCTCGTTAACTCAGATGGCGAACTAAAGTTGTTAGATTTCGGGATCGCAAAACTGCTTGAAGCCAGCGGCGATGATCTGATGACACAAACTGGCGCGATACTCGCAACACCGGCATACGCCGCACCAGAGCAGCTGACGGGCGGCGTCATTACTACTGGCACTGATGTGTACGCTTTAGGGGTTTTACTCTACGAACTGCTTGCCGGAAGGCGCCCTTTTGAAGCGGTTCGAACTCCCGACGAATACCAGGCGCTGATTCTATCCGGTGATCCTGTACGCCCCAGTACAGCAATCACCCAGATACCGCTTAGCGCTGATGACAAAGAGGAAACAAAAAATCCAACAACGCTTGCAGCAACCCGCAGTGTAGCTGCACGCCAGCTAAGGGCTTTGTTAAGGGGCGACCTGGACACCATATGCCTCACCGCAGTGATGCGGGAGCCCGAACGGCGTTATGATTCAGTTTCCGCATTGGCTGATGATGTATCCCTCCACCTGCAGGGTCTGCCCATTCAGGCCCGACCTGCAAACCTGTTGTACAGGGCCAGAAAGTTCTACAGCCGACATCAGATCGGTGTTTTCACCTCGGCTTGTGCCGTCATCGCCTTTATCGGTCTGGCCGGCTACTACACTAGCGCGATCACCAAGGAACGCGATCTGGCGCTTACCGAAAAGGCGCGTACCGAGGAAGTGGTGCGTTTTGTGACAGGGTTGTTCCGTGCTGCCGATCCGGCTCAGGCAAAAGGCGAAGATGTCACCGCCCGCGAAATTCTGGCTGCGGGTGTCCAGCAACTGGAAATCGAAATGCAGGGCAGACCGGAGATTCAGGCCACCATGCAACGGGTGCTGGGTGAGGTTTACTATGAACTCGGTGCAAGCGACACCGCAGACGAACTGTTGAACAAAGCTTTAGAAACCCAGTTAGCAACTGACGGGACAGAACCGCTGGACATCGCCAGAACCTATCTTGCACTCGGCATGCACGAACAGACGATTGGAAATTTTGATGCGGCAGCTGACGCATTTCAACAAGCTGCAGGGATTCGATCACGCCAGCTGCCCAACGACCACTATGATGCGATGGAAGTCATCAGCGCAGAAGCTTTCCTGCAGGAGACGTTAGGCAACTATCCCGAGGCTCGCCTGCTGCATGAAGAAGCGCTGGCGATGGCGCAACGTCTTGCAAACGAACCTGCAGATTCGATTGTCGCCTTCCAGATGGCAAAACTCGCCAGCGTCCTGCGCTTGCAGGACAATCTGCAGGAGGCTGAACCACTGTTGCGCGAAGCACTTGCAATCCAGGACCAGATCTTCGGCGGTCCGCATCCAACCTCCGATGAAACTCGACGCCAACTCGGCGAACTGCTTACCGATCTGCGGCAGTTTGATGAGGCACAGACATTGTTCAAGACGTTAATTGAATCCCGCACCCGTACGTTGGGACCAGACCACTACGAGACCGGCTCCGCCTGGAACAGCTATGGCCATCTGCTACGTGAAATCGGCGACGATCAAGGCGCTATCGACGCCTACAACAAGCAGTTGACCATAACGCGCAACGCTTATGGTGACACTCACCCTTCTCTGGCAGCAGGTTACAACAACGTAGCCGTCATGAGTCGTGCGCTTGAAGATCTGAGCGGCTCGGAGAAAAGCTATCTGCTCAGCATCGCCATGCAGGATGCCGTTGGATTGGAAGCTGATCATCCGAATCGCGCTTACCCGATGGCTGGTCTGGGCAGGGTGTTACTGCTTCAGCGCCGATTCGACGAAGCACTGGAACAGTTCGAACGCTCTTTCAATCTTCGCAAAGCTCACTTTGAGGATAGTCATGTCCTGCAACTGGAAGTGTTGAGCGATCTTGGCGCAGTGTTCACCGAACTGGGTCGCTACAACGAGGCTGAGCCTTCATTACTGAAAGCTTACAGCGGCTTCGAGGACAACTGGGGACTGGACGACCCACGTACTCAATTGACCGCTGCCCGGTTGGTTCGCTTCTACCAGTTAACCGAGCAACCTGAGCAGGTGCAGACCTATATTGGTAATGCCTCTACTCAGGAGCAGGATCAGATGTTGCGCTACTTCTGAGAGCGGCTAGCGCCGCTCCCGTTCCGACAGTAACTGAATGATACGCAGCACCGAATTGCTGCGGATATCCTGTTCACAGAGACCATCAGTACCCTCAACCGCGCCCTCAGGGTCCAGGGGACAAAAGTCTTCATCATCACGTGTACCGTCTCCGTCCGTATCCGCGAGGGTTGGGTTGGTTTGTTCCTCAAACTCCTCAAGGTTTGTCAGGCGATCACCGTCACTGTCACGCCCGGCATCCGCCGCGCTGTTTGGATTCAAACCATAGGTTTGTTCAAAAACGTCTGTCATACCGTCACCATCGGTATCCGTTTGATCCGCAAGGAACGTCACCCAGCTTGCTGCAGTATGTTCATCCAGCAGCGCGTTGCTTGAGGTGGTGACATCAATCGCAACCGGCACACCCAGATCATAGATCAGCGGAGTATCGTCAGTGCGAACCACACGTATCGTGGCTGATAAAGATTCTCCTGGCGCAATCGAAGCCTCGTCACAGGACAGCACTCCGTCGGACAACACACATGCCCCGCTTTGCGAGAGGATCTGCGACACTTCAATTTCCGGCGTCGTCACCTGCATGAGACTGATATTGCTGGCATTCAGGCCGGCCCAGCCTTCGGGCTGTACATTTGTCACCGACAGTTCGAGGTCCAGGAACGCACCCGTTGTTTCTTCTTCTTCCGCTATCAGGCGCACATCAAGCGAAACAAGTTCTTCCACCTGCACCATTTCACCGACGCAAGGGAAGCTTCCCTGCAGTGAGCCTGTAGCTACACAAGTAAACACTTCCGCTGGGCCGGGTGAGGCGAATGTGTGGTCTGAAACCATACGGCCAACGCCGACACCCTGCACCGGTTCAACTATTTTAATGCCTTCCAGCGTCGCCGGCTCGGGGCCATCGGGGCCATCCGGGTCAACAAAGTCACCATTGGATTCGGTTGCTTCGGAACCCCAGTTAACAAATGCGTTTGCGGGTTGAGTACCGCCATCGTCGGAGTAATCGACAATCTGTGTGACAGGAAAGCCTCGCCCGATTTTCCGTGGGAGGAGCACTCGCTCTATCACGGGCTGGTCATCAACCGCCGTCACTGTGAACACGACTTCACCGGGCTCGGAATCGAGCACACCATCATTGGCGACAAACTCAAAACGATCCTCACCAAAGAAATCCTCATCCGGCGTGTAGGTCAGATTTACACCCGTACCCGAGAGCGAACCATTAACTGGAGGTTCGGTCACGCGGAAGGTCAGCGTATCCAACGGATAAACATCGTCAGTACCGATAACACCGTCTGGATCGTCGCCGGTTAACGTCAGCTCTATGGAGGTGTCTTCATCCAACTCGAGAGCTTGAGAAAACACTTCCGGCGCCCTGAAGTTACGATCGACTTGAACGCTGACGGTGCCCAATCCGCTCTCAGCCAGTCCATCTGAGGCGCGGAAGGTAAAGCTGTCCAAGCCACCCTCTACTTCGTTATGGAAGTTGAAATTAGACACGTAGGTAACGGTGGCCGAATCGTCAGTAATGTCTTTCAGTGGCGTGGTTTCAAACACATGGACAAAAGACTCATCCTGATCAACCACGTAGAAGTTGGTCGAGTTAACGGTCACGTTCGACACCCTGCCCATGTTACCCAGAATGAATCCGGGCTGATCGCCCTGATTAATGCCGGTGCCGGTAGAGCGCGCCTGACCACCTGGTGTGCCATCTTTGGCAAACCGCTGCACACGTCCTGAGTCCGCCACATAGAGCACATCGTTGGGATCAAGATCCATAAACACAGGACCCGCAAACTGACCAGGTTCCGTGCCATAGGAGCCGATCCGGTTAAAACCATTTTCCATTCTATAACTGGGCAGTACACACGTGGCATCGGTGCAGGCGTAGCCTCGGCTGCGCCCGTTTTCGACATCACAGGCATTGTTGGTGGAAGAATCACAACGACCCATCCAGCCAATATAGTCACCCATAACAAAGTCGCCAGAGCCATCAAAATAAGAAGGCTCAAATTTATGTATGCGATTGTTACAGGTATCTGCTACGTAAACGGAGCCTTCTGAATCAACCTCCATCGGGAACCCTGTCCAACTGTTGCCGTGCTGGCCGGACAGGCACAGGAACTGCTCACCATTTCTGAGCGCGCCGCGATACTTATCTTCCATGGAGTTATCGTTCTGGTTGATGCCATCAGCAAAGTCTTCGCGCACATCAAAAACAAATACGCGGCGGCGATCCGTCACGTAAATCAAACCGTTAGTGCTGTCTACACGAGCGTAAGACAAGGACTCAGGATTGATAAAATCATCCAGACCTAAAGCGTCATTTTCCGTTGACGCAAAATCAAACGTCCAGCTGTCGCCGTTAAACGATGAACCTGGCCCATTAGAATCCTCCAGATTCGAGAAAATCTGGGTAAGGAACAGCCTTGTACTGGTGCCAGCGCCACCACGACTGAACACATACAGCAAACCATCCTGATCCTGCACAAAGGTATTCGATGTGCCGCCGTACTGCACTTCACCAAGAAACTCATTGTTCGCATTCCATTTGGACAGACGCTCATTGGTACGCGCGCGGGTTCCGGCCATATCACACTGCCAGTAACGATCAATCAGGTAATAGTCTCCAGAATCCTCAACATGGATAAATTCGGGCTGATAGGGAAAGTCACGACGTATACGATCATTTGGGTTGATCTGATTGCCGTTTTCGTCACGAAAATATTCAGGGTTGTTGCAGATGTTGTCGTAGAGCCACTCGTCCCGCTGGCTTGTGGGCAACAGAGCAAATTCTTCACCATACGGGCCCGTGGGAGAAGACCGGTAGTCTTCTATGAAGAACGGCAGCAGCGGCGCAACAAAGTCGCCATTACCCGGGCGGCTTTCAATACGGATATCCAACGGATCGAATACGCCGTCAATGAGGTCCGTGTCTGACCCCGTTAATACAATATCGACGGGTTCAGACGTCAACGTCTGAGCCTGTACGTCAAACACAGTCGGAGCAGTGTTGGTGCCCAGCGGTTTCACCGTAATCAGTTGATTGCCCATGCTTGCGTTACCACTGGCATCTTCTGCGGTCCAGACGACGGGGGTACGACTGTTAATTGGAAACGTTGCCGGCGCATCACTGAATATTCTGGGCGTGGCATCAGCCAGATCAACAACCCGCGGGACCCCTAACTGCACGGTTGCAGCATCCACATTGCTTGCCACATTCGGATCAATCTCGATCACTTTACCCG
>Ga0180435_10004697_pt1 | contig 13442 bp, 9 predicted proteins | sample SS_ome_3_FD_132467 | JGI IMG/M metagenome (GOLD analysis project Ga0180435, IMG submission 132467) | Hypersaline lake sediment archaeal communities from the Salton Sea, California, USA - SS_3_S_1 metaG | ecosystem: Environmental > Aquatic > Non-marine Saline and Alkaline > Hypersaline > Sediment... | reverse complement strand
GTCGTCACAAAAAAATACCTGTACCGCTTTAACCCTGGCTTTTATTTTAGAACATCTTCGTGGCATTTACTCTAAACTGGAAAAAACGATGTAAGTTTATATAAAAGAGGCCCGCTTTCCGGCAGGCCCCCTTTATTACGTATCAATGAGTTTCTGTTTTCGCGGCTTATCCATTAACCGAAAAGCTGGAGTCATAGTTAATTTCGCGTTTACGTGAATAAAAACCCATGTCCAAAGTACGCCCGGTGTATTTCATCGTGAACTGAAAAGGCTCTTTGTCATGATCCAATCCCTTTTCAACCGCATCAATGAGCTCGGCCATCATTCTGCCCACAACCGGTGCATTTTTGTATTGATTGCCGCTGGTTCCGCAGGCCATATAAAATCCAGGCAGATCGGATTTGTCATAGACCGGAATCCAGTCATCGGAGCAGTCATATAGATCGCAGACACCCTTGGGCTGGTTGGGTACCTGCAGGCTGGGGACCCGGCGGGCCAAGCGATAGCATTGGGCTTTCCATTGTTCTTCTGTGAGCTGGTTATCGCGTCCATGTCCACCCCGACCGGCATAGAATTCATCCGGGTCAACCCATTCCTGGGGATCGCATTCCGGATCTTCAGAGCCGATGAGGAACATGTTGCCGACTTCCGGCCGAACGTAACAGGCAATGTCACCGTCGCTCTGATGGTAACCATCGTTATAATAATCATAGCCTTCGGGCGCCGGACAGTACATAACCTCATGACGCAGGGCCTTGGTTTTGATGTTGCAACCTTCCCAGACACCCTCGGCCATCTGATTGACCTTGAAGGAATGGGGTCCGGCGCAGTTGACCACCACCGGCGCATCGAACTGGGTGCCGTCTTTTAGTGTGATGCCTTGAACTTTGCCATCGGCACTGCGGATATCCGTGACCTCGGCGTTAAACATAAACGTGGCGCCCTTGGCCTCGGCGGCACGCATGATGTTATGGGCCGAGAGCGCGGGATCGTTGACGTATCCGCCTTCCGGGCAAAAAAGGCCACCTTCGAGCATGTTGGTGGGTTCATCGAAAAAGGAGGGGTCTTCCGGTCGTTTGGGCGGCCAGAATTCATGCAGATCCAACACCGGCACTTTTTCAAGAATTGTATCGTTGTCCCACTCCTCGTACAGCACGCCAACGGCATCATAGTGTTTTTTTACATTCTGCCATTTATGGCCTTTGGATTTAATTAATATAGAACCAGTATTCATGTATTTGGCCAAGCCTTTTTCGTCTTCCACATGATCCAGGTAGTTCTCCCAGTCCAGCCAATATTTGAATCCCTCATAGGCAAAGGCGACGCCATCTTCGGTAGAGTAGTGCGCCCGAACGATGGCACAGGAACCGGCCGTAGAACCTTCTCCGGCATCCGGCCTGGCGTCCACATTCAGTGTTTTATAGCCCATTTTTGTCAATTCGTAGGCGATGGGGGCTCCAATAATTCCGGCGCCGATGATGATGGCATCATATTGTGTGCTCATGATATCCTCCTTTGTGAATTTTTAGCATTTATGATCCATGTATATTTAATGCCCATATGTGAAGCTTAGCACGTTTGTCCTGCAATAGGCTATGATAACGATTGCAGCCAGTCTGTAAAGCGAGTCTCACCAGCCGGTTTCAAACCAAACTCTGCTCCGGCATCTAGGATTGCATGCACCATGCTCTGGGCATACCCCCGGCTACAGGTCAGCAGAAAGCCACCGGACATGTCGGCCTGTTTGACCACCGTAACAACTTGGCACGGGACGTGACAGCACGGTCCCTGTAGTAAAAATGGGGCTGCTTTATCGGGGTCCATAAAATCGAGTGCGGTCATTTTTTCGGCAATACTGAAAGCGCGCTGACCAAAAAGCGCCACAAATATGGTGGCATCGGTGACATCCGTAAAGCCATTGAAATCAGGCAACTTTACGGGTTCTATCCCCATATGCCATATGGACGCCTGGGTATTATTCATGCGATTTATCAAGCGATTTTTTTCAAGCAGGCAGTCACCGGGCGTCGACGGTACGATCAGGCCGCTGATAGAAGCATCGCCGATTTGGCTATCTTGAAGATCCCAACGGGGTTTATGGCTCAGATCGGTCAACCAGGGGCCGTCACCTTCATTTTCATAGGATAAGACAATTTCCCAGTTTTCACGTTCGTCCGTTTTTAGGGCCTTGGCTTCAAATATTACCGGTGAAAGTCGTTTTAGCGTCGTCATCTTGGTTTCCTCACATTCTCATGCGTTTGCCTTCAGGGTCGTAGAAAGGCATGGAAACGACCTTGGCGTACAGCCGTTTTCCATTGCACTCATCTTCAAAAATCTCCAGCCGTGTGCCCAGTTCACTCAGCGGCTTTTCCACCAAGGCCATGCCAACGGCTTCACCCGTGGAAAAGCTCTTTCGGGCGGTGGCGACGTATCCACGAACCTTGGTATCGACGATCAGGGCACCGTCGCGTGCCGCGCGGGCATCGTCTTCCATGCGGATGCCCACCAGCCTGAAACGGTTGGGATCATTTTCAGCCTGACGCAGGGCTACGGCACCGATGGTAAGGGCATCTGCTTTTTGGCGGTCCCACAGAAATCCCAGACCCAGATCCAATAGATTGGTGCGTTGCTCCGACTCCTGGCCTAAAATAATATGTCCTTTTTCCATCCGCAGCACGTTTTGCGCTTCCAGGCCAAAATTGCGAATCTTGAATTCGGCACCGGCGGACATCAGCATATCCCAAACGGTTTGCATGTAGGAAGACGGAACATGCAACTCAAAAGATAACTCCCCCACGAATCCCAAGCGCATAGCGCGTACGGGTATGGTATTCTGAATCATAAACTCGCAGTAGCCGGCATAGGGAAAGGCCTCATTGGAAAGATCGGCATCCACAACTTTCTCCAATACCTTGCGGGCATTGGGTCCGGAGATATTGATGACGCCCATGGCATCAGTCAGGTTGACCATGTTGTATTTCCAGCCGTCAAATCGGGTGTGGTATCGAAACCACTCGACGGTATTGCCGGCCCGGCCGGAGGAGGAGGTGAAGTAATAATCGTTTTCACCCTGTTTGATCACGACCCCATCGTCAATCACACACCCATCATCGTTACACATGGCCGAGTATTTGATGCGGCCGGGTTTGATTTTACTCATGTCGGATACATATAGTCGTTGCAAAGCTTTGAGGGCGTCCGGCCCAAAGATACGGAATTTGCCCAGCGTCGAGCTGTCCAACATGCCCACGTTATTGCGCACATTGAGAATTTCGTCTTTACACTCAAAATCCTGGGAAAAATATCGGGCCCGTTTCCAGACGCCGATGTTGCGGAAAATACCGCCCTCTTTTTTCTGGGAGGCATGCAAGGGCGTCCGTTTGAACATGAGATGATGCGCGCCGGCATAGGTGGCCAACAGTGTCGGCACCAGGGGCGGTCTCACGGTTGTCGGTTTGGGTGTGGTGGTGGCGGCCGTGTATTTGGAAACAAACAAGGGCAGATTGTGCCCGGGGATGCCCCCTTGGCCCGGCCCGGTGCCGGCCGATGTGAAACGTTTGATCAACTCGGGCATATCAAAGCCCATATCAATGGCCTGTTTAATATTTTTTATGGTGGTGTCTTCGTCAAAACAAATAAAGCTTTTGCGTCCTTTTACCGGAGCCGTGACCAGCTTGCATCCCCGCTCGACACCGGGCAAATCGGCAACAGCCGTTTCCGCTGCATCTATGGCTTTATGATCAGGACGACCAATGGATCCTAAGGCCTTCAATGCAGCGAGTTGGCCCGATGCCTCAATGGCCTTGGGATGGCTGCGTCCTGTCATGCGGCCGGCAGTGAACATACCGTGGGGCAGCTCATCCGGCAGAAAGAAACCCGTGTGGTTGTCGTAAGCCAGCTTCGCACCGGCCAGGTTCAACGGTCCGTTTGCGGGAGTCAAGCCAGCCGAGGCCACCAATAGATCACAATTTAGGTCGCGGCTGACGGTGCCATCCAAGGTGCTCAGGGTGACTTTCTTAACCCGCTTGCCACCATGCGCCCGGGCGGCAACCCAGCCCTTTAGGACGGCGATGTTGCGATGCGCCAGCGTCGCCAGCATATTTTCATCTTGTCCGTCTTCACGAATGTCGGCCACACACTTAATATGTAGCCCCAAATCATGCAAATCACATGCAGTCTCGAGTCCGGTATCGTGGCCTACACAGAAAACAGCTTCTTTGCCCGGCACTAAACCATAGGTGTGGGCCAGTCGGTGGGCACAGGCGGCCTGCATGACGCCGGGTTTTTCGTTATGGTCGAATATTAAAGGCCGTTCAATACAACCGGTGGCAACGACGACACTGCCGGATCGAATTTCAACATATCGCTCGGTAAAAGCATCATCCGCATGTCCGATTTGGAATGCCGTGATCAGGTTGTTGTTGTAGGCACCCACCATGGGCGTATGCCTGAACACGCGGATATTGTCCGCGCGCATGACCTGCTCTTCCAGTTCCCGGGCACGGGTGTGGAGGGGTGTGCCGTTTTCATAGGCGCTTGTCCGATAGTCCCAGGATCCTCCCAAATGTGGACGTGCTTCCAGCAGTACCACACGCACCCCGGCTTTGGCAGCCGTCAATGCCGCTGTCATACCGGCGGCACCACCACCGATGACGCACACATCGCTGGTTAAAAAGACCTCATCAAAACGACCCGGCATAACATAGTCAGACGAGATGGTACCCAGACCGGCCGCTTTGCGAATAAATTTCATGGCAATCGGCCAAATGGCGGCTGGTTTGTGCATGGTCTTATAATAAAACCCAGCCGGCATGGCCCAATCCAATTTGTCCATGAAGGCCATCCAGTCGAAATCGGGTGAGCCTTTAACATTTTGGGCCTTAATGCGCATGCCATCGATTAAAGGTACGGTTTCGGTCCGGACGTTGGGTATGCCATCGACTTCCATACACGTGTTACTGCATTCGCCGTCAAGGCTATATAGTCCGCGGGGGCGATGATATTTCAAGCTACGCGAGAACACACGAATGCCATTGGCAAATAATGCGGTTGCAATCGTGTCGCCGGCCACACCTTGGTACGATTTTCCTTTATAAGTCAGGGATCGTTGCTCACTGGGGTCGATCCGCAGGGTTGGCAAATCTTGAAGCCTGTTCATTGATGATCCTCCGGTTTGTCCACTTCAAGGTTATGAATGGTGTCACGATAGGTGCTGAACCAGGAACCGCACCCGTCCCGATGGAACCACCATTCTTTTTGAACGCCTGCCGTGCATTTATTCATGTGGACATAGTTGCACCAGTCTTCGGGTGTCAGTCCATTTTCATCCGGGCGAGGTCCTTTGTCTTCTCCCCCGTAGCGAAATTCATAGCCATTGCGCTTGCCGCAAATTGGGCAGGTGAGGGTTAATGCCATCTTTATCCTCCTAATTCATCAGTTGTCCGGTGTATAGCTGACCAAAGCTGCGGTTTCACCCATCAGTTGGTGGTTCTGGTATCGCCGTAGGTTGAAGGGTTTGAGCATGCCCGGACAGTTCTCGGTGGCCATATACTCGGCCATATATTTGCCGGCGGCCGTACAAGATTTGAACCCAAAATATCCCCAGCCACAATCCATGTAGAAACCATCCAACGGATCGTTCCCGTCCAGAATGGGTGCCATATCAGGGGTCATGTCGGCCAGCCCGCCCCATATGCGCATGAAGCGGACGCCACGCAAGCAGGGTAGCCAGTCTGATAGTGATTCAGCCTGATGTTTGATGTAATGGGCCGTATTTTGGGTTGTGTAGTTGGGCCAGGGATCCATGTGAGCACCGGTGGCAATTTCACCCTTAAGGGTTTGATTGGCATAACAGTGGTAGGCCCCCGATGAAACCACATGATTGAGCAAGGGTTTTAGGGGTTGGGTGACCATGGCCTGAATGGTTAGAACGCTGATGGGTAATTTGATGCCCAGCATTTGGTAGATGATACCGGCACTGTAGCCCCCGGCAGATACCAGCACCCGCGGTGTGTGAATACTGCCGCGGCTGGTGGACACACCGGTTACCTTGCTGCCCTGGGTATGTATGGCTGTGGCTTCGGTTTGCTGGTGAATCTCAACACCATGTCGGGCACAGCCTTTGGCCAGTCCCCAGACAACCGCGTCGTGCCGGACGATGCCACCCGGCGGATGATACATGGCACCATGTATGGGAAAGGTGATGTCCTTGGAAATATTCAATGCAGGCACCATCTCCTTGGCCTCTTTGGCGTCGATCAAATGGCTTTCCACGCCATGAAATTGAGCAGTGGCGATGGTCATGCGGGCTGCCTTCATGGCTGCCTCGCTATGCATCAAGTTCAAGTTGCCGCAATTATTGAACATTAAATTGAAGTTCAACTCTTTGGTGAGTACCGGCCAGAGATCCAAGGCCTCTTTATAAAAAGGTACGTTGTACTGGGTGCGTTGATTGGCGCGCACAATGGCGGTATTACGACCAGCACCACCAAATCCAATGTAATGTTTCTCGATTACAGCCACATTTGTCAGGCCGTGATCCCGGGCCAGGTAGTAGGCCGTTGCAAGGGCATGCAGCCCGCCCCCAATAATGACCGCATCATAATTGGACTTCAAGCGAGTCTGCTTGCCCCATAGGGGCTTGGGCTTAAAAAACATCATTGATTCTCCTTATGATATTCTTTTCTGGTATGATAGGACAATTTGGTATTTAAGCGCTATGCTTGCACTATGCCAATGTAAGAAAACATGTCAAGAAAAAAAGTAATTGTGCACGATTTTCTTTCAATTTTAATTGACATCTTTATTTGTGTGTGATTATTTTGAGTTATATTTGATAGATTTCTGTCAATTCCCTTTTTGAAATAAATCTTTCATTGATTGGATTAAGGGCAATATAATGAAAGAGAATCAGTCGTATCCGGTCAACAGCCGTATATCGACCCAATTGTCGTCTTTGACCCCCAAGGGGCGGGTGCTGGGGAGCTACGTCATGCAGCATCCCCGCAAAGCAGTTTTCATGACCACCCGCGAGCTGGCTGAAGCCTGCGATGTTAGCGAGGCCACGGTTGTTAGATTTGTCAGCCAATTGGGCTACGGCGGTTACGGTGAATATTTGCAGGCCTTGCGGGATTTTGTTGATACGGGTCTAACACTACAGGACCGCGTCGAACTGCCATCTCTGAAAGAACCGGGCTCCAACCGCTTTCATCATGTTCTTTTTGATGAAATGAACAATTTAAAGCAGCTCTACGACACGATCGATATGAATTCGTTGGGGGCATTCGTGGACGCACTTGCCAAAAGCCCCTGGGTTTATGTGATCGGGTCACGCCTTTCCTATACTTTTGGATATTATTTGGGATGGTCTTTGACCAAGGTCCGCAAAGGCGTGCGTATTCTCAATGGCAGTGACAGCACGACCATCGACTGGTTGACCAATGCCCCCGAAGACACGCTGGTTGTGATTATTGCAACGTCACGCTATCCCAACGAATTGATTAAGCTGGCCAAAGTAACTCGTCGGCTGGGGCATCGACTTCTGGTTATCGCAGATAGTGTCCTTTGCCCATTGAACCAGTTTGCACATCTGTCCCTGGTGGCTCCCACTAAAAATATTCCCTTTATCGGCAGTCCGACAGCAATTTTTAGTCTAATCACGTATATGGTGCTGGAGATTGCCGGTAGAGATGGTCAACGACTCATGGATCATCAGGCGACTCTCGAACAGGTATATCGTGAAAATGATGTCCTCTTTAATTTATATGTTAAGGCGCCCGATAAGATGTAAAATCGGGATTATCAGGTTGCGATACAAAATTGAATAAAATCATATAGCAAGCAAAAATTCTAAGTGCCAGCTGCCGGCTGTACTTGGTCTGCCAACCCCCAAACAAAAGGAGTATGATATGGGCATCACGAGCGACGAATTATATTTTAAGCCAAAACTAAAAATCCTCAGCGAGGATCAACTCAAAACAATTGAAATGGCAATATTTGAAGTTTTAGAGCGTACCGGCGTTCAAACCACGCATGCCAAAGCCTTGGAAATCTTCGATGGCGCCGGCGCCAAGGTGTCCGGTAACCGCGTTTACATCCCTGGATGGCTTACCGAACAAGCCATCCGCCAGACGCCGTCGCGACTGGTACTGGGAAATCGAAAGGGCGAGCGGGCCGTCGTGCTGGAAGGCGACAAATCCTGGTTTGGTCCCAGTCTTGATTGTATTGACTATCTGGATCCGGTTACCAACGAGCGCATGCGTTTTAACAGCGATCACTGCCGCATTTCTGCCACGGTGGCCGACTATTGCCCCCATTTTGACTGGGTCATGACCATTGGTATGGCCGCTGATCAGCCGGCCGATATTGCCGACCGCGTGGTTGCACGTCAAACCATGACATATTGTGAAAAACCCTTGGTTGTCTGCTGTAAAGACGCCAACAGCATGCGTGATATTTATGAGATGGCCCTTTTAATCTGCGGGGGCAAAGAAAATTTTGAAAAGGCACCCATTATTGCGCATTATTCCGAACCGATATCTCCGTTGCTGTATTTTGATCCTGCCGTTGATAAGATGATTTATTCAGTGGAAAATAATATCCCCTTAATCAATTTTCCCTGCACGCAGTCCAGTGGCACTGCACCGGCAACATTTGCAGGTGCGATCATTCAAGCGGCGGCAGAAAGCATCAGTGGGGCTGTCTTGGCCCAGGCCATCACCCCCGGTGCTCCCTTTGTCTTTGGTGCGTTTGTGACGGTCATGGACATGAAAACAACGGTTTTTTCCTATGGTGCCACCGAGATGAGCATCATGGTGGGGGCCTTGGCACAACTGGCCCAGCGTTGGCAAATACCCTTCTATGGCACGGCCGGCGCCACGGATGCCAAATTCCCGGATGCCCAGGCTGCGGCCGAAGCGACCCAGCAAATCATGACGGCAGCTACAGTCGGTTCTGGTTTGGTGCATGACTGCAGTTCCTGGATTGACCACGGATCGGTCGTTTCTCCGGGTTTTATGGTATTGGTTAATGAGATTTTGGGCAATGTGAAAGCGTTTATGAACGGCTTGCCAATAACCAAAGATTCCATGGCGCTGGATTTAATCGATGAGGTGGGACCGGGTGGCAACTACCTCATGGAGCAACACACCCTGGAGAACTTTAAACAAGTTCGTTATTCCACCCTGTTTGAGCGCATGGCCCGCCAGGATTGGGAAGCTGACGGCTCTAAAACGTTTGAAGAAAGATTGAAGGAGCATACTCAGGAAGCTATGGCTCACGAAACGGCTCCTTTGAGCCCCGAGATTGTCAAAGAAATGGATCGCATGCAGTCAACGTGGAAGTAGCGTTCCGTGAAACCTGAAGTTTGATGCAACATACTATTTCGCATTTCACAGAGCAGCTGTAAGCCCAAGTGAGCGATGCACATTATGCGAGCTCTCTTGCAGGCGTCTGAGAAGAAAAAGTATCAAGGTGGGTGATGAGGAAGCGGAATAAAAAGCTCATCAAGTTGTTTGATGATGCGGTTTCATCGGAAAAACAATATGCTTTCCAGCGGGCAAAGGACTGTTACCGGCAGATCGTTTCGCTGCACCCGAACAGTCCCGAAGCCGATATCGCTCGGGAGCGCATTCAGGATATGGATGCGCTGTCGAAAGAGATGCGTGCCTATGAGCGGATTCACCAAAATGCCAAGCGCGTATTGACTGAAATCGGTTTGGACATATCGGCCAGCCCCGTGTTGATGGACCTGCTGCTTGAAGTGGATGCAATTGACACGGAAAGTGAATCGGCGCTGTTTATACCGGTCCGGGCTGATTATCTGGAATTCTGCCTGGCCTCCGTGCCCCAGGACATGCCGGAAGATCCTGGTGAAAATGCATTCGGTACGGGCGCCACCCCGCCGTTTCTACTTCGACCGGGGCGGGACGATCTGGCGCCCGCCAATCGGGAAGAATTTGAAGAGATTGTCAGAACAGCTGCTGAATATGTGGACACGCTGGGAATTTTTTCTGTCCCGGTGGCAACCGACAGGTCGATGTCGGTGTTTGAAAGCTCTCAATTGATGGAGCAGTATTTTCCGGACCTGAAGATGACCTACACCCGCAATATGTCTGATGATGAAACCGCCTATTTTCGGGGTCGTGATGATTGGCTGGATGGAACCAGTCTGCTGACATCCATGACGGTGATGCCCAACATGGTGGCCCCCTTTATTCGGAGTGCCACAGTGGGTAATAACCTGCTGCTGCTGGACCTAACCATGGCCGGAGCCTCCGGTCCGGCCAGTCCGGAGGCGTTGCTGACCCAGATACATGCCCAGGTGTTGTTCATGATGATGCTGGCCCAGACCATCAATCCCGGCATTGGTTGCGTTCACGGCGGGATACCGGATGTTTTGGGGGTCGGCGGCGACCTGGACTACAGCGATCCGGGTCAACCGATTATCAATTCGGCCATGGCGCGCCTCAACCTGTGGGTGACGGGTTTCCCGTCGGCCCAATCAGGCGGCAGCACCAGTATCATCTACGATATCCCGGCGGCGGTAAAAGAATCCGAAATTTCCCGTAACACATTGAGGTTATACGGCGTTCATATCCTACGGCACGCCATGGGAGCCATGGGCAATCTGAACTATTTCAGCCTGGAAAAATTTATTCAGAACTGCGAGCGCGAGCGGATTGACCGGTTGCAGTGGCTTCGAACTCGCCATGATTTTGTCGTACCGCTGCACTTGCCGGAGGATCCCGATGCTTTTGAAGGCATTCGTGAAATTGTCGCAAAGGGTGGTGCCAAAAATGCCGATCATACCCTCAAACATGTGGATGCCTTTGCCCAATGGCACCTGGTGCTGGCCGAGGCAGGTGAGAAAAAAGCTTATTTCCCGGAATTGAAAAACGTGGCGACGGAGATTGGCGAGGACGTGCAACGGGGACCCGAAGATGAGACCATCACCCAGCTTCAGGAAACATTTTTGAAAAGCTGAATGTCTTTGTTCGCCGCACTTTTTTAAGATGAAACACAGAAATCGGTTTGCGGATTCCAAATTGCAATAAACTTTCTGCGATTTGTTAGTTGTCAAGGATTTATACTGACAAGCATGGGGAGAGCTACTATTTTAAGCACTTTGCCAGCCCATGCTTTGATTAAACCTTGACAGAGTTCTTTTTTTTTTCTAAACATCAGTTAGTTAATAATTAATATTCTAACCTTATTCGAAGCCTGCTCCCATCATGTGCTAAGTTTTGATGACGGCTTAAAGAGCGCCGTTTAATAGTTAAATCGTTCCTTTGTTCAGGCTTTACTAAAGATCCAAAATTGAATTTCCTTGTAATTTACAAAGGAATTTTACTGCCAACAACCTAATTACTACAAGAAGGAGGGTCTGTTATGACAAGCAAAAGAATTCATCCTGGTGTTCATGAAATGAAAAAGTCGTTGGCCGAGGGCAAGTGTTCACGGCGCGAATTTCTGCGGACGGTCACGCTGCTGGGGGTTTCCGCCACAGCGGCTTACGGCATGGCCAGTAAAATCCTGGGCAAGAAAATTGTACCCGATTTTGTGGGGACCGCCCACGCCGCTCAGAAAAAAGGGGGCGTTTTAAAGTATGCCATGCAGGTACAGGAAATGGCGGATCCGGCCACCTGGTCGTGGACCCAGAAATCCATCGTCGGACGCCATATTGTGGAGTACCTGGTGGAAACCGGACCAGACAACATCACCCGACCCGGATTGGCCATCAAGTGGGAAGCATCGGATGACCTCAAAACCTGGACCTTTCACCTGCGCAAGGGCGTCAAGTGGTCCAATGGCGATGAATTCAATGCCGATGATGTGGTCTTCAACTTCACCCGCTGGCTGGATCCCAAAACCGGTTCCTCCAACCTGGGTCTCTTCGATGCCATGCTGGAAGAAACCGGCGAGAAGGATGCCAAGGGCAATCCGGTCAAGCGCATGAGCATGAATGCGGTTGAGAAAGTTGACAACCACACGGTCCGGCTCAATCTGAATTCACCGGTACTGGCCATACCGGAAAACCTTTACAACTATCCCACCGCCATTGTCCACCGCAATTTTGAGAAAGAGGGCGGGGATCTGTCCAAGAATCCGGTTGGAACCGGACCCTACACCCTGACCGAATTTAGAGTGGGTGAACTGGCTGTCCTCAAAAAGCGGAATGCAAAATGGTGGGGCGGCGACGTTTATCTGGATGAAATTCGTGTCATCGATCTGGGCGAAGATGCCGGTGCCTACCTGGCCGCCATCGCTTCCAAGCAGGTGGATGTCATCTATGCCCTGGATCTGACCACCCTGGAAGCGGCCAAGAATATTCCGGGCATCAAGGTGGTAGACATCCCCTCAACCCAGACCGGCGTGATTCGCATGAAAGTCACCGAAAAGCCGTTTACCGACCGGCGTGTGCGTCGGGCGGTGCAGTTGACCTGCGATGCCCAGCGGCAGCTCGATATCGCCCACCGCGGTCTGGGGATTGTGGCCGAGCACCATCATGTGGCCACGATTCACCCTGAATATTTTAAGTTGCCGCCATTGAAGCGCAATATTGCCGAGGCCAAAAAACTGCTGGCCGAAGCCGGATATCCGGACGGCTTCGAGATACCCTGCAACGTGGGCAACACCGACGGTGTTTGGGAGCAGGATTCCGTGGCAGTTCTTAAAGAGGATGCCGCCGCCGCGGGCATCAATATCAAAATGAATGTCATGCCCCAGGCCCAATATTGGGATGTCTGGACCAAGGCGCCTTTGAGTTTGACTTCCTGGACCCACCGGCCATTGGCCGTGATGGTGCTGGGTCTGGCTTATCGTACCGGGGTACCCTGGAACGAGTCCAGCTATGCCAACCCGGAGTTTGATGCCGCTCTAACGGATGCGGAATCGACTGTGGATGTCGAAGAACGCCGCAAAAAGATGGAAAAGGTTGAAAAGCTTCTCCAAGACGATGCCGTTCTGGTCCAGCCCTTTTTCCGTTCGGTGTTTACGGCAGTGCGCGAAAATGTTGTCGGCTTTGAAATGCATCCGACGCGGTACTACCGGTTCCACAAGGTATCTCTGGCCTAGCACGTACCAGTGTTATCAACGCGGGGGGCGTAGCTGCGCTCCCCGCGCCTTGACTTCTCCTAAAAAACCAGCCCAATATCAGGAGGCTTAAAATGGTCACCTTGATTGCAAAGCGATTCGGATTCATGGTTTTCACTATGATTGTCGTGTCGCTGATTCTTTTCATGTTGTTGGAAACCGACCTGACCGGCGATCCGGCTATTCGGGTCCTGGGGCAATTTTCCAACGAAGAGCAACGCGAAATGTGGCGTGAGCAGCATGGCTACAACCAACCCATGTTATTGCGATATGTAAAATGGCTGGGCAATTTTGCCACCGGTGACCTGGGTGAGTCCATTCGTTTTAAGGGACCAGTGGCCGATGTCATG
>Ga0180435_10004696_pt1 | contig 13447 bp, 13 predicted proteins | sample SS_ome_3_FD_132467 | JGI IMG/M metagenome (GOLD analysis project Ga0180435, IMG submission 132467) | Hypersaline lake sediment archaeal communities from the Salton Sea, California, USA - SS_3_S_1 metaG | ecosystem: Environmental > Aquatic > Non-marine Saline and Alkaline > Hypersaline >... | reverse complement strand
GGAGCATGGGAGACCGGCCGCAATGCCACGGCGTCCACCGTGCAGTGGCGCTTCACCACCAACGACGCCCGCATCAAACTCCGGACCCTCTATCCCAAAATCGAGGCTTGAAGCTTCACTAGTCCTTGGCTTCCGGCTTCTTCTCGTCGGGTTTCTCGGCGGCTTTGTCCACATCGTCCTCGGCGTCCCTGAGCCCTTTCTTGAACTCGACGATGCTTTTCCCCAGACTGCGCATCACGGACGGCAGACGCGGGCCGAAGACGAGAAGGGCGACGATCAGGATGATGATCCATTCCGAACCGCCGGGAAGCCCCAAAATGCCAGCCAGCATCGTCTGTCCCTCCGACACAGGTAACCCGCAGTATGATGAGCGAACTGCCCATGCCAGTCTACTCCGGTCGCGCGCCCCTGTCAAGGTTGACGAGGTGCGACCAGCCGCTTGTCGCCGGCCGCGCGGGTCGATAGAATCGGTGCATGGTGAACGCAAAGGATACGGCCGGAGAAGTCGCGGTCTCGCTCGTTACGCCGCCGGGCAGCGGCGGGATCGCGGTCATCGACGTCCGGGGGCGCGGGGCAGGGGAGCTGGTCGCCGGAATCCTCGTGCCGAAGTCGTCGGCCCCGAAGGGGCGAGCCGACATTCGCGGCAAGCTTGAATACCGGCACGTCCGGGACGGGGAGAGCATCGTTGACGAGGTCATCGTGCGCCGTGTGTCGCGCGGCGCGACCGAGACCGTCGAAATCAACTGTCACGGCGGGGTCGTCGCGGCGAGCGAGATCGTCCGGTTGCTTGTCGAGGCGGGCGCCGTCGAGTGTGCGCCCGGGCCATGGGCCGAACGCGCCGCGGCCGACGCGGGCCTCGACCGAATCCAAGCCGAAGCGGCGCGCCTCTTGCCACTTGCCCAGACGCGACTGGCCGTGCGCGTCCTGTGCGACCAGCTCAACGGGGCGCTGTCACGCGCCGTTCGCGGGCTCGACCTCGGGTCCGGCGACGCGCTGGAAGCGCTGCGGCTCCTGGCCGGGTCCGTGGCGTTCGGGCTGGCGCTGACGAGGCCGAGGCGGCTTGCGCTCGTCGGCGAGCCAAACGTTGGGAAATCCACGCTCTTCAACGCGTTGGTCGGGCACAACCGCACCATCGTCTCGCCCGTGCCGGGGACGACGCGCGACTTCGTCAACGAGTTCATCGCGCTCGGCGGGTATCCGCTTGAAGTGATAGACACGGCCGGCCTCCGCACGCGTGGCGGCGTGGTGGAGATGAAGGGCGTTGAGGCGACCTGGGGGATCGTATCGGACGCGGATATCATCGCGGTCGTCCTCGATGGCACGGGCAGGATGACGGCCAGGGCGAAGGAACTCGTGGGTACGTTGTTGCCGAAGAATCCGTTGCTGGTTCTGAACAAGTGCGACCTGCCGATTCGGATGAACGCATCCGGTCTTTCTTCGGGGGGGGAGGTGTGCAGTACGTCGGGGCTGACGGGCTCGGGCCTGCCGGAACTCGAGTGCGCCATATTGCGGCGACTACCGGACCGGGAGCAGTGGCCGGCCGGCTCGCCCGTGGTGTTTACGCAGGAACAGTGCGCGGGGGTGAATCGAGCCGCCGACGATCTCGCGGCGGGGCGAATCGAGTCCGCACGCGACGAGCTTGCGCGACTCCTCGGCGGTTGAATTGGGCTGTGGGGACTGACACAGTGTCCGGGAACCAGACGGGCCGCAATGGCCGGGCCGCGGGTTCGCGCGGTGACCGGCCGGCTTTTTGGCAGGAAAGGTGACACGGGACATGGCAAATGGGACGACGGGCGAGCACGCTATCCCTGAACCGGGTACGGTGGAATGGTGCGCCTGGCGCATGGACCAGAACGACAAGGCGATCGAAACGTTCCGGACGACATTGGCGGACGGAAACCCGTTCGGTCTGCCGCCCGTATGGCTTGGCGTGTCGCCCGGACTGGTCCGCCCCGGAGAGCAGGTGGAATTGACGTTCTCCGCGCGCGGCGACGAGCCGCCGCGTGGCGATGCGTTCGTTCAGGCCGACTACCTCGCGGCTTGTCCCGGCCCGGCGCTGCCGCTTTCACCGGCGTGGGAACGTGACGATCGTGGAACGTGGACGGCGCGGCATGGCGTTCGCGCCGACCGGCCCGGCAACTGGCGGGTGACCTGGGACCTCAACAACGAACGGCTAAGCCGGGTCTTCGGTGTCGCCGTTCCCGGCCAAACCGTGGTCACGCTTTGGGTGGGGTGCAACAAGCCGCCGCTGGACAGGGAGATTCATCGGTTCGATCTGCCGGGTGACACGTGGATAGGGGACTGGGGCTCGCCCTTCGAGAAGACGGCCCCGGAATTGCTGGACCGCCTGCGCGATTTTGCCTTGTCCCGCCACCGCTACGGAGATCGAGCCGCGCCTTTCGTCAATGCGGACTGGTCACTGCCCGGCATCCGCAACTTGAACTTCCTTGACCTGCCGGCGGACGTGCAGCGGCGTTGCCTCGTCCAGACCAAAGATATGTGGGGGCTTCTGGGGCTGGGTCCGATGGAACTGGTTGCGTCGTACACGCCGGGACACGCGACGCCGGCCATCCTCGCGGAACTGGGCGTCAAGGCGCTGACCTCGCTCTGCGTCTGGCAGAACGTCCACGACGGCAACGCCGAGACCGGATGGAGCATCAATCACATGGGCGCCCCCAACGCGCCGTACTACATCGCCGGGGACGACTTCCGAAAGGTCGCGCCGGACGCACGGCCCGTCCTCGGTTTCAGCATGGGGTCCACCTCGGACGTGCGCTGTTACGACTGGATCTGTTATGACGGGTGCGCGACGAACTGCATGCCGTCACAGCGATATGTGGACAACGCCGCCATATCGGCCAATGTCCACCGATTCTTTGTTGTCGTTGACGGCTGGATAGCGGATGCGCGAAACAACCCCGACCTTGTGTTTGTGACGGCGGCTCTGGAGAACTTCCGGGGCTCGACGCAGTGGCGGGAGGCAAATTACCAGGCGGTCGATTACATGGTCCGACGGGCGGCCGAGGGCAAGATCGTCTTCGCTTCCGCGGCTGATATTTCCGACTTCTACCGCCGGCACTACGAACGACAGCCCGAGACCGTGCAACTATGGGCCGACTGTTATTCGGGGTTCCGACACGAAAACAGGCCGGCGACCATTCCCGACCGGATCGAGATGAGTAACAGTCGCTTTCACAGTCTCCACCGTTACGGCAGGGCGCTGCCCGCGTTCCTGTGGGATTACACGAGGCAATGGAATGACCCGGAGTGGTCGGCTTTGCCCGAAAAGCGAAGCAAGTACGGCACGATTGAGCCCGACAGGATCGCCGCAACCGTAGACCCGTTCGGCTCTGTGCCGCGCCAGTCTGATCTGCGCGGAGTGAAGGCGGACGTGTCGTCAAGCCCGTCGGGTGACGGCCTCGAGCTTCGCGTGCTGGTCGATTCACCGCGCCCCATCGCCGACCTGCCCGTGGCTGTATGGGACATTCCTCTTGAGTGTCGGGCTGGCGCGGAGGTCGAATGCGGCCGCGGGATCAACGGCCGTTTTGTGCGCGTGCGCGACCGATGGACCGGGAACCTGCACGGCGTGCTGGTTCTGAAGGACATTCCCTCCGGGACAACCAGAGCGACCGTTCGTCTTGAAGGTACGGCTCGCGAGCCGGAGGTGATGCAGTTTGAGGTATCGGGCCTGCTGGGGCTCCGCACTTTTCGCAGTTCGGAGGGGCCGCGCACCTATTTCTGGCGCCTTGACGGAGTCGCCCCCTGCAAGGTGACGGCGAGGGTGCCGGCCGGGACGCCTGCCGCGGTTCAGCTCAACGACGGCACTGTCGTCGGCCCCGGTGGTGACGGCGAGATGTGCTTCATCGTCGGTGATAGTTGGAAGGACGAGTCCCCCTGCATGGTTGGAGCAGAAACCGTACTCACCGGGGGCACGGTTGATGTCGAGGCCGTGCACGAAGAGAACGTCTGAGTTCCGCCAATACGGCGGGGGAGCAATCCCTTCGCGTCGTTCAACTGTCGCCTCGCGAAAGAATCACTCCGCGGCTTCTCGCGTGAGGCGCGGGATATCCCGCCGAGCATCGGAAGCGGCGTCTGGAATGATTGCCCGGTAATGGGGAATCAGTCCGCAACCGTCACCGGCGCTCTATGCAGCAATCGCCTTTGTCGCAGGCCTGCTGGTTCGCCTCGTCCACGATTTCCTGGGCGGCGAGGCCGTCTTCACCGGTCGCCATTCGCGCCGGTGGCGGAGAGCCGTTTTCGACGGCCGCCGCGAAATCCTCGAGCAGTTGCGGTATGACGGCCGCGTGACTCAATTCGGCGGCCGACAAAGTCTCGCTACGGTTGTCGCTGACGACGCGGACGGTGGTGTTCGATTCTCTGTCGGTCTGCACTTCGATTACGCCATGCGTCCCGACGATGGTCACGTTGTTGAACTCGCTCCCTTCTTTGATGGACGCGGTGTATGCGAACGATGTATTCAGCGTCACCATCGCCCCGGTCGTCAGGCGGGCCTGGATGGCGATGTGCGTCGGGAATCGGACGGTCTCGCCGAACCACCCGCCGAGCGCCTGGATGTCGCGCCAGTCGCCTCCGTCTGTGAAGAACCGCGCCAGGTCGAGCATGTGTATGCCGCAATCGAGACAGCCGCTGAGGTCCAGGAACCTCTTACGGCGGGGTGCGAGCCCGCCGAAGTTCTTGTGGCCGCTCCAGCAACGGTCCATGTGAATCGCGTGTACGCGGCCGATTCGCCCCTCATCAATCCAGCGGCGTATCTGGGCGTTTTCCGGGTAATAGCGGACCTCGAAGTCGATGGCGATCAGCCGTCCGGTCGTGCGCGCGGCGTCGAGCATTCGGCGGCACTCGGCCACGGTCATGCCCATGGGCTTCTCGCAGACGACGTGCGCTCCCGCCCTCAGGGCGGCGACGGTCGGCTCGCAATGCACGTCGCAGGGCGTCGCCACATACACCGCGTCGACCTTTTCCTTCGCCAGCATTTCGCGGTAGTCTGCGTACTTGGCAACCCCATCGCCCGCCGACTCCAGATTCGCGGGCGCGATGTCAGCCACGGCGACGAGGCGGCAGTTCTGCGTGTTCTGCATCGCCGGCATCACCGCCCATTGCGAATGCGAGCCGCAACCTATCAGGCCGAATCGAATCACTTATGACCTCCGGAACTGAATCGTTCGTTCGAGGACGCGCTACATGCCGGGGGCATGCTATCTTGTCGAGGCCCGGGAGTCAACGATTGTCCGGCGTTTCGGTCGCGCCTCTCCCATACGTTGCAGGCCCCTACGCCAAATGTTGGAACGCCTTCGGAGAGCGACGGAAGGCATAACATGCGTATGGAACAGGCCTTACGCTGGCAATGTCCGAGCGCGGGCGTCCGGCGGCGTTCGTTTCCACAGTTCCTGAAGGCGCACCAGCGAAAAGTTACGGCCACGCGGCATCCGTCATTCCTTCAATTGAAAGTTATAACAGACGACAACACCAGGCGTTATGAGCGAACCAATGTGCGGGCGCGTTTCGTTTACATTGTTGGGCACGGCCGTTGCTATAGTGTCGGGCGTATGCGGCAACACCGGGCGCTGTACGAGGTGCGGAACAGTGGAACGCGAGCCAGCGATAGCAATGAGAACTGAAACGCGGGCGGAGATGCCCGGCCTTGCCGGAAGCTATGTTCGGTTTTGCGCCGAGCATCTGGGGCAGTTGGAGCAGTGCATCACCACGCATGACGCCCGCGCCGTCACCCGCATCGCCGGGGTGCTGAGGGGGAATGCGGGCAGGATCGGCCTGAGCGAGCTTGCGAGTCTCGGGCGCGAACTTGAGGAATACTGCCTGGGCGGCGACTGGGGAGCGATCGATTCGATCTACCGCGCTATTGCGGACACGGTCTCGAAGCTTTGCGACGGAGAGCCGGTTCGCATCGGGGTGCGTTCTCACGGCGACGAGCGCGAGCAACGTTGTGCGGTAAGGAAGACGGGCTGAGCCGCAAACCAAGCAGTGACGGCCGGGCATCCTTGTGGGACGCCCGGTCGCCGCTGTTCCCGCCCCGCACGGGCCTGTCCGGCGTTTTGAGTTGACAGAAGCCCCGCCTGCTGGTATCGTACCACAATCAGAGCGGACGAGCCGCGGCACAATGGCACAGCATCCTTTTGGACGGTTTGCAATCAGTTGAAAGCAATTATTTCAGACGTACACGGGAACTTCGAGGCCCTGACCGCGGTCTTGGAAGACATCGAGAGCCGGGGCGTCGAGGAGATTATATGTGTCGGCGACATAGTGGGATATGGTCCGAACCCGCAGGAGTGTCTGAACGCCGCGCGCTCCTTCAAGTTGTCCATCCTTGGCAACCATGAAGAGGCGGTCATGTTCCGCGCCGGGGTACGTGATTTCCGCGTGCGAGCGGAAATGGCGATCGAGTGGACCAAGAAGCAACTGCTTGGGAACGGGGCCGCGCAGAACAGTCTCAAGTTTCTGCACAGTCTTCAGGAGTCTTACGAAGACGGCGACGTGCTCTACGTTCACGGCTCGCCGCGCCAGCCGTTGCGGGATTACGTCTATCCCAAGGACGTCAAGGACCAAGCCAAGATCCGGGAAATCTTCTCCAAGGTGACCAAGTACTGCTTCTGCGGGCACACGCACCTGCCCGGCGTGTTCCGCGACGACGGCACGTTCGTGCATCCCGAAGACCTCCCGATGGGCGTGTACCTCACGGGCTCGGAACGTGTGATGGTCAACGTCGGCAGTGTCGGCCAGCCCAGGGATGGCGACCGGCGGAGTTGTTACGTCACGTTTGACGGCGATGCCGTTGTCTTCAGGCGCGTTGAGTACGACATCGACCAGACCGTGAAGAAGATCTACGCGGCGAAGGACCTGGACCGGTCCCTGGGCGACAGATTGAGAGCCGGGAAATAGCAGTGAGCGACACGCAAAGAGCGCTGGCCGGAATCATCGTCTGTGCCGTTCTCCTTTTCGCATACGCCAAGTTTGTCGCTCCGGCCATAACCGGCAAGCCGGGAATGCCGGTCGCGCCGGCACCCGAAGCGCCGGCACCCGAGACGCCGGAAAAAGACACCGAACCGGCTCCCGCCGAAAGCCCGCCCGATACGGGCGAAATCGCTGCGCCGTCCGCACCGCCCGCCCCGGAAGAGCCGGCTGAATTGGCAGACGAGCCGGAACTCAGGAACGACATCACCTGCGAGACGGAGCTATTCCGCGTTGAACTGACCAACAAGGGTGCGGCCGTCAGGAGCGTCACACTCCTGGACTACAAGATGTTCCCCGAGCGGGAAGATGAGCTGACGCTCCTGACTGACATCGCCCCTGGAAAATACTCTCTGACCATGGCCCAGGTGGACGGCCTCGCCCGGCTGGACGAGGTGAACTGGGAATACGTGCCCGAGTGCCCGGTGCCCGATGGTTACGCGGACGTGGCACAGTTCAGGACGCGCAGCCGGAAGCTCGGCTTGGAAATCGAAAAGACGTTTCTGTTTAGGAATCCGGATGATAAAGCCGGACATCCGGGGCGCGACATGGAGCTTAAGATTACGATGAGGAGCACCAATGACCAGACGGTGCTCCTGAAATACAGGTTGCGTTCGGCCGCTGGTATCGTGCCGGAGCCGGAACTGCCGGACCCGGATCTGGCAACGCCGGGCACGCCGGTCGACCGTTCGTCGCGCGACGTCGCCGCTGTGGTGGGAACGCTTGGCGGTGAGAAGGCGGAATTGGAAACATACTCGGCGTCTGGTGCGGCCAAGAAGCCGCGCTACGACCGCGGCGATGCGATTTACGCGGGGGTCAGGAACCGGTACTTTGCCGCCGTGCTCGCGCCGCTTTCGGACAATGCCGGCATCACGTCCGTGCTTCTTGACAAGATAGGCGAGCACAGCGTGACGGCCGACATCACGATCGTGAGCCAGGAGGTGACGCCCGAGGGCACAACGAACAAGTTCATGTTCCTTGTCGCGCCGTGCGACCGTGAAATCCTTCAGCAGTACGGGGGGCGGCACTTCGACGCGGTCCTGGGCGCCGGATTCCTCGGGCCCGTCAAGTACGTGCTGACGTGGCTGTTGGGCGTGTTTCATGACCTCATCCCGAACTACGGCGTGGCGATCATTCTTCTCACGATCTGCGTGCGGTTCGCCCTGCATCCCCTCACGCTGAAGAGCCAGAAGTCGATCCACAAGGTGCAGAAGATCCAGCCGCTCATCAGCGCGGTCAAGGAGAAGTACAAGCACGACAAGCGACAGCAACAGCAGGAAGTGATGAAGGTGATGCGCGAGCAAGGGGCGAGCCCTTTCGGCGGATGCCTCCCGATGCTCCTCCAGCTTCCGATTTTCATCGGCCTGTGGCGGTCGCTGTACGAGAACGTGTCTCTGCGGCACGCTCCGTTCCTGCTGTGGATGCGCGACCTGTCGAAGCCGGACAACCTCGTTTCGTTTTCGTCCGGGATTGCCCTGATAGGGCAGTCGCTCAACCTTCTGCCGCTTCTCTGCGCGATTCTCATGATAGTGCAACAGAAGATGGCGCCCAAACCGACGGACCCACAGGCGCAACAGCAACAGAAGATAATGATGATCATGCCGGTGGTTTTCGCGGTCATGCTCTACAAGATGCCGTCCGGCCTGATGCTTTACTTCCTGTGCAGTAGCATGTTCGGCGTGCTCGAACAGCGCTACATCCGCAACCGGCTTGACCTGGCGGCCGCGGCGTCGGGACCGTCCTCCGCTGTGCCGGTTGAACAGAAGCGCCAGAAGCCCGCGCCGCAACGGCGCCGGAAACGCCTGCGCAAGTAATCAGCAAAACAAGGGCCGGATGAGCGCTCGTGGGGGGATGGTTCAGCGTGCCGCCGCGACCAGTTCGTTGATTTTCCAGAGCAACGGCTTGAGGCCGGTCCCGGTCAAGGCGGATATTCGCATCACCTCGTGGCCGAGGTGTTCCTCCAACCTTTTCACGCCGTCTTCGGCGCCGGCCATGTCCAGCTTGTTCGCGACGACTATGGACGGCCGCGCGAGGAGCGTGGCCCGGTAAAGCCGGATCTCATCGCGCACGGTGTCGTACGCCTTGACCGGGTCGGTCGGGGCGGCCGACGATGCGTCCACAAGGTAGACGATGGTGCGCGTGCGCTCGATGTGGCGGAGGAACTCATCGCCCAGCCCCCTGCCGTCGTGTGCCCCCTCGATCAGGCCGGGCATGTCGGCCATCACGAACCGCGTGGAGTCGTCCATCTCGACGATGCCGAGGTTGGGGGAGAGCGTGGTGAACGGGTGGTTCGATATCCTGGGCCTTGCGGCCGAGACCTTCGCGAGAAGTGTTGACTTGCCCGCGTTCGGCAGGCCGACGACGCCGGCATCGGCGATCAGGCGCAGCTCGAGGCGGAGGACGCGCGATTCGCCTGCGCCGCCTTCCTCCGCGGTTCTGGGCGCCTGGTTCGTGGCCGACTTGAACCGGGCGTTGCCTTTTCCGCCACGACCGGCCTGGGCCACGACGACGCTCTGGCCTTCCTCGGTGATGTCCTTGAGTTGCAGGCCGGAGGTGTGGTCGAAGACGGTCGTCCCGAGCGGGACCTCCAGCACAAGGTCCTCGCCGCTCTTACCCGTGCGGTTGGAGCCGCTTCCGGGCTTGCCGTTCTCGGCCGCATATTCGGGTCTGCGGTTGAAGTCGAGAAGTGTTGCGACCTGTGTTCGGCCCATTATGACGACGTCGCCGCCGTTGCCTCCGTCGCCGCCGTTCGGCCCGCCGTGCGGGACGTATTTCTCGCGGCGGAAACTGATGCAACCGTGCCCGCCGTTGCCGGCGTTCACCGTGATGACGGCGCGGTCAATAAACATGAAAAGAGCCCGGAATGTGCGAGGGAAACCCGCGCAAGACGGACTTTCCCCATGCTGATGGATTCCACGGATGCTTACTCGGTGACGACGCTGACACGCCTGCCCGAGCCGAACACGACCTTCCCGGCGGCCTTCGCGAATAGCGTGTAGTCTCCGCCCAGGCCGACATTTCTGCCGGGCCGGAACTTGGTCCCGCACTGGCGGACGAGCACACAGCCGGCCTTCACGAGCTGGCCGCCGCTGGCCTTGATGCCGCGGTATTGGGGCTTGCTGTCGCGCCCGTTTCTGGTCGCGCCCTGTCCCTTCTTGTGAGCCATTGCATTACCTCTCCAATAAAGCGTCAGTATATCATTTTGTCTTGATTTCGTCAATCCTAACCTGGGCGTACGTCTGCCGGTGCCCGCGGGTGGATTCCGAGCTTTTCCGCCGCCGCTTCTTGAACGCGACCACCTTGGCGGCCTTCGCCTCGCCCAGCACCTCGCCCGTGACCTTTGCCTTGTCTATGGTCGGCGTTCCGACGTGGACCTTCTTCCCGTCCGAGCAGAGCAGGACCCGGTCGAACGTCACCTTTCCGGAACTGGCATCCAGCTTCTCGACCTTGATGACCTCGCCGGGCTGAACCTTGTACTGCTTGCCTCCGGTCTCGATTATTGCGTACATCTCCTTCTCCTTCAAAGAGTGACGACTTTGGTGCCTTGTCTTCCGAACAGTCGGACGTCGTGGTAATCGATATTGTTGTCCGCCTTGACGGTGATGGTCTTGCCCCAGCGCTTCTCCATTTCGCCGATAGCGTCGCGCTTGCTGTTCAGTATCTCCAGCGCGACGTCGGGGTGCAGGGCGCATTCGATGGTGTGGAGGTCCTTGCGGGACACCTCGGCCCGCACCCGCCGCATCAGGTCGATCATTATGCTCTCGAGCGTGCGCACCTGTCCGGTGCCCCCGCACCGCGGGCACGCGGTGAACACGGCGCGGGCGACGCTGGTGCGCATTCTCTGCCGTGTCATCTGGATGATGCCGAACTGCGAAATCCGCAGCATCTTCGTGCGGGCCTTGTCGCGCTTCATCGCGTTGTAGAGCTCTTTCTCCACGTCGCGGCGATGCTTCTCGTCCTGCATGTCGATGAAGTCCATGATGATCACGCCGCCCAGGTCGCGTATCCGGAGCTGGCGGGCGATCTCGGCCGCGGCCTCCATGTTCGTCCGGTAGGCGGTCATCTCGGCGTCGTTCCCGTCCGTGTACTTGCCGGAGTTGACGTCTATTGCGACGAGCGCGACGGTCTGTTCGATCACGATCGATCCGCCGTGAGGAAGCGGGACCTTGGCGTGATAGACCTGCTCGACCGAGTCCTCGATGTTGAACTTGCGGAAGAGCGGGGCCTTGGCGCGGTAGTGCTTGACGCGGTCCTGGTAGGACGGCGAGACTATGGCGAGGAACTCGCGCACGCGTTTGCACACGTCTTCGCTGTCGACGATGATCTCGTCGGTGTCGGACGTGAAGAGGTCGCGCATGCAGCGGATTATGAGGTCCGATTCCTGGTAGACGAGCGCGGGCGGGTTCGCCCCCTCGAGCTTCGAGCAGAGCGAGCGCCAGAGGCGCTGGAGGTAGTGGAGGTCGCGCTGGAGGTCGCGCTTCGTCCGGCCCAGCCCTGCGGTTCGGATGATGAAGCCCGCGTTCTTGGGGAGGTCGAGCTCGGCTAGCATCGTCTTGAGGCGCTTGCGCGAATCCTCGTCCTGAATCTTCTTCGACACGCCGTAGTGGGAGAGGCCGGGCATCATCACGAGGTACTTGCCGGGCAGACTGACGTAGGTGGTGAGACTCGGGCCCTTCTCGTCGATGCCCTCGCGCGTGACCTGCACGAGCACCGGGTCGCCCTTCTTGAGAAGTGAGCGCATTTGCCGGTCCGAGTTCTTCGGCTGGCGTCCTGACGGCGTTTCGTTCGGCGGGATGTCGTGCACGTCGGGCCGGACGTCCGAGACGTGCAGGAATCCGTTCTTTTCGGTGCCCAGCTCGACGAACGCGGCCTGGATGCTGGGCTCGACGTTCTGCACCCTTGCCAGGTAGATGTCGCCTACGTGCCGCTCGGCCTTCGTGCGCTCAAGGTAGAGTTCCTCGAGCACCGCGTCCTCGACGACGGCGATCCGGTACTCGTCGTCCTCGGACACGTTAATGAGCATTCGTTTTTCCACCGCGTACCTCGCTTGTTCCTGTGAGCGTCCGGAGAAGGCGGAACAGCACAGCAACGCTGCAGGGGAGGGAAGCGGGTTCCCCTGTTCGTGCCGATTCTTCGGAAGCTCGTTCTTTTCCTACTGGGGGACCGCGAGGTTCACGGCAGTTCGCACAAGGGAAAGGTGTCTTGCGGCGGCGGCGTCTTTGCGGCAGAGAGCGTCTGCGATCTCGGCCGGGCGCGCTGTGCCTTCGCTGGTGACAAGGACCTCACATTCATATCCGCCGTCGCATGCGTCGATGCTCTTGATGTACGGCCGGATGTCGAGTTCCTTGCCTTCCCGCCTGGTTGTGCACAGCTCTTCGCTTGCCAGGCACTCCTCGGCGGCGCCGGCGGGTAGTCTGCCGAGCACACGATATCTCGCGCCGACCACGCGCGCCTTCTCGCCGGCCTCGAGCAGTGCGACCCCGGTGATTCCGATGCCGCCGGGCAGTTCCCGGGCCAGTGCCGCCGCCAGCTCGTCCGGAGCGACCTCCTCGGCCAAGTCCAGCTCGAGGACCTCGTCCAGCCCTTCGAGTCCGACCGAAAGAGGCAGCGGGAGCGAGAACCGCGGCCGGGGATTGAAGCCCTGCGACATGCGGACGGGCAGTTCTGCCCGCCGGAACGCCCTTGCGAAGACACCCATCAAATCCCTGTGCGAGATGAACCGTACGGTCCCTCTCTTGCTGAATCTTATCCTGTATCGCGAAAAAGAGGACATCAGATGTCTCTTGGTTCCTTCGTTATGGTGGCGCCGCAGGGAATGATACCTGCTCCGGGGCGGCAAGTCAAGACCGTCGAAGGAATATATCAGATGTTATGCGGCGGCGCGTCTGCCTACTTGGGCTCCACGGTCACCGTGTGCGGGCCGGCCGAGACGCCGTAGCGCGCGGCCGTCCCGCCACCCTCGCCGATAAACTCCTGCCCGTCCACCTGGAACGAGAGATTCCGTGGCCTCCGGCCGAGGCCGTAGAGTTCGAGTTCCTTTTCGCGAGGGCCGCTGGTTTCGCCCTCGGCAAATCCGCCCGGTATCATCCTGAGCCGGACCATTCCGCGGTCCGTCCGGACGCCCATTCGCTGGTAGCGGATTTCGCCGGCGTCGAACAGAGCGACGTCGAAATGCGTGGGCCGTATGGTCAGGACGCCGCGGGTGCCCTTGAACATGACGCCGTCGCGGTTGTATTCGATCTTGTCGTCGGAAAGGAAGACGTACCGGACGGTCTTGCCGTGGGAGATGCGGATGCCTGCGATGCCTTCGAGTTTCTCGACCGTGGGCGCGGCGTACTGAGCGAGGGCCGGCCCGCCGGGCTCGCCCCGCCGTGCCGGGCAGATGACCGAAACGTATTGGACGACGGCGGGCGGCTCGGGCGGTTGCTCCTCGGCGCTCGCGGCGGCCGGGCTTTCCGGCGCG
>Ga0180435_10004695_pt1 | contig 13447 bp, 17 predicted proteins | sample SS_ome_3_FD_132467 | JGI IMG/M metagenome (GOLD analysis project Ga0180435, IMG submission 132467) | Hypersaline lake sediment archaeal communities from the Salton Sea, California, USA - SS_3_S_1 metaG | ecosystem: Environmental > Aquatic > Non-marine Saline and Alkaline > Hypersaline >... | reverse complement strand
TATAATGGGGTGGAGGGCATGGAGAAAGTTCAGGCCAATCCCCCTGATGCGATTGTGCTCGATGTGATGATGCCCGAAAAAGACGGCTATGAAATGTGCAAAGAACTCAAATCGGATAGCAATTTATGTGAAATTCCAGTGCTTCTCTTGACAGCCGTGGCATCACATGTGACATCGACCCGATATTCTCACGCCGACGGCATGAGTACCGAGGCCGATGATTATATAGCCAAACCTGCTTCGGCCGAGGAAATTTCCCAAAGCATTCGTTCGATGCTGGGCATGTAATCCATTCGAATTTGTTGCATGTCTGATTGATCAGTAGAAGCCTTTTCAATTGGCTGAAATTGATAGGAGTCAACCATGTCATTGCCGGTTCTAAAGATAGATAAGAAAAAAAGCGTTTTCAAAGAAGAGGTCATGAAAATTCTGCCCGAGGGGGGCAATTTAAATCTTTGTTTGACTTGTGGTCTGTGTTCTTCGGGTTGCCCGGCAACCGGGTTGGAGGATATGGACCCACGAAAGTTTTTGAGAATGGCTTCCCTGGGTCTGGATGAAGAGGTGCTGAGTTCGAAGTGGGCCTGGATGTGTACCATGTGCCAACGGTGTATCATCGCCTGCCCCATGCAGATTGATATCCCGGCCCTGGTTTTCAATGTTCGCAATCGTTGGCCTATGGAGGATCGGCCCAAAGGTATTCATGGATCGTGTGAAATGGCTTTTAAAAATGATACCTGCAGTGCTATGGGAGCGACCGTCGAGGATTTTAAATTTGTCGTCGAGGATGTATTGGAGGAGTATCAGGAAGAACAGCCTGAATTCAAGGATATGCAGGCACCCATCGATAAACAGGGAGCCGAGTTTTTTTTGAACCAGAACTCGCGCGAGCCGGTGACGGAACCAGATGAAATGGTGCCGCTATGGAAGATCCTGCATACAGTCGGCGCTGACTGGACCTATGGCTCCAAAGGCTGGGCTGCCGAAAATTATTGCTTGTTTCTGGCTGATAACGAGAAATGGGAAAAAAACGTACGGACCAAGGCCGAAGCCGTGGATGCCCTGGGGTGCAAGGTTTGGCTCAACACCGAATGAGGGCACGAATTTTTCTCAGTCCGGGTCGGACTGAACAAGTTCAATATCGAGCACAATTTCGAAGTTAAATCTATTATCGAATATTATGCTCAGTGGATACGCGAAGGAAAACTGAATATCGATTCCAGTTGGAATGATGAATTGGGCGTCAAATTCACGGTTCAGGATCCCTGTCAACTGGTGCGCAAATCACTTGGGGACCCGGTGGCAGAAGATCTTCGCTTGGTTGTTACAACCATTGTAGGTGAAAAGAATTTCATCGACATGGCCCCCAACCGGTCCAATAATTATTGCTGTGGCGGTGGTGGTGGTTTTCTGCAGTCTGGTTATCCGGAGGCGCGTCGTTACTATGGGCGCAGAAAGTTTGAACAGATTGACGAAACCAAAGCTGATTACTGCATTACCCCATGTCACAATTGTCACTCACAGATTCATGACTTGAAAGAGCACTTCGAAGGCAAATATCATACAGTCCATATTTGGACCCTCATGTGCCTGGCCATGGGTATTCTGGGGGAAAACGAGCGCGCCTATTTAGGCCCGGATTTAGCGGATGTGAATCCATATCCCAAACCGTAACTTTTTTCATAAGCCTCCGGCTTTGCCGGTGAGAATTGAAAAGGTTTTACCGCTTCGGCGTGAATCGCCCTGGCACGTTCAAGGTAACCGATAGTGGTTTATGAAAAAAGATCATCCAAAAATGTTGGCTTTAAAACACCGTCGAATTTATCCGCGTATATATTAGGAGTCGACCAGGCGGTTGCTGTCAGATTTATTGATTTCATTAATGCGTAGCTTAAATGATTCAACTAACATTTCAGAAAACAAAATTCATTCCAACATTTTTGGCACCAATCAGCGACCATCATAAGTTTGACGGCCACTGGGTTTTGGCCCCTTTAAGGGGCCTTCCTCATACCACGTCCTATGGGCGTGGTCGCTGATTGGCAACCGTTCTACAAACCGGACGATTAAATCATGCAAGTTTATGGCATCATTTCCGATGAACGGGCATATCGTGCCAGATCAACCGCTATTTTTTCAACCGTATTAAATCGCATGGGGATCAAAGGTGCCTATGTGCCTTTTAAGGTTGCCCCGAATCAAGTGGGACAAGCCCTCCAGAGTCTGCGTATCTTGAATATTGCCGGCGCCAATGTAACCGTTCCCTATAAGGAAGCCGCGATACCATTCATGGACATCCTTTCTGAGGGAGCCAACATAATTGGGGCCATCAACACCATCGTGGTAACCGAGGGCAAACTAAAAGGCTACAACACCAATGCCATCGGTTTTATGGACGCCCTGTCAAAGGCAGATTTTGAGGCCGAAGATAAGTCGGCCCTCATTTTTGGTACCGGAGGGGCCGCGCGGGCCGTGGCTTTTATATTAAATTGGCAACGTACCAAAACCATTTATCTGGCCGGTCGCGATGAGCAAAAAACCCAACAGATGGTCAAGCAGTTTGGTGGCGAAGCCAAGACATTTGCATCTTTGAAAGGGCAGGAACTCCCCGTGGATATCGTTATCAATGCCACCTCGGTTTCGAGCATAGAGGAGTCTCCGGAGATGGCTGAGCTGGTGGGATCTTTGGCGTTGCCCCCATGTCAATTGGTGGTGGACCTAAACTATGACCGTCCCAACAATTTCTGGGAGAAGACAGCCACGGACAAGGGTATTCGTTTCATGGACGGTTTGATGCCGCTGGCATATCAGGCCCGCCGGACTTTTCAACTTTGGACCGGTCTGCAGGTGCCGCCGGAGGAGTTTATAGCCGCAATTGAGGGTACGACCTAAAAATCGTCCTACGATTTTTTTTGCAGAATGCGAACTGTTATTTCAGCAACCAGCATAGAAGGAAAGTAAGACTTTCTAGGAAGCCGTCATGTTTACGGGGAGTAGGACCGTAAACGTTGATCCCTTACCCAAGGTGCTATCCACTTCCACAAATCCACCCATCGATTGAACCAATTCTTTTACGATGGGGAGACCGAGGCCGGTTCCCGTGATATACCGCGTTTGATCATTTTTAACCCGGTAAAAACGATCAAAGATCTGGTCCAGGTATTTGGCCTCGATGCCAAATCCATTATCAATGACATTGACCTTCACATTGATGCCGGCCATTTCAACTATTACCTGGATTTGGCCTTTTTCTGGCGTGTAATTGATGGCATTGGCAATCAGGTTGCCGAAAATGCTTTCTAAAGCTATGGGGTCGGCCTGGATTTCCGGGAGTGTATCCGCATTGATTTCAAGGGACAAGGACTGTTGTTTGGCGGCGGCTTTATCCTTTAAAAAATCAACGATGCCTTGTAACAATGTATCGATCTGGACGGGTATGGGTTCTGTGCAAATAGCACCCTCTTCAATCCTGGAAAGGTCCAGCAAGTCTCCGATCAAAGATATCAGGCTGTGGGTTTTTTCTTTAGCACGACCCAGGATCTTTTGATCGGTTTCGGGCGCAATTTCCATCATATCACCAAGTACGACGGCCAACTGTTCATGAATGGTGGAAAGGGGCGAGCGCAGTTCATGTGATACCTTGGCCACAAACTCAGACTTCAGCTGATCGATCATGCGCAGGGCCGATATATCGACCACCGTCACCACAGCGCCCAGACACTCACTTCGTTGACCCAGCACCGGGCGTCCCTTGGCCAGAAAAAACTGGTTCTTGGATAAAGAGAATTCATATTCGGGGATATCTTCAAAATCGATATGCCGGCCTTTTGATATTTCCCTAACCAGTCCGCACAGGCCCTCGTCCGGCAGGTAGTGTTCAATATCCTCACCCAATGACATGTCTGAGTCAAAACCCAGCAACTGCGTCAAGGCCGGATTCATCAAAACAACCTGTCCGGAAGTATTCGTGACCAGGACGCCGTTGGGCAAGGATTCGATGATGGTGCGGATGCGGCTCTTTTCGGTTCCCAGATCCAGGAGTGTACGCTGCCGTTCGCGATCCATTTCTGCTGCTGCCAGCCTCAGCCGAATTTTTTCTGCTGCGCGATTGACAATCAGGCGAAGTTGATCCGGTTCAAATGGTTTGGGAATAAAATCATAGGCACCTTGCTTCATGGCCTGGATGGCTGTCTCGACGGTGGCGTAGCCTGTTATTACAATGACGATCACATTCTCATCGATTTCGTGGATGCGTTTTAAAACTTCCAGGCCGTCAATCCCCGGCATTTTTAGGTCCAATAGTATAATCGCCGGATTGATGGCTGAAAATTTTTCCAGACCTTCCTCACCACTGGCGGCCGTGGTCACATTATATCCCATGCGCTTGAGGATTCGTTCCGACCCTTCTCGAATATCCAGTTCATCATCTACAATGAGAACGGGCAATGTATCCACATTGTCAGTCACACTCGTCTCCTTTCTGATCTTTCGAAGCTGATGGTAGTTCAATAATAAAAGAAGCGCCCCCCTCCGGATTGTTTTTAGCGGACATTCTACCACCGTGACTTTTAACGATATTGTAGGCTAAGCTGAGCCCTAAACCAGTCCCCTTACCTTCCTCCTTGGTGGTGAAGAACGGTTCGAAAATATGTGCCAGCGCTTCTTCCGGAATGCCCGGTCCTGTGTCTGAAATTTTAAAGCAAACACGATCCTTTCGGTTTCGATACCAGGTTTCAAGCGTTAGAATACCATTGCCTTCCATGGCTTGGGCTGCATTGAGAATGAGATTCATCATCAAATGATACATCTGCTGGGCATCTGAGGTCACCAGCGGAAGGTTTTCTTGAAAATCTTTTTTAAGTTCGATGTTTTGAAAGATGGTTTGATTTTCCAGCAGAAAAAGCGTCCGGTTCAGGGCTTCGTTAATATTGTGGGGCCGCATGAGATGACGCGTCTGGCGTGTAAATTCTAAAAGCTCCTTGACGGTGTTGCGGGCACGCTCCGCATCGCGCAAGATGCGGTGTAAGTCGTCTTGGGCGGCTTCTTCCAATTCATATTCTTCCAGCATCAGTTTGGCAAAGAGAGTGATGCCGCCCAGGGGATTGTTGATCTGATGGGCCACGCCGGCAGCCAGTTTTCCTAGAGAGGACATTTTTTCGGCCTGTAACAGCTGTACCTGGGTTCCTTCCAATTCTTTTTGAATCCGGATACGTTCCCGCAGATCGTGAAAAAAACCGATGGTGGCAACTTCCTGGCCTTCTTCATAAATAACCGAAGCATATAGGCTGATGGGGATCTCTTCGCCAGATTTGGCCAGAACATTGGTGTGAAAGGTCTTAAGTCGGCCCTTACCCCCATATTCGTCGCTACGCAAAAGCTTCATTACCTGGCGGGCTCCGTCACCCGGATAGATATCCAGAACGGTAATGTTATGCTTGGCCTCCTCTTTGCTATAGCCAAATACCTCTTCGGCGGAGTGGTTAAACAAAAAGATATTGCCTTTCATATCGGAGGCGATCACACAGTCCACAGCACTGAGCAAAAGATTCTCCAGCAGCGTATTGGATCGGTGCAGTTCATCCTCGAGCATGTTCACGCTGGGAATATTGAAATCCATGCTGACATAGGCCTCTGTCTGGTCGCCGTTCATGATAGGATAAGCATAGAAGCAAGCCATGCGCCCATCTACGACAAAACTCCCCGGTTTGGGGCACAGAGAGGGTGCTTGGCTTTTTTTGACAGCGATGACGGCACAATTTGAACAGGGTGTGTCCAGGTTATGAAAATGCTTATGGCAAGTGGTATTTTCTACGTCGGAATTGGAGAGTTCATCAAGGGGAATATTGGCAGCCAAAATCTCGAAATCCGGCGAGATGACGATCAGTCGTCTCTGAAAGGCATCGATGGCTTTTACCAGGTACTCAATTTCTTTTTCTGTCCGCATCGCGACCCCCAACCATCTGATTCGAGAGGATTAAATGACCCCCATCATAAGCCACCGAAAATGTCGGTGGTCGGTGACTGGCACGTTGTGGTTATCGCCGGTACGTTTAAAGCAGCCCAATTGGATTTGTTGATCGGGTTTCACGTCATTAAATCATGAAGTTATTTCGGTAAATTAACCTATGATGATCTGAGGCGGATGTCAAATAATAATTATCGTTTCCTTTCATCAACAATCTGGGAAAGGTAGGCTTCCCACTCCATCGGCAACAACTGCTTCTTCTGATTGTTGCAATCCTTACAACAGGGCACCACATTCCCTTTGGTGGTCTTGCCCCCCCGGGCGATGGGCACAATGTGATCCATGGTGAGCGCCTTGGGTGGTGTCGGCCGACGGCAATAGTGGCACACACCTTTGGCACATTTGCGTTTCCACCACTGAGATTGTCGCAGTTCACGCGCCTTGCGACGCTCTGTGTTGATGTCTTGCTCGGACAGGTTGTAAGCAAAGGGGTCCATATTTTAATTTAGATTGTAATCACGTGCCGCTAAAGTATATTTCGGGTTACGGGATTCAAGAGCCAAATTTGGGAAAAGGCTGTTAGGCCGAAGACTGTTAGGCGCGTACTGTTTATGGCTTTCAGTCTTCAACTATATTTGCCTATAATCCTTCAGTTATCAATGCTTAGAAACGGTGGCCTCTAATTGCGCGAGCTTTATGTTTTATAACTAATTGAAATTATGTTGTTTTTATATTGTTGGCTTAATGCTCCTCAGCCAATTATCAATACCGTGTTGAAGGAGTTTATAGTACTTTTCTGAGCCGCCCAATCCTTTTCGGCCGAAAAAATAGTTAATTTCCAAAAAAAGCGCTTCTATTTTGTTGTTGTTTAGATCGATTTCCGAGAACAAAAAATCAAATCCGGCCAGATTGATACCGGTATTATAGCAAAACTGCTGGGTGGCCGTGATTGCGGCAGCCTTTAAATCCGGGTCTGCATCAAAATCCAATCGGGCACCTTTGGTGATGTTGGCATAAAAGTCGTCAGCATTTTCTGAGATTCGCCAGTAAGCAACAACTTTTTGATGGATCACAACCACTCGCAAGGATCGCCCATTGGTGGGTATGAATTCCTGCAGCACAAACCCGTATTGACCTGATTTTGCATACAATTGCGCTTTTTGCAAACAGCGTTTAAATTCGTCGTGATTATTGACCAAGAACACCGTTTCACCCTCACCACCCCAATTAAATTTGAATACAAGCGGCAGTTCGATCGGAGGCTGGTGTAGCAGGTCACCAATATCCATATCCGTAACCGTATCTTTGTCAAATGGAATGGTATGGGGATGCGGAACATCCATTTTTTGAAACAATTGCGCTTGGCCGATCTTTTCTGGATAGGCAAAGCGGGTATCGTAGTTGGGAAATACATACGGGCAATGGTCTGCCGCCATGCGATACAATGATTCCCGGCACCCCTGGGGCAAGATGACTGCATCTGCCTGCTGGATAATCTTTAGCTCTTCAAGTCCAGGATCGCGACCGGCACACAGCAGGTTTTGGTCGGCCGTGTGTAGTGGATGGAATGATACAATCATATAAAGTGCTATAGGACGCTATTTTGTTTCAGTGTCGTTTTAGTAGACGCGGCTTACCTGATGCCATATAGTATACGCAATTTTTTATGAGATGAAACATGAAATTATAAACCAGAGGAGTTTAGCATGTCCTGTAGCTTCAACAAGATCATTTCGAGTTCTTTTTCAGATGTGGGCAATGAAAACATGATGACGTAGCGCCAAAGCCGGTTTGAGGTGTATGGCGGCAATGTCAGGCTTAAAAGGATCATATTGATCATTATATACCAAGTCGGATATTATTCCCGCAAAAATAAAAAACCTTGTTCTATGTCTATAACACCTGTTTAAAAACATCCAGGATCGTGATACAGCAAGACAGCTTCATAGGCCTATCTTTAGACTACCGGAGTTAATTGAATTACTTAAAGGAGGAGAAATCATGAAGGTTGAGATCACCAAGAATTGTATGGGAGACCGGAATTGCAACGAACTTTGCCCCGAAGTCTTTGAGTATGATGAAGATCAACTCATGTCCACTGTCAAATTTGATGAGATTCCCGAACAGTATCAAGCAGTTGTGCGCCAGGCCGCCGATGAATGCGGTGCAGATGCCATCGAAATTATCGAGGACTAACCATGGGAAAATTCAAGGAAAGCCGCACGGCCCAGAACCTGCTGACATCCTTTGCATTTGAATCTCAGGCCAGTGCGCGTTATTATTTTTTTTCCGATAAGGCTCAAAAAGACGGATTGATGCAGATCGCTTTTGTATTTGAGGAAACCGCACTTCAAGAGCGTGAGCATGCCCTGCGGTTCTTTAAGTTTTTCAACGGCGGTGAACTTGAAATCACGGCTTCTTTCAGAACCGGCGTGATTCGAACCACCCATGAAAATCTGTTGTCATCCGCAGATTTGGAAAACCATGTGCATACGGAATTGTATCCTGGTTTTGCCAAGGAGGCGCGTGATGAAAACTATCAACGTGCTGCTGAAACCTGGGATGCCATCATTGTTGCCGAAGAACAACATGAAAAGACATTTTCGGCTCTGGCGGACAATCTGCAATCCGGCCGGATTTTCAAGCGCACCGAGACCATGCGCTGGCGCTGTATGAATTGCGGCTACATCCATGAGGGCCTGCATGCGCCCGACAAATGTCCTGCCTGTGTCCGTCCTGCGGGTCATTTCGAGCTTTTCTGCGAGAACTGGTAATTGTGCCGGCACCCATACTATATTTTCCACATGGCGGCGGTCCCCTGCCCCTGTTGGGGGATGAGGGGCACGCCGCCATGGTATGTTTTTTACAAGACATAACACCCCAGCTGGGAACACCGGAGACAATTTTGGTTATCAGTGCCCACTGGGAAGAGCTCAATCCCATGGCCACCACCGGGAAACAACCGGCCATGATCTACGATTATGCCGGATTTCCCCCTGAATCCTATCAGATAACCTATCCAGCCCCGGGCAATCCGGATTTTGCCGAACGAATTGTGAATCGGATTAAAACGAGCGGCCAAACCGCCTGGCGTCACAGCCAGCGTGGTTTTGATCATGGCCTCTATGTACCCCTGAAGATAATGTTTCCACTGGCAGAGATTCCCTGTGTGCAATTGTCTTTAATGGGCAACCTGGATGCGGAATCCCATTTGAACCTGGGAAAGACTTTGTCCGCAATCCGTCAGGAGAACATTGTGGTTCTGGGTTCTGGGTTTTCTTTTCACTATATGCGGGCATTGCTGTCACCCAATGACTCCGGAACAGATCCTCGTAATGACGGCTTTCAGGCCTGGTTGATCGAAACATGTGCCACGGATATGGCCGAAAGCAAACGGCAACTTCGGCTGAAAGAATGGGACACGACGCCCGCTGCCAGGTATTGCCATCCCAGGGAAGAACACCTTTTGCCGTTGCATGTCTGTTATGGTATGGCCCAATCCAAAGCTGAAAAGGTGTTTGATGATAAGGTGATGGGTAAGCGGAGTGTCGCTTTTCTCTGGACCTAATGCAGGTAATGGTACCCGTTTCATTTACCAAGATTCATTTGGGTGAACAAACAACGTTAATGAAATTGTTATGACCGAAAAAATCCCAGTTAAAGTAATAGCGTTTGATAATAAAATCCATCGCCAGCCCGTCATGCAGTTATGGCGTCAAATGTTTGATTACAAAGATGCCCGCAATGACCCCGGTTTTGTCATTGACCAAAAAATGGCTGCAGCAGATGGTTTGTTTTGGGTTGCCGTCAATAATGGTGCCGTGGTGGGATCTATCATGGCCGGCTATGACGGACATCGGGGCTGGATATATGCCATGGCCGTTACGGTCATGGCGCAGCATCAAGGCATTGGGTCTGCCCTCCTGAAACATGCTGAAGCACAATTAGCCAACCTTGGATGTGTGAAAATCAACCTTCAGATCATGGGAGGGAACAAGACTGTTCAAGCGTTTTATCGAACCAATGGATACATTGTGGAAGATCGCATCAGCATGGGAAAACAGATCAATACAAACCTACCTGGATTTAATCAAAGATATGGGGAGGCTAGGTCTTGACGATGGAAGTCAACATCGGCATCATCAGCGATCTGGATGATCGACGTGCATCACAACAGATGACAGGCGCTGCGTTGAAACATGTAGCCGGACAATTAGCGATAGAGATTCAACCAACGTGGCTGACCACTAGGGCTTTGGCCAATCAGGCTGGCAAAGATTATTTGAACGATTTCAATTCGGTATGGCCAAGCCGCGGTTACAGAAAAATTTATGTGCAATTATGGCCTCAACGAGGCTTTTAGCCAGGCCATAAAATCCGGCAATCTTAGCATTTCGGGTATTGATGAAGACGGCAACGCCGGAATCATGGAATTGTCAGGACACCCGTTTTACGTAGCAACGCTCTATCTGCCCCAGCTATCATCCCATGCGGGAACACCACATCCTTTAATTCTGTCATTTATTCAGGCCGTCATGGCAAATAAGTAGGAGGCTCACGTGCCGTTCATTCATATCAAATCCCTACCAATTGAGCCGGAATTGAATATCAGTCAGGTACTAGGTGCTGTTGCCAAAGAATTTTATCAAAAACCAATGTTTCAATGGTGATCATGTTTATGCCGGCCGCATTCTTTTGGGCCGGATTCATTTATATGATTCCCAAACTGTTTGTTTCCGGCCACACGGCCGAAACCCTGTCCTTTATGATCATTTTTGGTTTGCATGTACTGGTCTATACGGGCATTTATCAAGTAAAAGGTGCGCTGGTCCGACGGACTGTGAGGATTAAATGAAACTATCAGAAATTCAAAAACAGGTGAGGCAGCTGGGGGACAAGGCCATCGCAGCGCATTCCCAGCGGTTTTTCAAAACAGGCAGAGGTGAATACGGCGAAGGAGATCAATTTTTAGGTATTCGGGTTCCGGTTTTGCGGAAACTGGCCAAGCAAAACAAAGCATTACCGTTTGAGGTTGTATCCCAACTGCTTTTTTCAGCGTATCATGAGGAACGCCTGCTGTGCCTACTGATGCTGGTGCTTCAATTTTCCAAGGGAGATGCGCAACAGCAACAGACCATATATCGGTTCTATTTGAAGCATACGAAATTTATTAACAACTGGGATCTGGTGGATACTTCCGCCGAACACATTGTGGGGGCCTATTTGTTAGACCGAAGCCGAAAGCCATTATATAAATTAGCGCGCTCAAAGATGCTTTGGGAACGTCGCATTGCGATCTTGTCGACCTATCATTATATTAAAAAAAACGAATTTGACGAGACCTTGAAAATAGCGGAAATACTGCGTCATGATCCCGAAGATCTGATTCAAAAAGCTGTGGGCTGGATGTTGCGCGAGGTTGGCAAGCGGCAACTGGATTTGGAGGAAGGATTTCTCAAACAGCACTATCAGCAGCTGCCCCGCACCATGCTGCGGTATGCTACTGAAAAATTTCCGCCAGAAAAACGCAAAGCCTATCTAGCTGGTACAGCTTGATCCGATTATTTCATGAAGTTTGACGACCTGTTTAAAATACTAAGTGTGAAATATTCGGATAGATTTGATCTTTAAATGAAACCGCAAAATGAAAAAAATAGAAACGGAAATAATTATTAAACCTGAAGATCCACGAACCCCCGACATCCAAAAATTCATAAACGATTTGGATGCCTATCAGGCAGAACTATACCCGCCCGAAAGCAATCATCTCGAGCCGGTGGAAAAACTGATTACGCCGGACTATTATTTCATTGCTGCTCGAATTGCAGGTGCGTTGTTGGGAATTGCATCCTTCCGCAGAATGCCAGCTCATCACGGGGACCAGCCCTATGTGGAAATAAAGCGATTGTATGTACCCCAGAAATTTCGGGGAATGGGTTTGGCCACCCGGTTGATGGATGCGCTGGAAGAAAAAGCGATAGCCGAAGGGTATCCGAAGGCATGTTTGGAAACCGGGATCAGTCAGCATGAAGCCTTACGTCTATATGAAAAACGGGGTTACCAAAAAACAGAACCATTTGGCGCCTACCAGGAAGATCCTCTGAGTGTATTCATGCATAAAAAATTGTCATGAGCTGTAAGCGTTTTCGAATTTTGCACTTTCTGCGTCAGCGACCGGCAAAGTAGATATTCAGTTTGCCGGTCAAAAGCTCTTGGTCTGCCTCGGCCTCTGCCACCAAAAAGGTCAATGCATTTTTGGCCGGGACACTTTAGTGAAAGGTCTGCGCCGAAATCTTTTTGGTCATGAAGGGCAATATGGTGACCTGATCGCGGGATTCAATATCGACCGGGAAGGGTATTTGGTATTCAAAGGAAAGCAGCCAGCTCTTTTTTGAGGCGCCTAATTTCCCGGTCCACCGAAAATGCGCTGGTTTCCACCAAGAGTTGATTCATGCCGGGCATAAGGTTTGCAAACCCCTCCCTGACAACCTGGCCTGATTGGAGAAAAGAGTGACTTCTGCTGTGCTCGTAAAAAGTCAAATTCTCAATTTACGACTCGTTAACCTGTTGAAATTATTAGGAGTGAAATTTGAATAGTGCCAATTATCGGACTTTTAAAGAAGACATTGACTAAGGAGGTATGGGAAATGGCTTATAATAAATCTTCGGCCGAACGCATTCGTAATGAGATGAGGAAAAACCAGGGTTTTGTGGAAAAGAAAATGTTTGGCGGGGTCTGTTTTCTGCTGAACGGCAACATGGCCTGTGGCATTCTAAACGACGACATTATCGTGCGGGTGGGTAAAGTAGCATATGAAGATTGTCTGGCATTATCCCATACCAGGCAATTCGATATGACCGGGCGACCCATGACAGGTTGGGTGATGGTGTCCCCGGAGGGTTATCAATCGGATGCTGAGCTAAAAGCTTGGCTTCAGAGGGGCATTGATTTCGCTCAATCATTACCACCCAAATAAAGGAGGTATCGGTGCAGCGTAAAAACATATCCTCGGGTTCCCCGTTTGAGAGACCGATTGGGTTTTCCCGCGCGGTCAGAATCGCAAACACCATAGCTGTATCAGGTACCGCGCCGATCGCTGCGGACGGATCAACCGCTTGTGTTGGTGATACATACGGTCAAACGGTGGCACAGGCATGCCCTGGCGTTGATTCATCATGATGGCAGTCTCCGGACAACCGGCGGCACAAACGCCACACCCAATACATTGATTCAGGTCTAGTTGGGGCAGGTCGTCATTTCCCATCTGAAGCGCATCCATGGGACAGCGCTCGATACACGTTTCACATAACTCTTTGTATACATCTGCTTTCAAACCGGAATCCATTCAGGTGGGTAAAATTTTTAATAAGAATTTCTTGAGTGGCATCTTCTGTGGAGTGGTTTTCCATATGATGACTCAACGTTGCCAACTTTTCGCTACGGCTTGTTTTGGGGCCTTTGTGTGAGTCTCTGTCGAATACCTT
>Ga0180435_10004691_pt1 | contig 13449 bp, 9 predicted proteins | sample SS_ome_3_FD_132467 | JGI IMG/M metagenome (GOLD analysis project Ga0180435, IMG submission 132467) | Hypersaline lake sediment archaeal communities from the Salton Sea, California, USA - SS_3_S_1 metaG | ecosystem: Environmental > Aquatic > Non-marine Saline and Alkaline > Hypersaline > Sediment... | reverse complement strand
TCAGCAACAGCCTCGTCGAGAGGCTCAGGTTCGCGGCTAAGGGTTTCGATCTTATACTGGACTCTCCGTTGCTCGGCAGCGGTCTCGGCTCGTTCAGCTGGCTGTCGGGCGAGGGCACGTACGCGCACAACAACGTCATCGAGCTGGGCGTTTCGCTCGGGGTCGTCGGTGTCATGCTGTACTACGTGCTCCACGCGGTAGTGCTCTATCGCGGCATAGCGCTCAGGCGCGGAACGCTTCTGGGCGCCAGGTTCATAATGATATTCGTCCCTACGCTGGTCGTTCTGGACACGGCCGCGGTATCGTATCTGATGAAGCTGCCGACGCTCCTCCTTATTATGTGCGCAGGCTGGGTCGACGCGAGGCGCTGAGGAGGTGGCCTGCTGAAGGTGCTGCACGTCATAGACTCGCTGACCTCGGGAGGCGCCCAGCGCCAGCTTGCGACGCTGCTGGGCGCGCTCGATCGTAGGGACGTCACCTCGTCGGTGGCGGTCTACCACCGACACGACCACTTCCGGCCCGACGTCGAGTCGACCGGGGCTTCGGTGCACGATCTCGGCGGGCGCGGGGGGCGCGACCCGCGCGTGGTCGCGCATCTGGCAAGTCTTCTCAAGAGTACCTCCTACGACCTCGTCCATAGCTGGCTCCTTACGCCGGGCGTTCTGGCCCGGGTAGCCGCGTCGCTGGCCGGTGGGCCGGCTGTCATCGTGTCGGAGCGGAACGTCGACCTCGGAGCGTCGCCCGCGAGGATGCTGCTCGAGCGCGCCCTCGCGCGCAGGGCGAGGCTGATGATCGTCAACGCCGACGCGATAGCGCGTAACGTCGAGGAGCGACTGCCTGTCTGGAGAGGGCGCGTCAGGGTAGTGCACAACGGGTTCAGGTGGACGGCGCCGTCGGACGATGTTCTCGCGCGCGCCGCGGGTTTCCGTGCGGAACACGCGTCAAGGGGGGAGTTTCTCCTGGCGGTCGTGGGCAGGGTGGAGAGGCAGAAGGCTCCGCTCGTGCTCCTGGACGCGCTGGAGCTTCTTCCGGACGAGGCGCTCTCACGCGTCAGGACCGTCTGGGTCGGGAGGCCGATCGACCGGGACCTCTTCGCCGAGGTGGTCGAGAGAGCCGGGTCCGGAAGGCTGGCCGACAGGTTCGAGATGGTTCCCGAGACGCGTGACGTGCGAAGCGTCTACCTCGGAGCTGACGCGGTCGTGCTGCCCTCCAGATGGGAGGGCTTCCCGAACGCGCTCCTGGAGGCGTTGGGGAACGCGAGGCCGGTGATCGCGACGGACGTGGGAGACGCCGATAGGCTCGCGATACCGGGCTCGACCGGGTGGCTCGTTCCGCCCGAAGACGCTCTCTCTCTCGCCGGCGCCATCTCGCAGGCGCTCTCCGCGGCGCCGGGCGCGCTCGTGGAGATGGGGGAGAGGGGAGCGGCGCTCGTGCGAGAGAGCTACTCTGACAGGACGCTGGCGGAGCGAACTCTGGCCGTCTACGAGGAGGCGCTCACAGGATGAGCCTGAGCGTACTGATGGCGGGGCCGGTTCCCCCTCCTATCGGAGGGACGACCGTGCTCTTCGAGGGACTGGCCCGCGGGCTTGTCTCTCGAGACGGGCTCGACGTTCGTGTCATCGACACGGGCGGTGTCAGAGGCCGGGGGTTGAGAGCGCCGGGAGCGCTCCTCGGCCTGCGAAGGAAGATCGCCCGGGCCGTGGCTGATGTGGACGTGGCCACACTGCACGTCTCCACGAGCGCTCTCCACGTCATGGCTCCTCTGTTCGTGGCGGAGTGCGCCCGCGTCGCCACGCCATCCGTAGTGAGGAAGTTCGGCGGCACCGACTTCATGCAGTACCCGGCTCGCCGCAGGGCGCCGATAGTACGGGCGCTGGTGCGGGCCGACCTCTACCTCGCGGAGACGCGATCCCTTGTCAGCACGGCAGAGAGGGCGGGCCTGGAGCGCGTCCGGTGGTTCCCGAACAGCAGGCCGATGCCCGAGCTTCCGCCCGACGATACGACCGGGCGGCGATGTGAGCGCTTCGTCTATCTAGGCCAGATACACAGCCGCAAGGGCGTGAGAGAGCTGGTGGCCGCGGCCGCCCGGCTCGAGGGAGCGGCGACGGTCGACGTCTACGGCACTCTCGACTTCGACATCGAGCGCGAAGAGCTGGAAGGACGGGACAGACTCGCCTACCGGGGCAGCGTGGAGCCGTCGGAGGTCGCGCGCGTGCTGTCGCGGTACGACGCGCTCGTCCTGCCCAGCTATCACGAGGGCGAGGGCTATCCCGGTGTCGTCCTGGAGGCTTACGCCGTCGGGATACCTGTGGTCGTGACGCGGTGGCGCGCGCTTCCTGAGATCGTCGACGAGTCGTGCGGCCTGCTCGTCGAGCCGCGCGACGCCGCGGACCTCACCCGGGCGATGAACGGCCTTTGCGAACGTCCGGACGAATACGCCCGACTACGGGCCGGCGTTCGCGAGAGGCGTGAGGATTTCTCCGACGCCGTCTGGCACGAGCGATTCGTCGCCATGTGCAGGGAACTGGCGGAACGACAGGCGCCGGGAGGTTGAGAACTTGGGCTTCGCCGACAGACGCAATCTCTACGAGTCGCTGCCCGGATGGATGAAGGGCGCCGTCGGACTCGTCCCGTTCTCCTGGATCGCGGGGCCGTCGTATCGCAGGACGTTGCGTCGGGGCCCCGCTTTCGACCGCGCGTCTCTCGAGGAGATACGCTCCTACAAGAGCGTGGCGCTGGGAGAGATCCTGGACTTCGCGACGCGGGAGGTTCCCGCGTATCGACCGCACAGGGCGGCTGTCGAGAGACACGAGCCGCTGGAGGCGCTTAAGGACTTCCCACTCCTGGACAAGGAGCGACTGCAGGAGCGGAGGGAGGAGTACCTGCCGGAGTCGCTCGCGCGAATCCCGCACTACGAGATCACGACCGGCGGAACGAGCGGCAACCAGCTGCGGTTCTTCGTGGAGGACCACTCCCAGTCGACCGAGACCGCCTTCGTCCATCGCGTCTGGAGCCGAGTCGGTTACACGCCGCGGTCGACGAAGGCCACCTTCAGAGGCGTGTCGTTCGCCGGCCTCGCGCCGGGCGTCTACTGGCAGTCGAATCCGATCTACAGAGAGCTGCAGTTCTCGCCATTCCACATGAATGAGGACACGCTGCCGGCCTACATTGACAGGCTTTCGGCGTTCGCCCCCGACTTCCTGCACGGCTATCCGTCGGCGATCGATACTCTTGCTGAGTACTTGCTGCGAGAGAACCTCGCCGACCGCGTGCCGCCGGTCGGAGCGGCGCTCCTGGCGTCCGAGGCGTGCACGCAGGACCAGCGCGAGAGGATAGAGCGGGCCTTCCGGACGCGGGCCTTTCCGATATATGGGCACAGCGAGAGGTTGATCCTGGGCGCGGAGTGCCAGCGCGAGGCCGTCTATCATCACGTTCCTGACTACGGACTGCTCGAGATCGTGGACGAAGCCGGGCGGGCGTGTCTGGCTGAGGGCGAGCGGGGGGAGCTCGTCGGGACCGGTCTCTGGAACCGGGCGATGCCGCTGATACGATACAGGACCGGAGACAGAGCGACGCGCCTAGCCTCGCGGTGCTCATGTGGGCGAAGCTGGGAGCGCTTCACCGACGTCGAGGGGCGGTGGAAGCAGGAGATGCTCGAGGGAAGGAGCGGCGCGCGAATATCTCTGACAGCGCTCAACATGCACGGTCCGGTCCTGGAGAACGTAGTGCGATACCAGTACGTGCAGAGTGAACCCGGTCTGTGTACGTTCCGGATCGTCCCCGCTCCGGGCTTCGGGGAGGACGACCGGGCGAGGATAGCGACGGCCTTCAGGGACAAGGTGGGCGACGAGCTCGACCTTACCGTCGAGATCGTCCGGACGATCGAGCTGACGGACCGCGGGAAGCTGCGGAGGCTCGTCAGCGAGTAGGAAGGGACCGATGGTAGCGCCCGGGACATATCTGAGGACGCTCCGACATCTTCGGGGCAGACAGCTGGCCGCGCGTGTCGCCCGTCGGCTCTTCAGGAGGCGGCCGGACGAGCGTCCGCATCCGCCGCGACGCCCTCGCGCACGTTCGCTCCGGGAGACCCCCCCGCGGGAGCCGGAGTGGCTGTCGACCGACCGCGTCAGGATCCTCGGCACTGAGATGGTAGGGTCTGGAAGGCCGGACTGGGCCCCTCCCGGAGTGCCTCGCCTCGTCCTCTACCACCTGCACTACTTCACCGACATCCCGTCGCGCGCGTCCGACCCGTCGTCGGACTGGCTCAGGGACGTCTTGCTCTCGTGGATATCCTCCAATCCTCCCGGAACGCGCGACGCCTGGGACCCGTACCCCACGTCGCTACGCATCGTGAACTGGATCAAGTGGATGCTCCTGAAAGGCGGCGTGTCGAGCGGTGATGACGACATCGTCCAGAGCCTCGCCGTACAGACGCGGCATCTCGAGCGTAACATCGAGCACGACCTCTCGGCGAACCACCTGCTCGCCAACGCGACCGCCCTGACCGCGTCCGGCCTCTACTTCGGGTCTGAGGAGGGTGACCGGTGGCTCGAGGAGGGACTACGGCTCTTCAAGAGGGAGCTGCCCGAGCAGGTCCTGGGGGACGGCGGGCACTACGAGCGATCTCCGATGTACCACGCCATCGTGCTCGAGCAGCTGCTCGACGTGCTCAATGTGCTCTACGGCGCGAGCGACCCCCTACTGGATCGCCTCGCCGAGGAGCGGCGGCTCCTGGAGTCGACCGCCGCTTCGATGCAGTCGTGGCTCGAGCTTCTGTCCCACCCCGACGGGGAGATGTCCTTCTTCAACGACTCGACGATGGGTGTCGCCCTGAGGGTGCCCGATCTGCGCGCCTACTGCGATCGGCTCGGGCTCGCTACGCCCGTCCCCCGCGACGACGTCGTTCACCTGACGGAGAGCGGGTACTTCCGCATCACGTCGGAGGACGACAGGACCCTGGTGCTCTTCGACGCGGGCCCCGTGGGGCCCGACCACCAGCCGGGGCATGGCCACTGCGACGCCCTCTCCTTCGAGCTGTCGAGGGACGGCCGCCGCGTGTTCGTCAACTCGGGGATCTCCACCTACGAGCGGGGCGAGGAGCGGTTGAGACAGCGACGAACGGCCGCTCACAACACGGTCACGGTCGACGGGGCCGATCAGTGCGAGCTGTGGGGCTCTCACCGCTGCGGACGAAGGCACGGTATTCTCTCCGCCGCCTCGTCCGGGAGGTCGGCGGAGGCCGGCCACTCGGGATTTGCGCATCTCAACGGAAGCCCTCTGCACCGCAGGACGATCGAGGTCCTGGAGTCCGGGCTGAACGTTCGCGACGGGTTCGACGGTGAGGAGGAGCACGAGCTCGAGTGGAGCCTGCGCGTCCACCCCGACATTGAGGCTCGACGAGCTGGTTCGGGCGTGGAGCTGACCGTGGACGGCGAGCCCCTTGCCACTCTCAAGTTCTCTCCCGACCTGTCCCTCTCCGTGACTGACTCTTCGTGGCACCCGGGGTTCAACCTCTCACTGCCCTGCCCTCTCATTACCGCGTCCTGGCGTGGCCGGTTGCGCGCCGGCTTCGAGCTCAAGAGCTCATGGTCCCGGTGATGTGAACGGCGCTCGGCCCGGGGGAGCCCGGCACCGCGCCTATCCTCGCCGTCAGGATCCGGGTTCCGCATCCGCCCACCTCCACTCTCAGGCCCGCGGCCGCGCGCCCCGCCCCCGCTTCAGGTTCGGGGTTGCGCACACGCCCCCGCGTCTGCGAACATCCTTCTCAGTCTCTCTGACGTTCGAAACATGGAGGCACGACGTGAAGGTCGCTCTCATTGCCGGCGCCAGACCCAACTTCGTCAAGATCGCGCCCCTGAGGGAAGCTCTCGCCGCTCGTGAAGGCATCACGCCCATCGTAGTTCACACGGGTCAGCACTACGACGACATCATGTCGGCGGCGTTCTTCAGAGAGCTCAAGATCCCTGCCGCCGATTTCAACCTGGGCGTCGGCTCGGCGTCGCACGCGGTGCAGACCGCCAAGATCATGCAGTCGTTCGACAAGTTCCTCGACGATCAGGATGTCGATCTGGTTGCGGTCGTGGGCGACGTGAATTCCACGGTGGCGTGTTCGCTGACGGCGGTCAAGCGCGGCATCGACGTCGCGCACGTCGAGGCGGGACTTCGGAGCCGTGACTGGAGCATGCCGGAAGAGATCAATAGGATCGTGACAGACGCGGTCTCGACGTGGTTGTTCACGCCGTCGAGCGACGCGGACGAGAACCTGTTAAAGGAGGGGCGGCCGGAGGAGGCTATACATCTGGTCGGCAACATCATGGTCGACACCTTGCTGAAGTTCAGGAACAAGGCCCTGCGCAATGAGGAGCTGCTGTTCAACCTCGGCCTGTCGCCGCGCGAGTATGCGGTCCTGACGCTTCACAGGCCCGCGAACGTCGACCAGCGGGACGCGTTCGATGGGATCCTCTCTGCCGTCGAGCGGATAGGAGAGGAGCTGCCCGTCGTCTATCCCATGCACCCGAGGAGCGTCAAGACCCTGAAGGCGGCCGGGCTGGGAGAGCGCGCGAGGGAGATAGCCGGGCTCACGATGACGCCGCCTATGGGCTATCTCGACTTCGTGATGCTGGAGGCCAACGCGCGGCTCGTCATGACCGACTCCGGAGGCGTGCAGGAGGAGACGACCGTGCTCGGTGTGCCCTGCCTGACGCTCCGCAAGAACACGGAGCGCCCCGTCACGATAACGCAGGGGACGAACAGGGTCGTGGGAACCGACGAGGAGTCGATCGTCGCAGCGGCGCTCGAGGTGCTTGAGGAGAGAGAACCGAGGACGGCCGGCCCCCCGGAGCTCTGGGACGGCAAGACGGCCGAGAGGATAGCCGACCTCCTGGAGGGGGCGGCGCGCTGACCTGAAGCATCGGAGGGAGACACTAACAGCATGAAGGTGCCACTTCTGGATCTCAAGAGGCAGTATCAGACGATCAAGCCGGAGGTCGATTCGGCCATATCGGCCGTCGTCGAGTCGCAGGGCTTCAAGCTGGGCCCACGGGTCAAGGAGTTCGAGGAGGAGCTGGCGGGCTACTGTGGTACCAGGCGCGCGGTGGGCGTGGCCTCCGGGTCCGACGCTCTTCTGCTGGCTCTCATGGCTCACGGCGTGGGCCGCGACGACGAGGTGATCACCACGCCGTACACGTTCTTCGCGACCGGGGGCGCGGTGGCGAGGTTGGGCGCGATCCCGGTGTTCGTCGACATCGACCCGACCACATACAACATCGATCCCGGCCGGATAGAGGCCGCGGTGACCGAGAGGACGCGGGCGATCATGCCGGTTCACCTCTTCGGTCAGTGCGCCGATATGGACCCCATACTGGAGGTAGGCCTGCGGCACGGGATACCGGTGATCGAGGACGCCGCCCAGGCGATCGGAGCGGAGTACAACGGACGCAGGGCCGGGTCGATGGGCTCGATAGGGTGCTTCAGCTTCTTCCCGAGCAAGAACCTCGGCGGGTTCGGCGACGGCGGCATGATCACCAGCGACGACGAGTCGATCGCCGACCTGATCGTCAGCCTGCGAGAGCACGGCCAGACGCTGAAGGAGGGCGGCCAGACCGAGATGTACGAACACTGGACGATAGGTCTCAACAGCCGGCTCGACGCGCTGCAGGCCGCGGTCCTCTCGGTGAAGCTACGCCACCTTGACGAGTGGAGCGAAGGGCGGGCCCGGAACGCGGACTACTACGACGAGCGATTCTCCGGGACCGCCGTCGTGCCGCCTCGCCGCGCGCCCGAGTCTCGCCACATATACAACCAGTACGTGATACGCGTTCCACGCAGAGACGAGCTTCAGGCACATCTCCGGGAGCGAGGCATCGGGTGCGCCGTCTATTACCCGCGTCCGCTGCATCTCCAGGAGTGCTTCTCATCGCTCGGGCGAGGCCCCGGTGACATGCCGGAGTCGGAGAGGGCGTCATCCGAGACGCTTTCGATACCTGTCTTCTCTCTCCTCAAGGAGGACGAGAGGGAACACGTCGCGACGACGATACTGGAGTTCTTCGGAGCGTAGGGAGGCGGGGTGCGCCGCATTCGGAGAGGCCGCCACGTGGACCCGCGCGCGCCGCGCGGATACTACATCGATTACTCGGAACTAGCGGACCCCCGGGGGCCCCTGGACGCCGAGGGGCTCCCCAGACTACCTTCTGCCGTCGACGGCCTGGCGCACTCGGCGCTCGACCTCGCCCGGTTCGCGCTTGGCAATCTGGAGATCTACCTGGACAACGGCAGCCCGGAACGTCGGGAGCGGTTCCGCCTGGCGGTCGAGCGGCTCGTTGCGGCGATGGAGAGGGTCCCGGCCAGCTTCGGAGGCTGGGCGCTGCCTCCGGGGCCGAGGGCCTACCGCTCACAACTTCCGACGGCGAGGTTCGCGGCAGGCACACAGGGCGAGTGCCTGTCAGCGCTCGTGAGGGCATGGACACTTCTGAACCTGGAGGAGGCCGGCGAGGCGGCGGCAGCGGCGTTCGCGGCATTCACGGCGCCGGTGGACGACGGCGGCCTCATGCGTGAGGTGGGCGACGCTTCGGGTGACGCCGGGACCGAGTCCCCGATCTTCCTCGAGGAATATCCGATCGCCGAACGTGTGGTGATGGACCTGTCCGGCCACTGCCGGGGAGCGCTCGGCATCTATGATTACTGGAAAGCGTCGGGAGACGTCCTTGCCGGGCCGCACCTGCGGCGGTCGATCGCGGGCCTCGAGTTCGTGTTGGACATGTATGACCTGGGATACTGGACGCGCGACGATCTCGACGCGAGGCGGAGGGGCGGAAGTGTATCAAGTATTGCATCACTCAGGGAACACGTCTTGCACTTGTCCTCGCTGTCAGAGCTTGCAGGGAGCGTTCCGCTGGGAGAGGCCGCTCGCGGATGGGCTGGATACCTCTCACGTCCATGGTTCTGTCTGCGCGCCATGCGGGCGCGCGTTGTGGCCGGCCTTGCGGGACGCGCGCTCCCAGGTCCCCCGGTAGCGCCAGCAATAGGTGAGGCACGGTCAGTGCCCACCGAATAGAGGTTCTTTTCGAGACGACTCTCTTCATGCTAGATTCGCGGGAACGCGTCGTTTCGGTCTCCCATCCTGGGGGTGTCTTCCTTGTGTAGCGTGCTCTTCGCGGTGGCTCTCATAGTCGCTACGGGCGTGACGTCCTGGCTAGTCATGAAGCCGGCCGCCAGACTCGGTCTGCGTCTGGGGCTGGTAGACCTGCCGAGCACGAGGCGGACAAGAGCGAGGCCGATCCCAACGACCGGTGGTCTCTTCGTATTCGCCGTGTTCGCCGCGTCGGTCATCGGGTCGATGTGGATGTGCGGAGGGTTCGAGCCGGAGGTCGGCGTCAAGCTGTCGGCGCTCATGGTCGGCGGCGTCGTCATCGTGATCCTCGGCATGCTCGACGACCGACTGAACCTCCGACCGATCGTCAAGCTCATCGTGCAGACGGCGGTTGCCGTCACGATGGTATCGGCCGGAGCCAGGATCGAGCATCTGAGGTTCCTGTTCGGACCCGCCCACGAGCTCAGGTGGTTGACGTACCCAGTGACGGTCTTCTGGTTCCTGGGCTGCATGAACGCGATCAATCTGGTCGACGGCCTCGACGGGCTGGCGAGCGGCGTGGCGGCCATAGGCGCCCTGGGGCTCTTCGCCGTAGGCGTCATCAACGAGAACCCCCTTCTCTACATGATGGCGGCGGGGCTTCTTGGAAGCGTGGCCGGCTTCCTGCTGCACAATTTCAGAGAGGGGAACATCTATCTCGGCGACGCCGGGAGCATGGTGCTCGGCTTCTTCCTGGCGGGAGGGGCCGTGGTCGGCTCGTACGGCGACGGCGCGAGCAACGCGCTCCTCGTAGCCGGGGCGTGCATGGCCGTGCCGGCGTTCGACGTCGTCACGACCATCGTCAGGCGGCGAAGGTCCCACAAGGGACTGATGACGCCCGACCGCTCGCACACCCACCACAGACTCATACGATTCGGGCTCAATCCCAAGATGTCGGTCGTCGTCCTGTGGGGTGTGACGTTCTTCTTCGGGGGCCAGATGCTCGGGTACATCGCGCCGCACGGCCTCGTCTATATCCTCATTAGCTATGTGGTCGCTGCTCTGGTAGCCAACGTCGTCATCGACCAGCACAGAAAGAACACGCGTACGATAAGGAGCGACCTCAAGGAGGAGCTGCTCTACCTGGTCGGACATCCCGATGCCTTCTCCGCGCCGGACGCGCACGACGGGATGACGCTGCGCGAGCTGATCGTAGCCCAGATCCGCCGCGAGGCCAGCTACAGGCGGATACGTCGCAGCGAGGGCGACGCCCGCCCGCGTGTGGTCAATGGGACGGCCGTGAGGGCCGTCGCCGGATGGGACTCTGTGCCGTCGTCAGACGCCGGTGCCGGCTCGGACGTGTCCCGTAGCGCGGCGGAGCAGGACGACGACCTCGTAACGACGGACGACACCCTACTCTGATATCCCCCCGTGGGAGCGACTCGTCGTCGCGCTCCCTCCCGCCGAGTATCGTATAGGCGCCTCGGCCTGAGGTCGGGCCACGCGCTCGCCAGGACCCGCAGCGACTTCCCGGAACCCGTGGCGAAGAGGTGGACGCGGTCGAGGCCCGGCTCCTCGGACCGGCCGGCGGCCGGCCGCCATACGCGTTGCGGCCGGGGGTCTCCGGTGCTATCTTCATCTATCTGCGACGATTCGTGCCCGATGGGGCGGGCCACGGCAACACCACCGGCTCGCGCAAGGCAACGTGCGGGTCGGACACGCGAAGGGAGAACCAGATGCCTCACAGAATGGTCTACTTCTTCGGAGGAGGTCGAGCCGCCGGGCGTGGTGAGATGAAGAACCTGCTCGGCGGTAAGGGCGCCAACCTCGCCGAGATGACGAACCTCGGCATACCCGTGCCCGCCGGATTCACGATCTCGACGGAGGTCTGCACGTACTACATGGACAACGGCGGGGCGTTTCCGGACACCTTGTCGGAGGGCGTAGAGAGAGCGATCGCCAAGGTCGAGGAAGTGATGGGGATGAAGTTCGGCGATTCGGAGAACCCGCTCCTCTTCTCCGTCCGGTCGGGCGCGCGGGTGTCGATGCCCGGCATGATGGACACCGTTCTCAACATCGGTCTGAACGACAGCACCGTGAAGGGCCTCATTGAGAAAACGGACAATGACAGGTTCGTCTACGACAGCTATCGGCGATTGATACACATGTACGCCGACGTCGTGATGGGTCTGAAGAGCGAGGAGTTCACGAAGCTCCTGGACGCCAAGAAGAAGGAGAAAGGCGTCTGGCACGACAACGAGCTCTCGGCTCAGGACCTGGCCGAGCTGGCCGCCTCCTACAAGGACAAGGTGCTCGAGCTCTCCGGGAAAGGTTTCCCGGACGATCCCAGGGAGCAGCTCTGGGGAGCGATCCGGGCGGTCTTCGACTCCTGGAACACGCAGCGCGCGAAGAGCTACAGGAAGATGAACGATATCCCCGAGGACTGGGGAACCGCCGTGAACGTGCAGGCGATGGTCTTCGGGAATATGGGTGACAACAGCGCCACCGGCGTGGCGTTCACACGAGACCCGGCCACCGGCGAGAAGGTCTTCTACGGCGAGTATCTTCCGAACGCTCAGGGAGAGGACGTGGTCGCCGGCGTCAGGACGCCGCGGCCGATCAACATCGCCCAGAAGAAGGAGGGCGACAAGGAATCTCTCGAAGAGCTGATGCCTGATACGTACCGGGAGCTCGAGTCGATCCGCGAGAACCTCGAGCGTCACTACACCGACACCCAGGATCTCGAGTTCACGATACAGAACGGCAAGCTCTGGATGTTGCAGACCAGGACCGGGAAGCGCACCGCGGCCGCCGCGGTCCGGATCGCCGTGGAGATGGAGATGGAGGGTCTGATCGACAGAAGGACAGCGCTCTTGAGGGTCGACGCCGACCAGATCGCGCAACTCCTTCACAAGCGCCTCGACCCCGACGCCGAATACGAGCCGCTCACGAGGGGCCTGCCGGCGTCGCCGGGCGCCGCGGTGGGACAGGTCGTCTTCACTGCAGACGACGCCGTGAAGTGGGCGGAGGACGGCAAGAAGACGATACTGGTCCGCGAGGAGACATCCCCCGAGGACATAGACGGAATGGACGCCGCCGAGGGCTTTCTGACCGCCAGGGGCGGCATGACGTCGCACGCGGCCGTCGTCGCGAGAGGCGCCGGCAAATGCTGCATCGCGGGGGCCGGCGGCGTCGAGATCGACTATGCCGCTAAGGCGTTCAGGGTCGGAGATACGGTGGTGTCGGAGGGTGACTGGATCACGCTGGACGGCTCCACCGGAGAGGTGATAGTCGGACAGGTCCCGACCGCCGACAGCGAGATGTCGGATAGCTTCCAGACGCTGATGGGGTGGGCCGACGAGTTCAGGCAGCTCTCGGTTCGGACGAACGCCGACACGCCGGACGACGCCGCCCGCGCGCGCGAGTTCGGGGCCGAGGGCATAGGGCTCTGCAGGACCGAGCACATGTTCTTTGGTGACGGGCGCATCAAGTTCATGCGGGCGATGATCATGGCCGCCGACGGAGACGAGCGGAGGCAGTGGTTGGAGAAGCTGCTCCCGTTCCAGCGCGAGGACTTCCTCGGGATCTTCGAGGCGATGAAGGGCCTTCCGGTGACGATCAGGCTTCTCGACCCGCCGCTGCACGAGTTCGTCCCGCAGACAGAGGCTGAGGTGGAGGAGCTGGCGGCGGAACTCGGAAAGGACCCGGAGCTCCTCAAGGCGAGGGCGGCCAGCCTTCACGAGGCGAACCCGATGCTCGGGCACCGCGGCTGCCGGCTGGGCATCTCGTATCCGGAGGTCTACGAGATGCAGGCTCGGGCCATCTTCGAGGCCGCCTGTGAGCTGGCGAAGCACGGCATCGAGGTGAAGCCCGAGGTCATGATCCCGCTCGTCGGCGAGCCGAAGGAGCTGTCGATACTGCGCGAACTGGTAGAGCGCGTGGCGAGCGACGTGATGACCGAGAAGGGTCAGATCGTGGACTATCTGGTCGGCACGATGATCGAGATACCTCGCGCCGCGCTGGTCGCTGACGAGATCGCTCAGTACGCCGACTTCTTCTCGTTCGGGACGAACGACCTGACTCAGATGACCTACGGGTATAGCCGGGACGACGCCGGCGTCTTTCTGAAGGAGTATCTGAAGAAGGGGATCCTTCGTAAGGACCCGTTCCAGTCGCTCGATAAGCGCGGGGTCGGCGCGCTCGTGAAGACCGCGTTCGAGAAGGGGCAGCTGGCTAACGATGGGCTCCACGTCGGCATCTGCGGCGAACACGGGGGAGACCCGGCGTCGATCGACTTCTGTCACCACGCGGGGCTGGACTACGTCAGCTGCTCCCCGTACCGCGTGCCCGTTGCGTGACTGGCGGCTGCCTAGGCCATCCTG
>Ga0180435_10004690_pt1 | contig 13449 bp, 16 predicted proteins | sample SS_ome_3_FD_132467 | JGI IMG/M metagenome (GOLD analysis project Ga0180435, IMG submission 132467) | Hypersaline lake sediment archaeal communities from the Salton Sea, California, USA - SS_3_S_1 metaG | ecosystem: Environmental > Aquatic > Non-marine Saline and Alkaline > Hypersaline >... | reverse complement strand
CCAGTATCCATAATATCCTTGTAGGTCTGTGAATATCTCGTTAACTATCGTTGCACTTGTCCAATCCTTTTTATCCAGCACCAACTCGCTTATCTGTGAACCAACGGGAAACGCTTGAAAAGCTAGTATTCCCTGTTGTAATCTCCAATTCGCGCTATCAGTCCAATCGCAATCGGTCATAAGTACCGCAAATTCCGTGTTATTTATAGCCGTTTGTAGCGTATCTCTATTACTATCGGCCAAAGCTGAACCGTTGGAGTATGTTGTCGGAGTACCTGTACCTATGTCGTTAGGGTTAGACGTAGTGTCAGCTATACCAACAGCAGGGTTTCCGCCATTCGATATAAGTCTTGAAATAGATGTTGAATTATTCTTTCTACCAACCGCCCAAAATCCACCGTTAGGACTGAATAACGTCAGTCTTGAAGAGTTAGAGCCGTTTGCACCTATTTGGTAACCCGTTGTTGACGTTGTAATGGCCACTGGATTTCCCTGAGAATCTCCAAACAGAACCCCAAACTTAACTATTTCAGCTTGGCTTAACGCAGTGTTTTGGAACAGTTCAAAATAATTGAAAGTCTGGTCATAGAATCTCTGTATATAACCCGTTTCAGTACCGCCACCAGCAACAACCCAAGCAACTAAAGTTCCGTCAGATATTTCTGTCGGTGTAAAATCAGCCTCCGCGTTATCACCATCCCTTCTAACACGAATTACAGGCATGCCAGCAGCAGCCCATTCATCGTCAATATATCTCAATGAAAACCCACAAAGGGCATCAACACAATATTGGCGTCTTAATACACTAAGAATACGTGTTCCGTAATCAGCAGGGGTGCATGTAAAAACAGCACCGTCTGCAATGGGTTTATAGTCTACTGTATCGACATTAGAACCGTCACTATCAACAACCCTTTGAAGTCCTAGTGTGTAAGTTCCTTCGGCAAACTCGGTGTCACTCCAATCATTAGCCTGATTACGGATAGTTGTATTCCCAATGATTGAAGGGTTGGCTTCGTTACCCATCACATCACCATTCAGATTCAATATCTGTTGGTTGTACGTGGTTTCGGCTGGGGCTGTATCAGTATTTACACCGTTAACCTGTATCTGAACATCACCAACAACAGAAGGATTGGCAGCCGTTCCAACAGCAGTTCCATCGGTGTTCTCAATCTCTTGGTCGTAAGTTGTGCCACTTGCAGCCGTGTCGGTATTGACACCGTTAACCTGTATCTGTACGGGGTCTGGTGAGCCGCAAAGAAAATCAGATATGCAATCCTGTTGCGCTTCTGTAAGCCTTCCAATGGTTACGGCCGTATTCCCACACCAATTGAAAGCCCTTATAATATCACTTTCAACATCGTCACACTCCGTAGGTAAACAGCTATGCTTTGAAATGATTACAACGTCAACATCTATTGACCCGAAAATAGTTTCATATTTGGGTTCAAATGTACCTGTGCCGTCCGTTTCTTCCTCCCAAACTTCTTTAGCGTCTGAATTGGCCGTTACAACATTGATACGAACGCTTTCAGCTTGCAACGTGGTTTTAATGACATCGTCATCAATTGCGAACTGTTTGACCATTGTTTGTCTGATACGGTCAAATGAATAGGCATCATCCTCTGTCAGTTTAGTGCGCGGAACGGCAAACACCAACTTTAGAGGTATAGTCGTTTCTATGTTGTTTCTTGAACCAGCTTTGTATTTCCGTTCTTCTGTTCTATCGCTTGTAATCTCATCGCGCAATCTCCAATAAGAAACACCGTTGAACTCATCCCAATCTATTACATCATAGTCACCGCTTGAAATGTATTCAACAGGTTGTTTAGTTCCTTCCGAATCTTCTTTTAATTCAACCAAACAACGGGTCAAATCAAAGTAGTTCAGTAGGTCTAACTTTAGATTCAGATATGTAATAAGACTTTTAAGCATTTTCTTTAAATCTGTTCGGTACTGCGCTTTCTGCTACGGGTAGAATTGAATGTTGACAGTTGTAACCCCCTGCCGTTACGAATATCGTTTTGCTATCCGTTCCGTCCATCTTTCCATCCCAATCCAAAGCACCCCAACTTTCAACCTCCGCTTTTGAAAAATACTTTCCATTACGTGCTTTACAAAATGGTCGCGTTGTGTCCAGTAGACCACCAACATACCGATACCATTTAGCACCCAATTGCTCCGCCACTGTATTTGTTACCGCCCTGTCACTTAACGCAAATGTGTCTGATACTATTTGCCGCGTTGCTCTGTCCAATCTTCCAACCTTATCAGCATCACCCTCTATTAACAACCGAAACACATCAATAACGTCTTGTCGGCTTGCGCCCGAAGTTACCGCGTTGCTCAATGCTTGACGCATAGGTTTACTGATAACATCATCAGTAGAGTTTAGTAAATCTAAAACCGCTTCCGCTTTTTTTTGTTTCAATATCTCGTTTGCAATCGCTGGAACTTCAAAGCCATCAAAAGCCTCATCAAAGTATTTGTAAGTAATAGCCGCTTGGTCATCGAACTCCTCCAATAACTCACCAACAACCGTTTCAAATTCGCCCGTTGTCAATAGGTCTTTGGCCTGTTCAACTATCTGCTCAATTCTTAATAGATTGGCTTGGTTTACAACGATATTACCAGCCGAATAGTCCAACTCATCCAACAGTGCGATAATCTCGGAAAACTTAGCGCGTTGAATTGCAACCATCCTATCCGCGAAAGCATCGGGAACGTTTTCAAGCCTCTCAACTTTGAGGTTTATGATTCTATCAATTTCCGATAGTGCCATTCAATAACCTTTCTGCTCGTTCCTGATTAGTATTAACGGCACTTGGTACGGATTCCTTTGCTTTTGCTTCCAAAGCGTCAACTTGCGCCTGTAATTCCAATTCTAAGAAACCTGCATCTTCATCAATCAATTCATTGACAAACTTGAAAGCTGAATCGTGTAGAATGATTTCCCAATTTGCAACCGCGCCTTGTGCCTTTCTTTGGATTATCTCTTCGTTACTCAAAGTCAATAACCTATCAGCCGCCATAATCAACTCACTCACTCGTGCTGTATCGCTTTCTGTGTAGAAACGATGTGCGATATATTGATACATCAATGAGTTAATAATGTGTGTAGGTGCGCCAGCTTCTCTAGCTATTCTAATATCATCCAAAATGTCGGCATCCGTTCTAAAGTCGAATGAGGTAGGATATGTCAGAACAGCACCTTCAAAGTTTTCACCTTCGCGAACTTTGCCCGTAACGTCTAAAAGGAATTGGAAAACATCAAACGTTTGGTCGCTATCAGGCTGAACAAAAGCATACATAGCCTTTAGGTCAATCAGTTTACCCGTTGCCGTATCTTCGCCACCCGTTGCTTTTTCGTTCGTGGTGTAAACGTGTAGCATTTTACGGGCATCGTCCTTGTACTCTTTTGAAGTTGTTTTAGTGAACTCCAAAGTGTGTGTTTCAGGGCTAATAAACCCGATAGGCTGTGGAAAAGAAGTGTCGCCTTTATCTTGTCCTTTCTCTGATTTCAGGAGGTACGTTTTCATTGGTGAAGTGCGAATCTTCATTCCCGTACCCGAACAACTTGGACAATCTCTAAAACCGCCCTCGTGCGCTATCTTACCATCCGAACATGAAACACCGTTTGAATCTTGAAAGTCACACTCATCGCCTACCATCCACCTAAAAGGAAAGCACACATTCGCAATGGAAACATTCAGATAGTTGTCGTACAATAGTGACCAATCCAACAGGTCAACAGCGTAATAGAACCTCGAAGTATAATAGATGGAATTGTCCGAAAGCATCGAAGGAACACCAGCCAACTTTCTACATGGGAACATTCCCAATTCATGATTGAAAACCACCGTGAACTCAAAACTATGGTCAATGAATTTACCGACCTGTTCAACCTTCCAAATGTTCGTGTCATCGTAAAAATAGAATACACGACCGACCCTGTGAGGCTTTCCGTTATATTCGACAACCGTTTTTTCGTGGCTTTCAAACATAGCGGACTTACTCCACTCCCAATAAACCACCTGACCACACTTGTAATACTTCGGTTGTGGTTCTAACCTTTCATTGTCAGCGACAACCATTTCACCATCCACCTCAATGAGTGTAGGCTCTTTGATTTCAAAGGTCATTACACCGTTAGGGTCATTTGCCCGAATACTTGGAACAATGCTTTTAACATAGTTCTCAATGCTTCCGAAAACGTCAATACCGCTGTTTATGTATTGATTGTAATCTTCGGCCTCTGCACTTCCGTTAGGGTATTGGATTGACCAGTTGTTATCTTGCAGACCCCTCGAAGTAATCGAAAGGTAATCCATGAAAACAGGGTGCGTGGTGTTCTTGTAATTCTCTTTTACGTATTCGCTTTCCTCTTCGTTCTGATTTGGAGCGCGTTTTTCAAAGAGTTTTTCAGGATACTTGTCAACCTCTGAATGCGTAGAAATACGTTCCGCTTGTAATACGGCCTTTCGATACCCTTCGTAATAGTAGGGTATGTCTTTTTCTTCTTTGGTTTCCCAATACTTCCAACTCCAATGACCTTCACGCGAAACCGTGTAAAGGTCTTTAGAAGCCTCTAAGACACCGCTAAGAATAGCCTGTATTTCATCCAGCGTTTTCATTTCTTGTATTTCTTTTTACCGCCTTTCTTTTTGCCACAGTTACACGCCATGATTATGATTTTAAGATTTCTAATGCTGCTTCATTGTACACTTTGTAAAACTTATCTTTTTCACCTTTAGAAAAGTCGAAGATAGTTCCATACTTTTCTTCTAACCTGTCAACCTTGTCTGCATTATCAATCCTTTCAACATATTTGTTTTTGTTGACCTTTTCAGGCTCTGTTTTTTGCGGAACAGTATTGCTTGAAGGACTGATGTTTTTATTTGCAAACTCACTTTGAAGGTTGTTGGTCATCCTAAGATTGACACGGGTATTTCTAAAACCTTGTTGCTTCTTTAACTCTTTGTAGTTTTTGTAGTAGCTGGTTTTTATCTCCTTTCTTTTAGGTGGTTTACCTCTGTTCGTTCCCTTTCTTCTCAATTGGTCATCAGATACCCACAATTCTCGCGTTGTGTCATATCTGCCAATCAATGATTTATCACTCTTTTTACCTCTGTGAAATATGCGAACAATTCTGTCAGCGTGAACACTTGCAGCCGCTAATTTTAGAGGCAAGTTATCCTTTGCAAGAAGTTTGACCTTCTCGCGGATACTCTTTGCAAACTGTGCTTCTGTCAATTGAGCCATACATAAAACATTACATGCGTACCATCTTCATAGAAAACAGTTATAACCTCTTGGCTATCTACTACTATGGAAGAGTGGTTACTGATTTTGACCGTGGTTTACAGGTAAAACAAATGCCATCCATTGGCGTTTTGATGTTCTTCAATATCAACTCCATCTGTTTCTGATAGTCAGAATGATAAAGGCCTATCCGTTCTTTTATTTCATCCTTTCTTATCGAAGTCTTAGCGTTGAACCTTTCAGAATTAAAATAAGCGTATTCTAAAATCGCTTGCGCTGTTCGGTACATGATAGGCAACGCCAATAGATTCCTATGAGCGCACAACCACCCTTCTTGGTCGCATACCAAGCTAAAGTTGATACTAAGCCCTGCTGTATCGGTATGCCCGTCTATATTGGCTAAAATCGGAGTATCTGCTACATCGTATTTAATTGACCGCCCCGTTATCCAATCATTCAGGTTATATTGACCACCGTTACAAGTGGTACAACCTTCACCAATCAATGAGGTAAGGTAGTTGGGTACACTTGTGCAATCATAAACGAACGCGATTCTACGCTTTCTTTTTTCAGCGTTGTAGGTCTTATCTACGTAAGTCGTTACAACCTCACCAGCAACCGAAGTTACCGCTATCGTGTCAAGTGTTTCTCCTGTCATGGTATCAATTACCAAAACATTCAAAGCACCCGTGTAATTCAAATAAGTGTCAATAGAGGAAACGTATAAACTAAGGTAGCTTTCTTGGTTGCATACCCTTAGTTCAATTCCCCTGTATTGCGCTGCTGCCGCCTTTAGCGTTTGCGTTTCTGCAATAAACCCAGCGCGTTTATTCTCTAAAATGGTTCTCGGAATATAGTTATCTTGGAACATTCCGATAAGTTCCTTTTTGATAAGCCTGACTGAAAAATCAGTCTTCGCCTCAATCAGTTCCGAAGCCGTAGCGTAATCCTCACCCGTGTACTTTTCAGCTTCTCGGATAGGAATTATGTCATCCAAAAGCAGACCGCTAACACTAGCGCAACCTCCCTTATAAGAAATGATATTATCGAAACAGCCCATTGAGTTAAATAAAGGGGGTTAGCCAAAACCAACCCCCGTTACAGTTTACGAATTAACTACGTTGATTTCTGCGAAACCTTTCACACCATCCAAGTGGTCGCCAGTCTGATACATATCATCAGGCAGGGCCACAAGTTTAGTGGTTGCAGTTACAGTTACTTGAATAACACCGCAATCATGCTTGATAACCAAATCGTAAGGAATACCCAAAGCACCCATGATTTGACCGTAAGACTGATTAGCGTCCTGTGCCTCAAACAATCCTGACCAACGGTTGTAGTACAACACTTGCAAAGCACCATTAGCAACAGCCCATGCGGTCGCGTTGTCACCTTGTGTAGTTGCTACTGCTCTATCGTAGATAGACGCAATACCGTAGTCCTGCTGGATTCCTTCGATGTCCAACCCGTAATCAGTGCAACATCCGTTACGGATAAGCTCTAGGTAGTTGTGTAGTTGGAAGCCACCAACCAACGTAGAGTTGCCGAAACTTGACGCGCTCAATGCAGATTGAATACCTTGAAGCGTTGACGGGAATGGTTCGTAAGCACTTGAAGGAACAAGCGTCTGAACTTCCAAAATGTCACCGTTCAAAGTCACGAAAGGAATACCTGAAACATCACTTGACCATCCACCCAAAAGAGCACTGGCCTGTGAAGCGTTCTTGGCGTTAACAGCCACATCGGTAGCCGCTACCATCTTTCCGACCTGATCCATGAACCACATCTCGTTATCTTCACAAGATGATTTTAGCTTCTCAACATCAAACTTCTGTTCAAACCCTACGTTTTGCGTAGTGTCGATTTCGTAAGATGTGGAAGTATCACCGCGCTCAGATGTTGCAGTACAATAGTCTGAACTGTTAGTGAATTTCTCACTTTGAAGGATTCGAGGTTGGTACGTTAGCTCAACCGTTCGGATTTTTGAACCACCACTAGAAACACGCTGCGAAAGCTCGTTACGGTTCAGTGGAGACATCAAAAACTCGGAAAAAGGGATTTTGTCCTGAAAAAAGCGTGCGTTTTCATTATCAAACACGCTGTCTAATCTGTCTTGTAGGTTCGGACAAGCTACAAGAGTTGAAGGTGTATAACTCATTTTAATTAGGTTTACTTGATACTGGACGTATGCAGGCTGTCCTATTAGCCTCGTAAACCTTTTATAATGGGTAAGGTCACCCCACGAATAACCGCTTTTACAAAGGTACGAAAATTATAATTGTAGTGCGTGCTGTTTTTATAATTGAAAAAGCCGCTACATTTCTGCAACGGCTAAAGTTCGGCAAGGAACTGACCCGAAACGGGCTTAAACAAAAGTAAGTAAAAAACACGGTGGAAAGTGTGCTTGAATCAGAGGCATCCACCGTTTATTGATGCAAATATAATAAAAAAAGCCCCCACGCATCAAAGGGGCATTAACCAAAAACCATGAAAAACGATGCGTTAATCTTTGTAATAATCACAGTAGTAACCGTTACTTTTCATTGATTCTATCTGTTCGTCAAAAGTGTTACTTGGTGAATAATACGAATCCTCGCAAAATCTATAAGTTCGGCCGTCCTTTTCACATAAGTAACAATCTTCTTTCTCACAACTTGCGAATATCAATAGTAATGGTAAAAGTCTTTTCATAATTCAAACATAACGTTTTAGTTTGAAACTACAAAATAAAAAAAGGGGCTGACGTAAGCCAACCCCCCAAAAACAAAGAAAAGAAAACAAACTACTACTTATTGTGACGTATAACCCTCGATTTGGTTGTTCTAGTTCCTTCGGGAGTGAAGTTCTTCGGGGCTTCTTGACGTTGTGGCGTTACCTTTGATGGGTCTGTTACTTTTAGCATTCCCTTTGCTTCTGCTTCCATACGGATAGCCGTTACGGGGTCTAAGAACTCGCCAGCCTTGTTAGGGTCAGGAATACGATGACCGTCTTTCAAGATAACTGGTTTATCATCCTCTAGGTCAATAGTGTAATTCTGATTAATGTACGACTGAAAACCTATCTTTGACATTTCGTCTTTCTGTTCTGAAATAAATGAACTGGCCTTTGACCAAACGTCTTTAACAGCCTCGTTCTTTTTGAAGTCCTGTTTGAACGTAACGAACTCGTTCTCTTTTTCTTGCAACGTGCTTTTAGTGTTGTTCAGAAGGTTAACCGTATCTTCGTATTTATTCGAAAGTTGGTTGTACTTCTGCTCCCACTCTTGAGCGGCTTCTGACGGCTTCTTAGCACCCTCTTTTAGCTTTTGAATCTGTGAGGTGTACGTTTCATCTTTTTTGGTTGGGATAAGCCTTAGAAGGTCGTTAACGGGTAGTTTCGCTTCTTCTTCTGTAAACTCAATTCCGCTTTCCTTTGCTACTCGTTTGATTTCGGTAGCGTATTCACGGGTTTGTTTACCCATTACGGCCTTTAGAACATCTTCGTCTTCTGGTGCTCTATCCTTGCGGATAAACATTTTTGAATGAGATTCTTTGAATTTATCAATTGAGGCTTCATCGCCCAAATCAATTCCTAAGTACTCTGTAAGGTCTTTAATTTCCATTTTGTTCAATTAGTTCAATAAAGTATTCGGTTTTTCTTTTGCGCCCATCGTATTCAATCTCACGTTCATCACAGATTGATTTAAGCTGCTCAACGCTAAGTTCTGAAAGGTTAACAGTTTTTATTTCTTCAATCACATCTTCTCCAATCATCGCGCTTTGAACCTGATAAATGTCTTCCTCTGTCATTTTATTTCCTTGTTCTTCGGCCGATTTTTCAACAGTAACATATTCTTCCGCTTCCGCAAAGATTGTCCGAAGATAAGGGTAACGCATGATAAGCTGTGGTTTAACTGGTTTTCCAGCAAATGTTTGACCTTCAATCTTATCTTTTATCGACCTATCATTGATAATGAATTGAGCCGCCTCCATTGCAAACATTGAATCTTCACTCAATAGCCAAGAAATAAGGACTTTCTTTCTTCGGCCTGTGTTTGAAAACACGATTTCTACTTTGTCTGTTAGTGCCATTTATCCAATCATTTTGTCGCGCATGATGAACGCATTCTTATACTTGTGATTCATTCCCTTTGGTCTGAAAATATCGTTTCTCAAATACCTATCGTAGAACTCCTTAAAGTCAACTTTAACCATCGTTGCACCCCTGCCATTACCAAACATCGACAAGATGTAATAGTCATCCCTAACCTCCGAAATAGGCTTATGCTTATTAGGGAAAAAGATAGGTTCGTAATCAAATGAAGGGTCAATCTGTTTGCGCGCCAAAGCACCGCCTAAAACAAGCTCGTCAGGCAATGACTTGCCCCATTTGATAAGTAACTTGGTCTTGTCCGTGAAAGTCTCTAAATTGAGCTTACAAGCGTCTTTAAACAGTGCCGTGTTTTCCTTTGTACGTTTAGCGTAATGCCAACTTGACTGAATAGCCCTCCAAACATCACCATCCTTTAACTCAAACTCCTCCCAAATGTCAGCATTTGAAGCCCAAACAGAATAGTTAATTGAATCTTCAATGCCACCCGAACCCCTAACATCTGTCAGAAAGTCCTTATCGCTTGCTTGGCAATCTTCGTACCATTGTCTTAAAGATTTCAATGCAATTGCATCAACGTCTAAGAACAGGTATTCTCTAAAGTGCTTTGTGGCAATCTTGTAAACGTTCAGCTTGACATTGCCAGCGTCAAACATTCCTTTCGGGTGTGTTGTCGCCTCATCAATCTCGTGAAGTTTATCGAATACCTTTATTTCATCAGGCGTTAGATTCTTTTTGCCAAAGTTCCTATCGTGAATCAATAGAATCTTAGCATCAGGGTCGTAATGCTTAATGGTAAAGGCTAGGTTATACGCTGAAAAGTAATAACCGTTTTTGCCGAAGGCTGCTAGTACAACGTTCATCGGCCGTAAATATACGCAAAAACTAATAGATTAGTTAAACAACTAAAAATTTAGTTAAGTATATCTACTATGAACCAAAGTAGTTTAACTATTGCTGATAGTGTTATAAAAAATACAATGTTGTTGGTTACGGTTAATTTAAAAAACGCGGAATCTAAAATAGTTTCTCCTTTAAACCAATCTTTGAACTTATTGTAAAGGTTTTTCATTTCGTCATACTAATTTGGTAGGTTCTTAAACAATTCGCTCAATGTTGTATAAATGTCGTTTTTGTCTTTTATTTTTTGTGCTGCAATCAAAACGTCTGTCGGTTTAAGCCTTTTGGTGTATTTCTTCTGAATGTTTAAAACTTCACTTTTCACATCAACTCTACTTTCTGTCAATTCATCAATTTCAGACTTTAGCATCCCTATCTCAATATTCGCTTTTTTCAATTCTTCTTTAACTAAACGTAGTTCGCGTTCTGTGAATAGAAGCTTTTCAAAGTCTGTTAGGTTTCCGAATTTGAATATCTGCTCTGACATTTTACCAATTTAGCGCATCGTCAATCTTTCTGTGAGTGTGCCCAATAGTGCTGAACTTACCTATATGCTTCATTAGGCTTGGATTATGAAGAAACTGCAAATAACCCATTCTATGTATCACTTCGGGAATAGCGTGGTCAATCTGTTGGTTCTTTTCGTAACCGTCACGGTGTTCAATAATATACGGGTGTTTGAGTATCTTCTCTAATACTTCGCGCCTGTAAAGGTAACCCCCACCCCAAGAAGTAGCCCAACCGCCCTTTATTTCGTGCCATCCTTTACGGCCTGTGATATGCCTTTGAATACCTAGTATGCCTCTAGGCGTGAAACATGCCAAGTAACCGATGTACGGGTTCTTACGAAATTGTTGGTGTGCTAAACTCAACCATCCATCTTTGAATACAACATCGTCAGAAAAAGAGCCGATTATTTCAGCGTCCGTGTTCAGTAAATCTTCAAGCGTTCTGTAATAGTGTTTAAAACAACCAACGTTTTCGCCTAACATACGAACATCGAAATCTGTTCTGTGCGGAAACTCAACTCCATCAGGGTAAACTATGCAGTCTTTATGACCTATTGAATGTTGCATCTGTTGGAATGTCTCAACTTTGCGAGGATACCAACGTATGCCGATTTTAGTTTTCATATATCTACGCCCCACGAATCATTAGCTAAAAGCTGAACTCTTTTTTCGTTTGCAATTTTAACAGCATGCTTTTCGTCATTTGCAAAGCAGTAGCAGTTCATTAACTCTTTATTGTATGTGAAGGAAATATTCAAAGACGTGTTTCGCAAACCAAAAGTAGAATCTCTCCATTCCACCTCCTTAGTGTTTCCTTGTTTATCCATACGAACGCAGAACGCTTTTCGACCGTTTTTAACCTCGTTTTCATTAGGATTTAATTCCCACTCCTCAATCTCCATTTGGTCATAACAGTTTTGATCAAAAGCACTAATGTATTTTTCAGCCAATCCTTTTGAGTCAAAAATTGCATCTATACCGTAATCTGAATACTCGCCTGAAGATACTACATAAATCTTTTTCATAACCCAAAGTAAAACAAAAAACCCCGAACCACAAAGGAACGGGGCTTCTTTTCTTTTGCTACCTATTAGCTGAACACACCAGCAGGCTCGGCAACTACACGAGGATTCAACTTGTTCTTCCAATTTGCCGTGTAAACATAACGCAATGCCTCCGTGTCAGAACCTGTTAAAGTTCCTTTGAAAGCAATACCAGCTACATTTGGCGTAATGTAAAGACAATAATCTTCTTCGTACAGTTTAATCAGAATTGCCCCGATTGATTGACCATTTGCATAATCAACAGCATCGTAAGCCGCGTGTGAGTACTCATTAACGTTAGCGTCAGTCCAAGTAACACTTCTTTCATAAGTGCTAACTCGTGTTTGACCGCCTGCAACGTAACTTGCACCCTCAACCGCAGAGCCTTCGGGCACTTCAACCATAATCTCCTTAAAGAGAACAGCCGTTCCAGCAGTAATGAGGTTGTTGACTTCCGTTCCATCCGTTGGGTCTGTTGGTGTGTTCCCACATTGGAAAACAACCACCTCCGCACCCGAACCGTTCAAAAGGTCACCACAATCATTACGTACCTGTGGGTCTAATGGGTCGCAATTATAGCTTGAACAATTATCAGCCATGATTGAGTAATTTAGATATTATCTACTCAACTATGCAGGCTTTGAGTAATTAGCCTCGTTTTGCGGTTCTTACAAAGGTACGAAAAACAAGTGATATTTTTTCTAACTTTCGAGCATGAAGAAAGTAGATGGTGAAATAGTAATTGAAGATGTGGAAATTCCAACTCTGAAATCAGAACCTAAAAAAGTTGGTTATAAGTTCAAGGTTAACGCATACCCTGTTAATCAATTGAATGAATGGCGAAAAATGATATTTGTTGTTGATGGTGAATTAGCATCTCCAAATTTATTAGGCTATCACATTGGGAATGGCGAATATTGGGTAGGGGATTCAACACCAAGAAAAAAGAAACCCAAGAACATTGAATTATACAAGTACTGATAATTATATCAAATAGAATGTAGAGCAATTTGCAGTATCAGAAGGGATGTCAAATCACATTTGGATAAATAATCTGCTGGAAAAGTTCGCTATATTTTAGGCTTTGCAGGGTTTCCGTAAACAACTGAATCTTTTTCAACGTTCTTAACTACGGTTGAACCCAATCCAATCAAAGCGTTCGACCCTACTTTCAAACGGTTTCTAAGCGTTGAACCCAGCTTAATCTTAACACCGCTTTCAATAACACAATAGCCGCCAATAATAACACCCGTGCAAATCTCGCAGTTGTCCAATATCTTAGCATCATGCCCAATGTGAGAATGAGCCATGATAATGTTATTGTCTCCAATGTAAGTAGTCCTAAAATCGAAAGGTCGTTGAATAGTTACGTGTTCTGAAATAATGTTATTGTCACCTATTGTAACGTTGCCTTGAAATTCTTTTGGATTCTTACCACGTATTTCACCGTTTGAACCGATAACAGAATAAGCACCTACCCAATTGCCTTTTCCTAGTTTAACATTAGGGTAAATAACAGCCGTTGGATGAATATGGTTTCCATCAATTTCAATCCAGTCTGCGTGATAAAGGTTCATAGCTTAGACTTGCAAAATTCAACCCACTCTTTATTAGTATAGTATGGGTTTGAAAATCCTTTCTTT
>Ga0180435_10004687_pt1 | contig 13452 bp, 14 predicted proteins | sample SS_ome_3_FD_132467 | JGI IMG/M metagenome (GOLD analysis project Ga0180435, IMG submission 132467) | Hypersaline lake sediment archaeal communities from the Salton Sea, California, USA - SS_3_S_1 metaG | ecosystem: Environmental > Aquatic > Non-marine Saline and Alkaline > Hypersaline >... | reverse complement strand
CACCAGCCCCTTGCCGGTGCCGGTCTCGCCGTTGATCAATATCGTGCTGTCGCTGCCGCTGACCCGGCCCATCACACCGAACAAACGGCGCATGGCCGCACTGTCACCGACGATCCCCTCGATATCTATATCCGACACGAAATAATCCCTCGAAACACCGTCTGCCGTGAGAGGCATCCAACAATCGCGGTGTTAGCAGAATGATGATGAAATCCCGATCGCTTCGATCCGGATTTGGAATAGGGTTTGGTTGGCCGCCACGCCTGCACCGTGTCACAATTTCATGGCACTATAGAATTCAGCGACTTAAGTGTCAATACAGCCCCGACGGGGACACATTGAAAGTGTACCGGTACCGTTCGATCAAGCGGCGCGATGGAAGTCTGATGCTCGTTGCGTAACGGTTCATAAAGAAATGGTTCACTGGTGCCCGAAGCGGATGGTGCTATTCCAGTATTTTGGGATAATGGTTTCAGGGCGGCGACCAAGCCTTACGATATCAGCAGGTTGGAGGCATGAGTGTGCAGGTAATCGCGCACGTCCGCTACGGTGCCACACACTGGACCAGGTGAAGTGCGAGGATTGGCATGCGTGAAACAGACCTTACCTGTCTGGAAATAGCAGCCGCATCTGGCGGGCAATCCATTCACCCGGGACCTTTGACAAGGCCCAGGCGACCACCACAACCGTGATAAACATCACGTAACGGCCAATTCCTGTGCGATCAAAAGGAAGCAAGTGCGGGGCCAGAATGACAGCCAGGGTTATGCCGATAGCAACCCGCCAGGTATCCGCGGAAAATAGAATGTGAAAAAACAGATCTCCAAAGCTCAACCGCTTCTTCTTTGGCGCAGGATCATGAGGTGTCGTCAAAAGCGTCTCCTAATTGCCAGGCGTTGAAGGGAGTATAGGGCCACCCCGAAATGGCATGGCCGCAAAGGACCGTCTCACCGAAAAAGATTCTCAGGCATGCGGTCATTTATGGGTTTAACGGCGCCAATATAATTTCGATCCGTCGATTTTTGCTGCGCCCGCTCTCCGTTTCGTTGGATGCCAGCGGGCGATGAAAACTGTAGGCATTCGCCGCCAATCGGGCCGGATCCAAACCGGCCTTTTCCTCCAGAAAACGGACCACGGCAATCGCACGAGCGGCTGAAAGCTCCCAATTTGTAGGGAACCGATCCGCCAGCGCCGGACCGATGGGCACATCATCCGTATGGCCTTCCACGACAATCTGCTTGAAAGCCCCGTCCTTCAGGGATTCGGCAATTTTGAGCAACGCCGCACGCCCCGGTTGATTGATCTTGTCACTGCCCGTACTGAAGAGAATTTTATCCACAAACGTGACCTTCAGTTTCCCTTCCATCTCTTCGATCATGACATCTTTAGCCGCAATTTGATCGCGCAAATCCGACTCTATTTTTTTCCGTGCCTGGCTGAAGTCCTCAATCACTTTTTCCTGTGTTTGTATGATCGTTTCGCTTTTCTTCAACCGATATTCCAGTTGAAGCACTTCTTCATGCAGCTGATTGTTGATCTCGAGCACATTTTCATGCCGTCGTTCCAAATTTTCATTCGTTTCCCGCAATTGAAAGATATCGCTCGTCAATACGTCAATCCGCTCTTCCAGGGATTGCTGCGCCTTCAACGATCGATCCTGCTCGGCGGCCATGGATTGCTGCAATTCAAGGTACTGCCCCCTGGAGACGCAGCTTGTTGCGCTCAGCAACATCAGACCAGCTATCAATAATGCAGGTATTCGGACCATGGTCGTCCTCCCGGGCAGCCCCCTTGCGGCCCCGTATCACGGGGCGTCCGGCCGGTGTCTGCCGCAATCGTTGTGGATCCGTCCGTATGCGCGATTGGCCATGGCACGCTCTGCAGCGGTTTCATCGTGCCCTCAAACTCCGTCGACAAAACGCAACCGCGGCATTGCGGGCTTCCAAAATTCCGCGCCCCTTTAGCAGAGAGTGCTGCCGGCTCATCCCATTGATCATCGAAATCAGCACGTAAGCGGTTTCAGCCACCGGGACGTCACAAAACTCACCGCTGGCTATGCCGGCTTCCAGGCAACGCGTCAGATAATCATAATGCCACTCATAGATCCCGATCATTCGGCTATAGCACACATGATCGGGATCTTTGATGCGCGCCGGGCAGGAACTCATCACCAGCCGGGTTCGCCGGGGCATTTCTTCAACCGCTTGCTGCGTGGCATGGATCAGGTTTTCTATTTTAACAAATTCGTTGGGGGTATCCCGGGGAAGCGCTTCCAGGCGTCCCACGTATTCATCGAAAGCCCCATTTAAAATATGGGTAAACAATTCTTCCTTGCCCTTAAAATGGTAGTAAATAAGGGGCTCGGTTACACCCGCTTCACGTGAAATCTGCAACGTTGTCGTACCGTCGTACCCTTGCTCGGCAAACAGCCTGACAGCCGTGTCGATCAGATTTTTTTTCTTTCCCATCGATAGGATCCCCATGGTCGAACAATAAGGGTGATCGCCAACACCCAATTCCATCATGCGTTGGCTTTAGTGCAACTTAAGAGTTTAAGTGGAAATTAAAACATCTCACTCATGAATGCAAGTCGTAAAATCGTCGCTGTCACAGCCATAAAGTCATCCATGACGGCCTCAGCAGGGGGACTGTCAACACCCAGGGTTGCATTTCCCGACGCGAACCGTTACCTACGGCCAATTGTTCAGCCAACTCTCATCCGCGAACACTTGGGAGATGACCGTGGCCCCTTATAACGGCCGACACACGGATAGCCGCAACCGCAGACAGTCACTGGTATTCGACCTGCTCTTGACCGGTGTTTGCCGCCTGGTTTTGAATACCGCCAGACGGTTTGCCTATCCCTTCGCCCCTGCCCTGAGCCGCGCCATGGGCGTGCCCCTTACCCATATCACCTCGATGATCGCCGTCAACCAGGCCAGTGGTTTGCTGGCCCTGTTTTTCGGTCCCTTTGCCGATCGACTGGGGTATCGCTTCATGATGCTATTGGGGCTCTTCCTGCTGGCGGTCGGTATGCTGGCAGCCGCCAGTCTGCCATTTTTTGCCGTCGTGCTGATCGCCCTTTTTCTGGCCGGTCTGGGTAAGAACATATTCGATCCTGCCATTCAAGCCTATGTCGGTGAAAGGGTGCCTTACGAAAAACGCGGCTTGGCCATCGGTTTGATCGAAACCAGTTGGGCGGCCAGCACGCTGATCGGTATTCCGTTGGTCGGCTTTTTGATTTCCTGGCAAGGGTGGCGGGCACCCTTTGCGGTAATGGGCATCGCCGCTCTTGGGGGAATGATTCTGATCGCTTTGCGGCTGCCCCCTGAATCGACGGCACACACCGGTCGATTCGGCACCTCCGACCTCCGCTACGCCTGGGGACGTCTTTATCGAAGCCGAGTCGCACGCACCATGCTGGCGCTGGCCTTTCTGGTCAGCATGGCCAACGATGGCATTTTTGTCATCTACGGCGCCTGGTTGGAGAAAAATTTTCATCTGAGCGTCACCCAATTGGGATTGGGCAGCAGCGTGATCGGCATCGCGGAATTGTGCGGCGAATTTATGACTGTGGGGTTGGCAGACCGCATGGGCAAGCCACGCGCCCTTCTCACAGGCATCGGGTTGAGCCTGATCGCCTATATTGTGCTGCCCTGGACGGCGATCTCCCTGCCCTTTGCCCTGACCGGGCTATTCGTGCTTTTCATTGCGGTCGAGTTTACCTTCGTTACCGCCCTTTCCATGGCCACCGAAATTCTTCCCGACCAGCGTGCTACCATGATGTCCGGCATGCTGGCGGTGGCCGGCATGGGGCGGATGGCCGGTGCCATCACGGGTGGTTTTCTCTGGGTTTGGCATGGCGCAACAGCTGTCGCGTTGTTATCGGCTTTGCTATGCGGACTGGCAGCGCTGGCATTGGCAATCGGACTGCGGGCGACGCCGGATCATCACCGGCAATCGGATTAGCCCTTGCCAAACACGCTCCAACCCTCTACTATTGCTGTGACGGAGGCTTTCAGCCGGTTCTTCTTTCCTCCGCCGTCGGGAAAAAGTACGCACTCGGGAGCGCCATTTGAACGAGAACGGGGCACCTATCAGCAAACGCCTGACAGCCATGATGATCGTGCTGATCATCGTGGGGTGCACCACCGCAGCACCCCAAGTTCCCGCTCCGGCAACGACCGCCTCCCGGGTTCCGGACCCGACCATTGTGCTGCCGCCCCTGACCGATCCCGTGCAACAAGACTATCTTGGTGTCAAAACAACCGAACCCTTTGCGTTAAACGACATTCAAACCCGGGTTCTGATCATTGAAGTCTTTGATTTCTACTGCCCGCATTGCCAGCGGGAAGCCCCCAACGTCAATCGCCTTTACCACAGCATTGCCTCGGATCCGTATCTGAAAGACCACATTAAATTGATCGGCATCGGGGTCCGCAACACCGCATTCGAAGTGAATCAATTCCGAAAATCATTCACCGTTCCGTTCCCTCTTTTTCCCGACCGCAGCCGTGATATTGCCCGCCAGTTGGAGATCCGACAAACCCCGACTTTTGTCGGTTTCGTTTTGGAGCCCGACAGCCGTCTGCGGCGCTTCATGCACGCCCCGGGCGCCATGGGAAACGTCGACGAATTTCTGGCCCGTGTCATCCGGCTGTCAGGCCTCGAAAGCCCTCAACCCTGAAGGTTTTCAATCGGAGACCCGACGGCGACGGCGGGTTTACCACAGGGTTCGTGACGGCAAAAAGATAGCAGAAAGGAGCAATGGAAACCCTATGGCATCTCCTGATTATTCGATACTGGATCGCCCGGATGTGCTGTCCGTTCTGTTTCATCCTCGTCGCGAACCGGCCGGCACCGGATCGGGCCGTGATATCAGCATTCCCGTCGGAACGGACCACACCATCGGCGCCCGCGCCCACATGGGGCCCGTCGACGGCCCCACCATCCTTTTTTTCCACGGCAACGGGGAAATCGTCGCGGATTACGATGATCTCGGCCCTCTTTATAATTCCTTGGGCATCAACCTTCTGGCCGTGGACTACCGCGGCTACGGACGTTCCAGCGGGACCCCCAGTGTCGCGGCCATGATGACGGATTGCCACCGCATCCTTCCCTTTTGCGAAGACTGGTTCCATCAGCACCGTTATTCCGGCCCGCTGATCCTCATGGGACGCTCGTTGGGCAGCGCCTCCGCGCTGGAACTGGCTGCCGCTTACCCGGATCGCGTCCACGGCCTCATTCTCGAAAGCGCCTTCGCCTATGCCGCCCCCCTGCTGCGGCTGCTGGGTATTGACCCGGAGCAGATCGGCTTCAAGGAAGCGGCCGGTTTTGCCAACTTGGATAAAATCAAAGCCTATGCCGGCCCCACCCTGATTATTCACGCCGAGTATGACCACATTATTCCGTACGCTGACAGTGAAGCCCTCTTCGCGGCCTCCCCGGCCCGAAACAAGCGGCGCGTCAAAATCCCCGGCGCCAATCACAACGATATCTTTCTGCGTGGAATGACGCCCTACCTGGACGCCCTTCAAACCTTCTGCCGCAGCTGCCTTGCAAGCCAAACCGGCGCCATGTGATCACCGATCACAGGCAACGCCTCACAGGGTGACAAAAGCATCAAACGCGCGCCAGAATTGCGCCCGGCGGTCATCCGTCTCCACCAGCAATTCATGGCGGGCACCGGCAATACTGACATGCCGGCAGTCAGGCGCCTGGTGGCAGAATTGCGCCTGCGCGCGCAGGCATACGATCAGGTCTCGGGCGGCCGTCACCATCAGGATCGGCACTCGAAACGACCGGGCAAAGGTGGGCGTCACCACCCTGTCGATGGATCGCATGGCGGCATCGAGCCAGCCATAGGTCACCCCGCCCACTGCCAACTGCGGGGTACGCCGGATCATTTCCACGTTGCGCTCAAACCGGGCCCGGTCCGACGTCAGGGGATTTCCCTTGAATCGACGATCCCGATCGCCGACGCCCCCGGCGCCCAGGACATAGGCGCCTTTCAGGCCCTTTTGTGCAGCGGTATGCGCCAGCCAGCGCAGCCACGTTCGTGGCAGGAAACCCGGCAACTGGATATCGATCATGGGGGATGTTAAAATGACCCGGTCAAACTGCTCGGGATGACGTTCGATAAACCGCAAGGCCATATGGCCTCCCATGGAATGGCCCAGGACAATCGTAGGGGAAGGGGCACCATGACGCTGCATAATTCTCATCAATAGGTCCAGATCGTCCAAATAGTCCTCGAAACACGCGACATGGCCCTTCTGGCTGTCGGTCAGCATCCGGTCCGAAAGGCCCTGCCCCCGCCAATCCAGTGAGGTGACAGCGAAGCCTCTCTCGTTGAGTTCTTCGACCACCTCGGCGTACTTTTCCATATACTCGGTGCGCCCATTCAGAAAAAGGACCGTTCCCCGGACGGGAGAGGTTGACGCCGCCGCATATCCCCAGCGGATCGATAGGTGGTCGCGCGTTGTGAAGGTGTTAAAAAGCAGAGCCATCGTGGTGTCAACCTCCATCACATTTGGTAAAACACGACTGAAGCGAATCCAGCCCCCGGCAGGCATTGACCGCCGCCTTCGGGTGCTTTATGGTGATCAACGCGTTCATCTGAATACCGATCATCGCGCACCCTATCAATGGGAAAGGAGCTATACCACACATGGCGAAACACGCCCATCGTTTTGTCGAAACCTTCGACGGGTTCGTCGGATTCGGCATGAATCGCGCGTCCGATGAAGACACCCTGGTTTACTACCTGCAGAAGATATCCGATGACACACTTGCCCGAACGCTGGTTGAGCGAATGACGAGCGAAGAACAGCGGGATATCTTCGATATGCTGGGACGCCTTTTGAAAACCCATCTGAGTGAAAATGAATACCACCGACTTTTTCTGAAAGATCGTTAGGGTGCGTACCCCATGACAGGGGGTTGATCATATCCGATATGGAGAATCACAAGCAGCAATCTTACAACAGACGGGAGACGACCGTGCTGACAACCAAACAATGGCAGCGCTATGCCGACGTCATGATGTGGGCCCTTCGAACCGCACGCAAAGGCCGGTTTAAGAAAAACGATATCGTTCTGCTTCGCTACGACCTACCCGCCCGCCCTCTGGCCGAGCACCTTCAGGCCCGGCTGCTTGAAATGGGAGTGCATCCGGTGATGCGCGCCATGCCCACCCCGACCATGGAAACCGATTTTTACCGCATGGCCAACCCGAAGCAATTGACCTTCATCCCACCGGGCGAAGAAACCCTGCTCAACAACCTCAACGGCAGCATCTTTCTCTATGCGCCTGAATCCATCACCCATCTGCGCGGCATCGACCCCAAGCGGTTCAGCCGCACGGCGATAGCCCGCAAGCCGTTGCGGGACATTCTGGACCAACGGGATGAAAAGGGGTTGTTTGGTTGGACCTTGTGCCTGGTCCCCACCCCGGAACTGGCCCACCAGGCTGGATTGACCCTGCCGGACTATACCGCCCAGGTCGTCAAAGCCTGCTTCCTTAACCGCACCCGGCCGCTGGAACATTGGCAGGAAATTTTCCGCAATGCTGCCATTATCAAGCAATGGTTGAACCGCATGCCGGTGCACAAATTGCGTATCATGTCGGCAAAAACCGACCTGCTGATCACCCCGGGGTCCCATCGACAATGGATCGGTTTGTCCGGTCACAACATTCCGAGCTTTGAATTATTCACGTCACCCGACTGGCGGGGAACGCAGGGGGTTTACCACGCCAATCAGCCCTCCTACCGCAGTGGCAATTATGTTGAAGGCGTAACCCTTGAATTCAAAAAAGGACGGGTCACCACCGCCCGGGCCGAGCAGGGCGAACATTTTCTGCACCAGCAATTGGCCATGGATCCCGGCGCTTCCCGGGTCGGTGAATTTTCACTGACCGACCGCCGTTTTTCAAAAATCACCAAGTTCATGGCCAACACCCTGTACGATGAAAATTTCGGCGGCCGCCAGGGCAACTGCCATATTGCCGTGGGGTCGTCTTACAGCGATACCTTTCAGGGCGCGCCTGCCGATCTCTCCCAGGAGCAGAAAAAAGAACTGGGGTTCAATTCCTCGGCTCTGCATTGGGACTTGGTAAATACGGAACGCAAGCGGGTGACCGCCCATCTGAAAGGGGGCCAGACCGTCACGATTTACGAAAACGGGCAGTTTTGCTACTGATGCTTACCGAAACCGTCAAGACGGGATGGGAAAAAACGTGCGACCGACAATCTGAAATAGGGTCGATACCACACCGCCGGGTTGGTTTGAAGGCCGTGGCGGTAACTCTCTCCTTGGGTTTGAAAATGAAGCCATCGTCAATATGGAGGAGGGGCAAGCTTGTTGGGCTCGCAAAAAGTCCGATTTCAGACGCCTATGAAAAGCTCGAGATCAAGGCTTGCGAATCCCGAGGAAAGAAGCGTACTTTTCGTACGCCGCAATGACGAGGGATACGCGTAACGCGGATATCGGGATTTTTAGGAAGCCGTCAAGCTTCGGGAAGGCCGCGTTTGATGAGTCCGTGAACCGATTCAACCAATCGGTGAATGGAGAATGGTTTTTCCAGCACATGATCGAAGCCGGCGTCACTAAGAAGCCAAGGTGTACCGGACATCCCGATTACCGGCGTTTGCCGCATCTCGGAACAACGGATGGTTTTCAGGATATCCCGACCGTCCATCCCCTGAAGCAGGACATCCGTAACAACCAGATCGAAGCGCCCGCTTAAAAACTTCTTCAGGCCTTCCCGGCCGTCAACGGCGGTTTCCACCTTGAAGCCGCAACGCGACAAGGCGTAATCGAAAACCTGAAGGATCGACTGCTCATCGTCGATGATCAAAACAGATCCCATGGGGGCTCCACGTCGGTTGAAATGATGGGGAGGGTGCCGGATGGCTGAGACTGATAGTGGAAAACACGCGCGCTGTCAACTACATATTGTGGACAAAAAACACTGCACCACTACCTGTAAGGTTTTTTTGAATCTATGCGCAATGAATAGGAAAGACGGGCGGGGTTTTCGGGGAGCTTACCGACGGGTTCCCTCGAAAAACGAGACGTTCAGGCGGAACCATAGGCGCGAACGCCATTATACCTTGTACTTGCCGAAATCCTCCGGTGAAAGATTTTCGAGATACTCTTTCCATTTGCGCCCTTCCTCGCTGTCATCGGATGCTTCGGCATCCGCCTCAAAGGACCGGGCTTTAGCAATGACCTCCTGATCGATAAATATGGGGGCCTCGAAACGTAGGGCAATACCAATCGCATCGCTGGGACGCGCGTCCATGCTGAATTGCTGGTCCTGTGATAAAAAATGAATCCGGGCGTAAAACGTATTGTCCTGAAGATCGCACACCTCGATACTGCTGACGGTGATGCCTTGCATCTCGGCAAAATTTTTAAACAGGTCGTGGGTCATCGGTCGGTCGAATTGCACTTTCTGCAATGCCGAGGCAATCGAGGTGGCTTCCAGCAGCCCGATCCAGATCGGCACCGCCTGGTCCCCCTCTTCCGTCTTGAGAATAACGATGGGGGTGTTCGTGGCCGGATCCATGGTCAATCCGGCAATGACGGCTTTAAGCAGCATGGCATTCCTCCCTGCCTGAGCAGTCATGGGAGCGTTCCCGTGGCACCAAACCGCCTCGCAGAGAATGGGAAAACGCTTTTTCGATAGACACATCGACCATTTCGCCAACCCGGGGCGGGGGCGCCGGGGTGGCGTCGCCACCCAGACTGAAATTGACAATTTTGTTTCCCGGTGTTCGTCCGGACCACTGGGGCCCTTCGTCAAGGGATTCCGCCAGTCCGGGACGGGTACTGCCGCCCTCCACCATGATTTCCTGATGGGTGCCGACGAGCATCCGGTTTTTCGCAAGTGTTATCTTCTCCTGGGTGGTCAGGAGCTTCTGGAGCCGGTCTTTTTTCTCGTTTTCGTCGATTTTGGTTTTGAATCGCGAGGCTGGGGCGATCTCACGGTCCGAGTACATGAACGCAAAAATACTGTCGAAAGCCACCGTTTTCACCAGCGACAGGGTGTCCTCGAAATCCGCGGGCGACTCCCCGGGAAAGCCGACGATGAAATCCGATGTGACCGCAATGTCCGGGCGAATGGACCGGAGACGTTCGACACGGTCCAGATAGATCTGACGGGTGTATTTGCGATTCATCCGTTTGAGCACCCGGTCGGATCCGGACTGCACCGGCAGATGAATGTGCGGACAGAGTTTATCCAGCTTCCCGAACGCGCTCATGAGATCGTCGGACAAGTCCTTGGGGTTAGAGGTCGTGAACCGGATGCGGCGCAAACCCGCGACATCGTTCACCTGCGCCAGCAGCGCCGCAAACGATGGCAACCCCTCCTTGCGGCCATAGCTGTTGACGTTCTGGCCAAGCAACGTGACTTCCCGCATCCCGGACGCAGCCAGCGATTGAATCTCCGACAAAATCCGGTCGGGGTGGCGGCTCATCTCCGCCCCCCGCACATACGGCACCACGCAATAGGTGCAGTAGTTGTCGCAACCCTGCATAATCGTCACAAAACGCGATACCTGTCCATCGTTCTGGAATCCGCCAGCCAGATCGATTTCATCGATCCCGTCGGATGCGACCACATCCACCACACGGGTGCTGCCGGATGTCACTTTTCCCAAAATATGCGGCAGGCGGGAAATTGCATGGGTGCCAAAAACCAAATCCACATGGGGCATCCGGGACAGAATGGCGTCGCCTTCCTGCTGGGCGACACAGCCGCCGACACCGATCATGAGACCCGGTTTCCGCCGTTTCATTTTTGCCAGACGGCCGACAAAGCTGAAGGCTTTCTGCTCCGCTTTGGCCCGAATGGCGCAGGTATTGACGATGACCAGGTCGGCCGCTTCAAGCGTGTCGGTCATGCGATACCCGACGGGCGCCAAGACACGGGCAATGCGGTCCGAATCATAAACGTTCATCTGGCAACCGATGGTATTGATGTAGAGCTTCTTGTCTTTCATGCCTCACCTTGGGCCGCACACAGGGCATCGGGCAGCGGCTCCATCAGAATATCCCCGTTTGCGCACAGGCCCTCCAGCAATTCGGCCACCAGGCCCTCACTGCCGGGTGCGATCCGAACGCTCACGACACCATTCCTCGTGTCCACCGTGGTCAATACCGCCAAGCCCTCGTATGCTTCCAGCACAAACCGCAGGAAACTGATATCCCGACGATCAATCCGGAAGCAGCGCTGTGAGGTATACAACGTGTGCGGTGGCTGGGTGAGATCCTGTGTATCGATGGAAACCGTCCGTCGGTTCGTCTGCGCCGAAAGCCATTTGTCCTATGCATCAGGGAATGTAAACTATAACCATATAGCCCTTGTTTGCAACCCCTATCTCCCCTCGGCAAGCCCCGTCCACACGCGCTGCGATCCTTACCAGGGCATGAAGAAAGGCTTGCCCCGAGGCATGGAATGGACTATAGGCCGCGGCTATGACGATGATCTGGGATATTTTAGAGCCGAACCCGGCAGATGTTCAACGTCTGGTTTCCGCCCTGGCCCTCGACCCCCTGGTGGCCGCCGTACTGGTCAACCGCGGCATCACCTCCGTTGCATCGGCCCAGGCCTTTCTGACCCCCTCCCTGGGCGCTATCAAGCCGCCCGGCGCCATCAAGGATATCGAACGCGCGGCCGAACGCGTGGTCATGGCCCTCGCGACCAATGAAAAAATCCTGATCTTCGGCGATTATGACGTGGATGGCGTTACCGCCACCGCCCTGTTGCTGGATTTTCTGCGCACGGTCGGCGCGCGCGTGTCCCATTATATTCCCCATCGCCGCAAAGAGGGGTATGGGCTGCAGGTGCACCATATCCGGGAGCGAATCCTCCCGGGGGGATATCGCCTGGTCATCACCGTGGACTGCGGCATTTCAAGCCATGATGCCGTGCAGGCCGCTGCCGCCGAAGGCATTGACGTGATCATTACCGATCATCATCTGCCGTCCGAACGCCTTCCCGAGGCCGTCGCCGTGATCAATCCCAAACGGGAGGACTGCCGCGCCGGCCTCGACCACCTGGCCGGCGTGGGAATGGCCTTTTATCTTCTGATCGAACTGCGCCGCCAACTGCGTGCCCGGCATTTCTGGCAGAATCGGCCGGAGCCTAATTTAAAGCAGTTCTGCAGTCTGGTGGCCCTGGGAACCATTGCCGACATGGTGCCGTTGATCGAAGAAAATCGCGCCTTCATCCGCGCCGGCCTGCCATCGATGACCGCCAGACCCGGCATTAAAGCCCTGATGGCAGCCAGTCGGATCCCTTCCGATCGCGTGGCATCAGACGATGTGGCTTTCCGGCTGGCACCACGCCTTAATGCCGCTGGCCGGGTGGCCCACGCCAGCCTGGCATTGCGCCTGCTGACCACCGACAACCCGCGGCATGCGGAACGAATGGCGCGAACATTGGACCGTTTGAACACCCGGCGCCGGCAGATGGAAGCGGGCATCGTCGACCAAATTCAGCACCGCATCGAAGGCCAGCCGGATCTCCTCGACCGCCAGGCCTTGATCATGGCCGAAAAGAGCTGGCACGAAGGTGTTTTAGGCATCGTCGCCGCCCGACTCGCGCGCCAACATGCCCGCCCCGTTATCCTGCTCACCCGCAACGGATCGCAGATTCGCGGCTCGGCCCGCAGTGTACCCGGCATCGATATCTACCGGCTGCTGGCCTCGTGTGAAACCTGCCTGGATCATTTTGGCGGGCATGCCATGGCGGCCGGGTTGACGCTATCGGTCGACCGGCTGGCGGCTTTTGAAGAACAACTCTTGACAAATCTGGCGGAACAGACCCGGCCGGAAGATTTCCGCAATCATCTGACGCTCGATGCGGAAATCACTTTGGACCAGATCACACCGCACCTACTCGACCAACTGGAATCCCTCCAGCCTTTCGGCCAGGCGACCCCCGAACCCTTTTTCCTGGCCCGCGATGTCGGCATCGACACCCACCGGTTGGTCGGCGGCCACCACCGCCAAATGGTCTTGCACTCCCGGAACCAGACAACCGCCGGTTATCCGGCCATTCAATTCAACATCGACCCCTTGCAGGATCCGCCGTCCCGTTTCAGGCGCTTGGCATTTCACGCGCGTTGGAACCGCTGGAACGGGTCCAAACGGCCGCAATTGGTGATTGTCGCAACCGCTCCTGAGGCGGGTCGCTCTAGCGCGCCGTGATGCCATACCCGCCAACAGATAACTACCGACTTTTTTCTTGCAAATTCAGAAAGCTGGCTCTATTATTTTGCAAATTCATCCGTCGGTATCCTGGCGGTATCCTTAAAAAGGAAAAACCATGGCAAAAGTCTTTCGACCCAGTACACGCGAAGCCAGTATCCTGTCTAAAATTGAATCCTCGAAAGAGTACGCACGGCGTCGATCCATCAGCGCTATTCAGGACTGTAT
>Ga0180435_10004686_pt1 | contig 13452 bp, 5 predicted proteins | sample SS_ome_3_FD_132467 | JGI IMG/M metagenome (GOLD analysis project Ga0180435, IMG submission 132467) | Hypersaline lake sediment archaeal communities from the Salton Sea, California, USA - SS_3_S_1 metaG | ecosystem: Environmental > Aquatic > Non-marine Saline and Alkaline > Hypersaline > Sediment... | reverse complement strand
TGCGTCAATTGTTGGCTGTAGCGTTGGCATTTCTGGTTTTAGCGGGAGCCGGTGTTCAGGCACTGGCTGGTGAATCTGCAGGCGGATACTATGACCTGGGTGTCTATGCCTATGCGGACGGGAAATTTCAGGAGGCTGAAGGCCATTTTAAAAAGGCACTGGCAGCCGACCCTGAAAACCCGGTGTACCTTATCTACCTGGGCAAGGTCTATCTCGAGACCGGCCGCTATGTAGAGGCCAAGGAATATCTTGAAGCGGCCCGGGACAAGGACCCGGATATGCACGGTCTGAACTACGATCTGGGGCTGCTCTACTACAAAATCGAAAAGTACGGCATGGCAGCGGAGCACCTGACAGCCGCGGCCGACGAAGACCCTTCCAACGTGCTGGCCGCCTACTATGGCGGCATCTGTTTGTACCACCAGGAGCGCTACGACGATGCCGGGCCGCTGTTTGAAGCGGCTGCCGATAAAAGCCCATCCCTGAAGATCAATGCCACCTATTTTGCCGGCGTGTGCGATTATCACAACGGGGATATCAGTGGTGCCAAGGAAAAGTTAACCGATGTCAAGGAAAATGCCGAATCGCCCACTGAAAGGCAGAACGCAGACAAATGGCTGGCCATCCTGGCCCAGGAGGAAAGCCCAAGACCATGGACCGTCGATCTCCGCCTGCATTACGTTTATGACGACAACGTGCCCCTGGACCCCACAGGTGAGGAGGCACTGTATTCAGATACGTCTGACAGCGGCATCTATGGTTACGTAGCAGGGCAGTACAATGTCATCAACCGCAAAGATTTTGTGCTGGGTGCCGGGATTGCCCGCGGTCAAATTTGGTATGCCGATCTCACCGAGTTCAATATGTCAGACACCAATGCGGACATCTACACCACCTATTCGGCAGCCTCCTGGTTGTTCGGTCTGAACTACATCCCCAGGCTTTACACCATCGACGATGAAGACTACCTGCTCCAGCATCAAATTCGTCCATCTCTGTACTGGCAGCCCAACCGGGACTTTCTGACCCGGCTGTCCTACAGCTACTTTCTCAGGGACTACCGCCAGAACGACGCCAGGGACGGCAGCCTCCATGATATTTATCTGGAATTGTTCTACCATGTGTTCGGAGGCAAGGGGTTTGTTTTTGGCGGTTTGGGATACGAAAGCAGCACATCGGACGATGACGTTTACGACTACAACCGGCCCAAAGCCAAAGCAGGCCTGGTATCGGAGCTGGGCTGGAAGGTCCGCATGGATCTGGAACTCTATTACTACCTAAAAGAGTATCCAAATTATCCGGGTAAAACGCGGGATGACGACAAAATAACCGGCATCATATCTTTCAAACGCCCGGTCTACTGGGACTGGCTTTTTGGCATAGCAGAGTATAACTACACCACCAACAATTCCAACGTGGAGCGGTTCGAATACCAGAGAAATACAATAAGCCTTGGGCTCGAGGCAGAATTCTAACGGCTGTTTTTAATGAATTGAAAACTGGAGAAAGATAATGAATACAAAAAGAATGAATTTGGCATCGATCTTTACAGTTGTTCTATTGACGGCCGTACTATTGTTCGTGTGGCCGCCTGTAAATGCCTCGGCCCGTTCGGTTCTGCCGGATGATGTGGTGGTGGGCGACACTTTTTACCCTGGATTCGGGGCATCCATCGGACAGGTTCAGCGCGTCAGGGGCGAGGTGGTTGGCGTGCATTCCCATGCTGAGATCCAGGGGTTTCGCTTGCGGCCCAAGAACAGGCTTTACAAAAACGACACCATTTATACCATGGAGAAGGGAAAGATTCGCTTCAGAATGAATGACGGCAGCATCCTCTCTCTGGCTTCGCAAACCAAGCTGGAACTGAACAAAAGCGTCTACGACAAGAAAAAGAAAAGCCGGTCGTCCTTTTTGAATATGGCCTTTGGTAAGGCACGCTTTCTGGTGGTCAAGCTGGTCAACTTCAAACGTTCCGAGTTCAAGGTGAAAACACCTACGGCCGTCTGCGGCGTACGGGGATCGGACTACGTGATTGAGGTGTATGAAGATGAGAGCGTCTTCATTGCTCTGGAGAAAACGACTATCGAAATCTACTCAAGTGAGGATCCCGGTGCAGACCCGATGGTGCTGGAGGAATATGAAAGGTCCAGGGTGAGAAAAGGCGAGATCCCCACCAGACCGGAGAAGCTTTCGCCAGAAGAGATCAAGAAGGTCACCGAGCCCTTTATCAGCGTAGCTCCGGAGGATTCCGAGCCGGAACCCGATGAGGTGCAGCCGGACGAGGATTCGGACACCGGCGGCAAGCAGGCCGGCGCATCGGACGTACTGGTGCCGAAAGATGCCATTGTCCAGTTGCCCGTGGATTTCAAGCCAGGGGGGGTGGAAGACGATGACATCGGCAAGGTCGTCAAGCGCTCGGGAATCACCGAAGACCGCTCCAGCTTGGTCCGGGATGACATCGTCAATCAGGTGAATGAGGATGATGAATGGCCCTCGGGTTTCCCGGGGAACCCAGAGCAATAGATCCGGAGGATGGACCTAGGGAGCCTCAGATGATCGTAAAGTGAGAAGGTAAGGGTAACCTGGGAATAGGTGCCAAAGTCTGCTGTCAGTCGTCGGTGGTCAAAGAAAGAAGGAAGAAAGGATTAAGCAGTAAGGAGAATTCCGCCAAGGTCGGCTGCCTATTATTGAATAAATTCGTATTGGCAAATTTATGGGAGGTTGTCATGAAGTTCAGGCTTAACCGCATGTCAATTCTTTTTTTCGTATGTTTCCTGTACCTAATGGTTGCAGGGCCGGCCTGGTCGGAAATCTATTACGTGGATGCCGTATCGGGCAGCGACAGCAATCTGGGGACTTCAACAAACGACGCCTGGAAGACGCTACACTATGCTGTAACCAATCTGCAGGCCGGCGATGTGTTGAATGTTGCAGCTGGAACATATCGTCTCATTGATGCTGTAAGCAATCCAGAGGGTGAGGCAGATGCGCCGTTGACGATTACCCAGGGCGACATTACCATACAAGGAACGGCAGGAGCCGTCCTTGATGGCGAATCAAATTGTTCCCTGTGGGACTCAGCATTCGAGATCAATGCATCCAACGTGACCATAAAAGATCTGGAGATAACCAATTTTACCTGTGATGCCGTGGGTGAGAATATTCTTATTACCGGCGGATCGAACAACCGTATCGAATCATGCGACATCAGCAACAGCGGCATCGGCATACGGTTTTCATACACCTCAAGCGGTGTGAACAATGTTGTCGAAAACTGCGTCATCCGCAACCACATCAACAGAGGAATAGAGATAACCAGGGACAGCACCCATATCCTGAGGAACCAAATATATGAAAACGGGACCAATATTTATTTATCTGAAGATTCGGGACAGACCATTCGGCCGGTGATCGCCAATAACCTGATCTATGCCATGAGCGCCCTTCCGGGGCGCGGCATCGAGATCTACGCCATCTCCACCGGATCGGCTGTTGCCGGCCAGGTTTTTCACAACACTCTGGTGAGCGCCGGCCAATCTTTGAGCAGGGGTATTTATGTGGATGAGGAAAGTCCGGGAGAAAAGGTGAAAATCCAATACAACATAATTACCGGTTTTGAAACCGGAATCGTGGATGATTTCCCGGGCGCTGGGGCTTTGGAGTTCAACTACAACAATGTCGTCAACAATGCCACAGACTACAGCGGTGTGGCTGTCGGCAATAACGACACTTCAATGGATCCTCTTTTCGTGGATGCCGCCAACCTAGATTTTCATCTGGAAACCACTTCGCCGCTGCTCAACCTTATTCGGTCCGATGCCGGCGACACCGTTGCGGACGATCTGGACGGGAATGTGCGGCCCAACGGCATCGGGCGTGAAATGGGCTGTTTCGAGATAAACAACACCCACGCCTTATGGGTGCACCATGTTGCCGCCGGTGCAGGCTACTACAACCGCTTGGTAATGCCGGACATCGACGCAGATCGATACGACGAACTGCTGCTATATGAGGACTATGAGCAGATTCGGGTCATTTCCGGAGCGGACGGCATAACAGAGCTGTGGTCATATGTACTGAGTGCCGAGCCCTATCGATACCGCCGGGGGATTGCCCTGGTAGACGACCTGGACGGCGACAATGTTAAAGACATCATCGTCATCGCAGGCACTTCAGGCAATAACTACGGCGAAAATTATGGTGATGACGAAGTCTATGCCATTAGCGGAGCTGTTGTGCCGCCAGGCGATCGCGTGCTTTGGGGGGGGAGTTCGCTGAACCTGGGCTACGGCGCCAGCAGTCCTGTAATTCTATCGGACATTGACGGCGATGGATATGACGACATTTTCCTGAACACCATTACACCGGAAACATCACCGGCATTGAGGGCGGACTACGGTTTTCTGATCAGCGGTAAAAACGGATCTATATTGTGGAATTATACCTATCGTCCTTCCACACCGTCATCCTCGCAAAGCGGAATCTGGGATGTCTATGGCAAAACTGCGGCTCCGGATCTGAACAGGGATGGTCGGGATGACATCATCGTCAGCGGGGCAGGCGGAATGAGCGGCATAGAGGCATGGGGGGGCGGTATTGCCGGGGCTGTCAATATTTGGCGAAACCTTGCCGGGGAATGGATTCGGGAACCCAGCATTGTGGGCGATGTAACGGGCGATGGTATTCCTGAGGTGGCGGCGGCCAGGTTCAATGACGCCGACCTCAAATTGTATGTGCTGAATGGCGCTACCGGTATTGAGGTGTGGAATTTTCCTTTCGGCAACACAGCCACGACCATGCAGAATGTTGGCGATGTAAACGGTAGCGGGTTTGAAGATATCGTCACGGGCTCAGCGTTTATAAATGATGTCGGCGGAACCGACTACAACGTCTACGTGTTGGAGGGAAATCCGAGTGCAGGAAACCGGGTTGTCTGGTCTTATGATGTTGGAGGGAACTGCTATGTGCAGGTGGTCGCGGATGGGGATGGCGACGGCGTCAAGGATGTGGCCGTGGCCGGGCAGATGGACAGCCTCCTGCTGTTGAGCGGTGCGGACGGCAGTGTGCTGGCACGGGAATCCTTTCCCAATGGCAGCGGTACGGCGCAGCTGGGCGAATTCGACAACGCCACCGGCAGCGACATGCTCACCAGCGCCGGAAACAGTGTCTATGCCCTGTCTTTCACGGGAGCATTGGGGAACGAACCGCCTGCCATACCAGCCCTTTTAGGTCCGGCTGACGAAGCTGTGTTTGGCGATTCCAGGTCCATCATACTCAAGTCCAGCGTCTTCAGTGATCCGGAGGGCGATGTGCAAACCGGGATGACCTTCACGCTTGTGCGCGCTGACTCGGATGAGCCAGCGGGATCGTTTCCCGTGACGTTCACCCAGGGGCCGTTTCCCGATGAATACCAGATCCCTGACCAGCTTTCGGACGGCCTGAAGTACACGTGGCAGGTCGGCCATAAAGACGAGCAAGGCCGCGAGGTGTGGTCCGAGGAGCGCTCCTTTAAGATCGGTACATCCGTGTCCGAAAGCCTGCCCGCGGTATCAGCCGGCAAGAGTCTGGGCGACTTCGGCATGATATCCATTGTACACTGGCCGGACAATCCCGGCCCCCGGGCCGTGTTCAATATCAATTACGATCCCAGCAACTACCGCATCGGTGCCTGGGACCCGGAACAGAATCGTTATATCGAATTTGGCAAGGGCCTTGAAATGGAGCCGGGCAGGGCAGTCTGGATTCTCACCAGAAACCCGCTCGAAGTCAATTTTAAAGGGGTTCCAGTGAGCATGACAGCATCCATGGAGGTTTGCCTGCACACCCATCCGTCTACAAATACGGGCTGGAATATGATTGCACCACCCAATGCGGCCAACTACTTGTGGAATCAGGTCATGGTGGGGCGCTGGCTGGGGCCTGACGACGACCTCAATGTGGACCCTGTGCCTGTATCGAATCCTGTGGCAGACACACTTCTCAACCATCGCATCTGGGAATGGAAAGATGGTGAATATGTGAACCATCGGCTCGATGAAAACTTTGTTCTGGAGCATTATCAAGGGTATTGGGTCAAGGCCATTGTGGATGGCGCTTACCTGATGTTTCCCGTGTCCGCTCAGGTAGCTGGCATGTCCACGCCAAGAAACACCATGCTGGCCTGGAAGGGAGAGGCTGTTCAATGGATGAAGAGCCTGCTGCCGACTCCCAGGGAAGCTATTGCGGACAACGATTTGCCGCCCATGCCCATGGAATCATTTGACGGAAACACAAACCCATTGTTCGAAGGCTGTTTCGTTCAAACGGTGAGGTAGTTTTTAATAACCACAAAGGAACAATGTACACAAAAATATTATAGTAAAAAAGAGCTTCTCGAACTCTGGGTCTGGCAAGACGATCAATACGAGGTCTTAGCCATTTGCTATAGCCGGAAATCAACAAGTGTTTTTGGCCTTTGTGTGCTTTGTGTCTTGAGCGCAGCGGGTGGTTGAAAATTTATCGATCAACTTAATTTCGTGATTTCATTTTTTCGTGCTTTCGTGATGGATGATTTTGCCATTAGCCGAAATCCAAATACGAATATGTAACCCGAAACTTGCAACCTGTATGAGGAACTTATGCAATGTACTGCCTGCGGGCATCAGAATCGCGAAAGTGCCAAATTCTGTAAAATGTGCGGACAAAAGCTCGAACTCAAGTGCCCATCCTGCGGCAATGCCTTTGAGCCCGGCAGCCAGTTTTGCGATGAATGCGGTCAGGCGTTAAAAGCCGAAGATAAACAACCGCCTTCCGTGGCGTACACCAACCCCAAAACCTACACCCCCAAGTACCTGGCCGACAAAATCCTGACAACCAGAGGCTATATCGAAGGCGAGCGTAAGCTTGTCACCATCATGGCAGCCGACGTGGCACGCTACACCGCTATTTCCGAAAAGCTGGATCTGGAAAACGTCCACTCCATCATGGAGGACTGCTTCAAAATATTGATGGCCCAAACCCATAAGTACGATGGAACCATCAACCAGTTCCTTGGCGACGGCATCATGGCTATCTTCGGGGCGCCCGTCACCCACGAGGACCATGCCCATCGGGCGTGCTATGCTGCTTTGAGCATACAACAGGCACTGGGGGGCTTTAGCGAAAAACTGCGCAAACAATACAAAATCGATTTCAGGATGCGCATGGGCCTGAACACCGGTCAGGTGGTGGTGGGTGGTATCGGCGATGACCTGCGGATGGACTACATGGCCCTGGGAGACACCACCAACATCGCCTTTTTGCTGGAGCAGAAGGCTGAACCTGGTCAGGTCCTGGTCAGTGAGAAGGTGCACAGCCATATTCAGGGGTATTTCAACTGCCAGGCCATGGGTGAAGAAAAGTTGAAGAACCGCACCCACAAAGTTGCCTATTATACCCTGGGGGAGGAAAGGAGAAAGCGTTCCCGTCTGGAAATAGAGGCGGAAAAAGACGCTTTGACTCCTTTTGTCAATCGGGAAAAAGAGCTGGCCATGATCAACGACCTCTTTAGCGAGGCTGAGAAAAGCAAGGGCCAGGTCCTGTGCATAGTTGGGGATGCCGGCCGGGGCAAGTCCCGGTTGATCTATGAATTCAAAAATCATCTTGATCAGGATAAGATCAGGTACCTGGAAAGCCAGTGCACGGCCTTTGGTAAAAACATCCCTTATGCGCCCATCATCGAAATTCTGAAGAAAAATTACCAGATTTCCAAGAGTGACAGCCCCGAAAAGATCGATGAACTGCTGAAAGAAAAGTTTGCCGAGTTGGATCAACGGCTCTTAAAGTCCATTCCCTTCCTTCTGAAGTTATTGTCCAAGGACAAAGGGGGGAGCACCATGGACGACGAAGACCCGGAACGCACCAAGGAGATGATTTTCGAGGCTATCCGGATCCTTATCCTGTCCGGCAGCCAGCGCAAGCCCCTAGTCATCGTCGTGGAGAACCTCCAGTGGATCGACAACACCTCTGAACAGCTTCTGGCATACATCGTCGAGAGCATTGCCAACTTTCCTGTTTTTCTGATTCTGACCCACAGGCTGGGCTATGACTATCCCTTTCGGGCCTCCTCCTACTTCAGGTTGATTTCCTTGGGGAGGCTTTCCGACACCCATGCCAGGGATATGCTTAAGGTCATGCTGCCCAACCACAAGCTGCCCGCCAACTTCATGCGCAACCTTCTGGAAAAAGCAGGCGGGAATCCGCTTTACATCGAAGAGATGATCAAGTGCCTGCAGGAAAATAAAACCATCGTGCCGGCGGACAAAGGTTACAAGCTGGTCAAGGCGGTTAAGGACATCGAGATACCGGAAACCATCCAGGAAATCGTATTGTCAAGGGTAGACCGCCTGCGGGATTACTCTAAAATGACCATCCAGGTCGCTTCCGTGGTCGGCCGGGAATTCTCCCTGAAACTGTTGTCACGTAAGGAAGAACTCCAGCGCAGGCTTGTTGATTGCATCAAGGAGCTTAAAAAGCTGGAATTCGTCGCCGAAAAAACATTTTCGCCTGAGATAGAATACATCTTCAAAAACATCATGACCAAGGATGTTATTTACAACAGCCTGCTGTTAAAGCACAGAAAGGAGCTTCACCGAAAAATCGCCCAGGCCTTCGAAGTCGTGTACAAGGAGAAAATAGAAGACTACCTGGACATGCTGGCGTTTCACTACCTGAACTCCGACGAGTTTGAAAAGGCCATCTACTATCTCATCAAAGCCGGTGAAAAAGCGCGATCTGTGTACGGCAACGTTGAAGCCATTGCCTATTTCGAAGACGCCATCCGCCTGATGGAAGAACACCCCGGACCCTGGGATGAATATCAGGAAATGGGCCACCTGGGGCTGGCAGGCCTTTACGATCTCGTCGGCCGCTACAACCAGTCCATCGAGCACTACGAGACCTGCCTGGGCATTGTTAAAACTGCAGACAAGAAGGCTGAATTTCTGCGCAAGATCGGCATGATGTACGAGAAGAAGGGCAACCTGGACAAAGCCCTGGATTTTTACGAGCAAGCCACACAACAAATCGACGTCAACGAAAACAAGCTCGAAGCAGCCCGGATATTCATGAATATTGGCTGGGTCCACAGCCGCAGGGCGCAATTTGACAAGGCTTTGGAATTCAACAACCGGGCATTGGCCATCTTCAATGAAGAGGGGCCTCCTAAGGAGACTGCCCAGGTGTACAACAACTTGGCCGTGATCCAGGAATTTTGCGGCAACTGGGATGAGGCCGACACCTACAACCAGGAGAGCATCCGGCTGGTCAAGGCGTCCGGCGATCAGCGCAAGCTGGCATCCTTCTACATATCCGCCGGCCTGCTCAATTTGAAACGAGGATCTCTAAACGAAGCTGAAGACTATTTCAACAAGAGTTATGCCTTGGCCGAGGCCATCGGAAACACCTTGGGCATGGCTAATGCGTCCCTGAACATCGGCATCGTGCACACCCACAACCACCATTTTGAACAGGCCCTGACTAGTTTTGGCGAAAGCCTGTCCATGTTTGAACACATCGATGCCCGCTCCAAAGTCTGCCAGAACCACATTGCCCTGGCGGAACTGCACATTAAGATGGGCAACCTGGAAGAAGGCCGGCGCGCCTGTGATGCCGGCATGGAGATCGCCCTGGAAGCGCCCTATGCCTTTGACGAGGCCCGCCTGCTGAGCCTGATGGGAGAGATGAAAATGCTCGAAGGTGTCAACGCCACCGATGACCTGGCCCGCAGTGTGGAGATACTGTCATCCCTTGGCCGCAAATATGAACTAGCCACAGCCATGACCCAGCTAGGCCAGGCCCTCCTCAAAGCCGGTGATAAAAAGAAGGGTGAGGCGTTTTTAGATAAGTCAAAGGATCTGTTTGATACGCTGATGTGTGCCTGTAATTAGCGGTATCTAAGTTAATTCTTTTCAGATATTTTCTGCTGTTGCCCGCCAATCATCCAACTTTGATCCGATGAACTTAATTGTGGAGTGGTGTTCGGTTTTACCGTTGCCGCTGATGTGAACCGGCTCGCCGAAACTGACCCGCACTGGTTTGGAAGGGTCGATTTTACCAAAATCCTTGAGCCACCTGCCCATGCCCCAGAAATCGGTTTTCACAGCCACCGGGACCACCGGCACTTTGGCCCGTTTGGCCAGCTTGATGCCCAGGGTATTGAACTTCTTGGGGTCGAAAAAAAGATCCCGGGTCGTCTGGGGAAAAATCAGCACGGAAATATTGTTTTTCAAATTTGCCAGCCCTTCCTCCATGACGGTCTTGAAATCCTGCCGCGGGTTGGTTCGGTCCACCACAATGGGATCCAGACTTCTCAGCACGTGTTTGAACACAGGGTACTGCATGAGGCTGCGTTTCAACACCACGGTATACGCTTTGTAGGGCATGATCAGGCTGGGGAAGATAAAGGTTTCCAGCACGCTCATGTGATTGGATACGAAAACACAAGGGGATTTCAGCCTGGAAAGGATGGCCAGGTTTTCGATTTTGACGTCCACACCCAGGTATTCAAGGGATTTCAGAATGCTGAGGCTGCTCTGAATCTTGTTTGTGGTGGAATAGATGCCCTTGCTGACCCTGCGCGAGGCGGCAATTACACTCAGGACTGCATTGGAGTAAAAAATGAATCCTGGAATTGTCCTGGCCAGCCATGCCGGCTCTTTTTTCAATTGTAGATCAGACATGTCTGCACCTGATGGCATATTCATGCAAACTTCAGGTAATCAATCATCAAGAATTATACAATTCCACCTTTTCACATGTCAACTCCGCTTTTGAATTCATCCTAAATTTGGTATAGGTGCCCATACTTTCGGATTCTGTGTAAAAATTTAGACAGGATTAACAGGATTTACAGGATCTAATTTTGTCAATAACTTTAACCGCCCACTTCACTCAAGGTACAAAGATCGCCAAGGTTTTCTAATTTTATATTCTTTGTGTCCTTTGTGTCTTTGTGGTTAATAAACGCCATGATCGACAAATATTTCAAACAGAATGTTTTCGGCATCTCAAGTGTAGAGTTTGTATGGGGCCTGGGCCTGCCCGTGGTGATCGAATCCACGTTTCTGCAGCTTTTCCTGAAAAGCCTGGGCGCGTCGAGCCTTGCCATCGGGTTATCCCGGCCTTCTTTTTCATGGGGTGCTCGGTTTTTGGCCTGCTTTCCAGCTATTTTACGTCTGACATGGCTTTCAAGCGTAGTGCGGTCATCTGGCTGCATGTGGTGTGCGGCATGTCCCTGCTCTTTTTCGGCTCTTTTCTCTTTCTGTTCGGAAAAATCCCAGCCATTATCCTCGTGTTTTTCATTTCCTACGCCATATTCTCGGTATGCATCGGCATGACCGTACCGGTGTGGCTGAACTACGCCGTGAACATGTTTTCCGCGGAGCGCACGGTAACGGGTTTTGCCTACATGATGATCGCCCAGCACGTGGCGCGGTTGATCAGCAGTGTTTTGATTGTCAAATGGGTGGAGAAATATTCTTTTTCCCTGCAAGCGTCTTCCCTGATTTTCATCAGTGTGGGTACGTTGTTTGCCCTGAGTGCCGTGCTGTTCCTATTTACCCGCGAAGTGGCCCAGGAAGGCAGGAAAAATGACCGCGCGGGCCGCTCCCTTTTCCTTTACACCATTGATTCCATACGCGACATCTTGAACAACAGAAATTTTCTGTTGTTTCTGGCGGCGGACATGGATTATTTTGTGGTGGTGACAGCCATCTCCTTTTATGCAAATTATGCCACTGCTTTCTGCGGGATCCGGGCGTCCATCGCGGCAGGCATGTTTGTGGGCTTTCTTTATACCGGCGCCATCCTCACCAATATCGTCCTGGGACCTCTGGGATGGCTAAGTGTGCGCAACAAGTACATTCTGTCCAAGTGCGCCGCGGTTGCCGCCCTGACCCTGATCATCGTATTTCAGGATGTCTGGGGTTTTCTGCTGGCATCTTTCCTTTTCGGGGTGAGTCGCGGGACCCGATCCATCGTATTTGCACCGGCCGTGGGAAAACTGTCCGGCCTGAGCGACGCCACCAGTTATTTTGCCGTGGCGCCGTTGCTGACCCTGGTGTTTGCCACGGGACTGCCGTTGGTCTTTGGGAGGTTCCTGGACCATTTTGCCTGGATGGCGGGCGACTCCTACAGGATCGTCTTTGGCGTCTCAACGGTGCTGATTGTGGGTACGCTCTACTTTTTAATTAAAGTTGATTTTGATTAATTTCTTCACGCCCTTTTTGTTAGAGTGCGCAGAGAACTCAGAGAATATTATTAGACACACGGTTGTTCTTTGATTTTGGTGTGTTGTATTTTGTGTTTGGTTGCAGATTACGGCTTACCACCTCCTTTCTCAGTATTCTGTTATCCTTCTGAATCGTCTTGAAAAACAGCTATTTCTCTGATAAAATTAGATTTACACCGCGATTCAACACGGCGTAAATCTAATTCATTGAATTTCAGCGGCGAAAGTCGCGTATCATAAAATCGTGGAACACGATTTTATAGGGAGGCTCGCGTGGCCATCAAATCCAAGGCACTGGAAGCCAATATAGCGGACTACCATGTGGACGTGAGCATCGATCCCAAGTATGACGCCCTGCAGGAGGCCATGTCCAAATACTACGGGATCATGGAAGGGCTGAATACCTTTTTAAAGGAACTCTCCCATCCCTATAAAAACTGGCAGTTTATTGTCAATGAAGCCCGGGGCTATTCCCTGGACTATTTTCATCTGCTTAAAGCACACCCCCGCGGTGACGAAGCCGCAGCATTGCTCATCGGAATTTTCCAGGATGCCATCCAGGCCGAATGCTCGCCGACCACGAAAATGGATGCCGTGGACAATCTGCTGCTCTACCTGCAGAAGATCATCAAGGATTCCAAAGAGACCCAGGATACATTTGCGCCGGTGGTGATGGCCGCGTTTCATGATATCCGGAAATACGACTACGACACCTTTTTTCTCTTTGTAAAAAGCTTCTACCAGCTGAAACGCCTGGCTGATGTGTTTCTGAATAACCTGCACGCGGAAGCAATGGACTACACGGAGCTTAACCTGCTTCTGGTTCGCTATTTTGATCATACCTACAGTTTCTGGATCATTCAGAAGGACCCGAGTGTATGGTTTGAGGAAGAAGTTGAAATGATTGGGCCGGGCAACGAGTGGCACAAAATTTTCAAGGATATTTCCCGGGCCAGGTTTGGATCGTGGAAGTCTTCTCTGGACCGTATCGCCCTGAACAGCGATTCCCGGTCACCCGAGATGCTGAAGGCGTTGATTGCCCTGACCGGCTATAACCAGATTGCTGACATATATCGGGAAATGCCCCAGAAACTGTTGGACGCCGGCAAGGGCAGCAACAAGGGCAACCAGTGGAAAATGATTTTCCTGTTTCTGATCATGCACATCTCGGAACTGTCCATCATCCACGAGGAGGCCTTACGGGA
>Ga0180435_10004685_pt1 | contig 13454 bp, 12 predicted proteins | sample SS_ome_3_FD_132467 | JGI IMG/M metagenome (GOLD analysis project Ga0180435, IMG submission 132467) | Hypersaline lake sediment archaeal communities from the Salton Sea, California, USA - SS_3_S_1 metaG | ecosystem: Environmental > Aquatic > Non-marine Saline and Alkaline > Hypersaline >... | reverse complement strand
CTCAGGATATATGCAGGCGTTCTCCTGGAGATGTTTCAGCATGGCCGTTCCTGTAGAGAGGGTCAGTGGATTGCCGCTGAAGGTTCCGGCGGCGGAAAAGCCATCGTCGGTTTTTTGGGCAATAGCCACCATCTCCTTGGAGCAGGCCACGGCGCCGATGGGCAGGCCCCCGCCGATGATCTTGCCGTAGGTTGCCACATCGGGCAACACACCGGTTAGTTCCTGGCACCCGCCCAGGGCGAGGCGGAACCCGGTAATCACCTCATCAAAATGTAAAAGGACACCGCATTTGCGGGTGACATCCCGAAGTTTCTGTAGAAATGCCTTGTCCACCGTCAGCATCCCGCCGCCGAGCACCGGCTCGATGGCCACCCCCGCCAACTCGTGGGCATGGGCCTCGATCAGGTCGAACGCGTGATCATTAAACGGCAGCACCATAACGGTATCCTTGGCGCCGTCGGGGATGCCGGCCGAACCGGGCACCCTGTGGGGGCGCTCCTCGGGACCCATATGATCGGGATCGGCAAACACACTCCACTGGGCATAATCGTGCCAGCCATGGTAGCAGCCTTCGAACTTGGCAATTTTGGGCTTGTCGGTGGCGGCCCGCATCAGCCGCCAGGCCAGCATGGTGGCTTCCGTGCCCGAATTGCAGAGCATGGCTATTTCGGCGCAGGGCACACATTCAATGAGCCGGCTGGTAAAATCCACCTCCCGGGTATGGGGCGTCCCGTAACTCATGCCCAGTTCAGATTGTTCATGGAGGGCCTTGAGCACCGGTTCCGGACCGTGGCCCAGCACATGCACGCCGAAGGACATGGCGCAGTCGATGTAGCGGTTGCCGTCAATATCCCAGATATGGGGCCCCTTGGCCCGTTCAATGTAAATGGGATAGGGCTCCATCTTGCGGGCCCCGCTGATCAGTCCACCGGGCACCAGATCCCTGGCCTGGCGCCAATAATCACCGGATTTGGGGGTTCGGCGGCGAAGTTCATCGAGAATGGCTGTTTTCCTGTGCTCCTGCATGTGTCACCTTTACAATTTACAGGTGCCTCTTTTCGGGCGCCCCGGTTTTTTACATCGGCAATAGGGAGTAAAAAGCCTGAACCATCAGGTAAACCTAATTTTGAGAGCTTAATATTGACACACCTGGCAACCATGTGACAAATGCATAATATTCATATCACCTATTAATCAGGTTCATACTGAACCACCGGGAGTAGACGGCAAACCCATCCCGGCCATGTGGGGAGACAGCCATGGAAATTAACCTGCGCAATATTGATCTGAATCTGCTGGTGGTTTTTGACGCCCTGATGCGCGAGCGCAATGTCACCCGCGCGGCCCAGCGGGTGAATTTGAGCCAGTCCGCCATGAGCCACGCCTTGAACCGCCTGCGCGTCCTGCTGGACGATCCTGTTTTAATCAACACGGCCCAGGGGATGGCGCCCACCCCCCGCGCCCGGGATATCGAAGCGCCCCTGCGCTATGCCCTGGACCAGATCCACCAGAGCCTGGCCACCTGGAAATCATTTGATCCCCGGCAGAGCCAGAAAAAAATCGTGATCTACAGCACCGGATATTTCGAATGCTTGATCCTGCCCAAACTGATGGCCCGCCTGGAACGCATCGCCCCCGGCATCAGCGTGGTTTCCGAGATGTTGATGACCGAACTGCCCGAGGAGGCCCTGACCCGGGGCGAGGTCAGCTTCGCTGTGGGCCTTGATGATTTTTTCGATGTACCCAAGCGCCTCCGCAGCCAACCGTTCATCCGGGATGAACTGGTCTGCATGGCCCGCAAGGACCACCCGCGCATCGGGGATTTCCTCTCCCGGGAGGAGTTCTGCAGCGCCCGCCATCTCTACCACTCCACCCTGGGCACGCCATTCACCTACTCGCTGGTGGATCGCTGGCTTGAAGAGAATCAACTGCAACGTAAATTCGCCGTTACCGCGGTGGGCTTTATGACCGCCACCCTGATTCTCGAAGAGACCGACTATATCATGACCCTGCCCCGCCGGCTGGCAACAAAGTTCGTTGAGAAAATGGATCTTAAAATCGTCCAGCCGCCGGATAATTTCCCGGAGTTCCAGCTCAATCTGATCTGGCATCCCTTATTTGAGAATGAGCCCTCGCAGATATGGATGCAACAACAGCTCGTGGAACTGGCCGAGGCCATTGTCCTTAAAGAAGCGGCGAGCGATTAATTTTCCGATTTTCCTGTGGTAGCACCCAACGGTGAATCACATCAGAACAATCATCGGCAAGGCATCCGATTTTACCGCAACCAAGACTTGGGCAGGGATACGCTGCTGGGTCGGCAAGCCGGCAACTGGCCGACGGTGTACCGATCATTACCGCTTCAGCGCGGCTCAGGAACTGCAGGAAAGCATGGAGCAACCCGGCCGGTTGCGCGCCCATTCAGGCCTCTTCCGGGCCCACCTGGCCTGCTCCGGCTGTTCGTCATAGGGCCGGCGGAGCAACTCCAGCAACTCATCAATCAGGGCAAAATCACCCTGTTCGGCCCGGTCAATGGCCAACTGGGCCATGTAATTGCGCAGCACATATTTGGGGTTCACGGCGTTCATCCGCTTGCGGCGCACTGCAGCAGGGGTTTTTTCCCGGGCAAGGCGCTGCTGATAGCTGCCAAGCCATCGCTTAAGGCGCCGACGGTATTCCCCGGTCAACTGCTCCGGACGGTAAAAAGCCGCTTCCAGAAGCGCCGCCCCGGCCGGCTGGCCGCTATCTCCGGGGGGTGTGCCATCAAAGCGCAGATCGGCCAGTTTGCGAAAGAAAATGGTCATATCGGTTTCCACCCGGGGCAAAAGGGCGAGCAGTTCGGCTATGAGCGCCTCGTCCGTAGCGGGCTCAAACCGGGACAGCCCCAGCTTATGCGCCATCATGGACCGCCAGCCCGCTAAATAGTGGGATCCGAAATCATCCACGATCGCCTGCAACGGTTCAACCCGCTGTATCAGGGGATACAGGGCGTTGGCCAGCTGCCCGAAGTTCCAGTGGGCCACCTGGGGCTGGGCGCCAAACCGGTAGCGGCGGCCCGCGGCATCGGTGGTGTTGGGCGTCCACTGGGGGTCATAGTTCTCCAGCCAGCCGTAGGGACCGTAATCTATGGTCAGCCCCAGGATGGACATATTGTCGGTGTTCATCACCCCATGGACAAATCCCACCCGCATCCAATGCACCATCAGTTGCGCCGTTGTCCGGCCCACTTCGGCCAGCCAGGCCAGATAGGTTTCGGTTGAGGGCGGTCCCAAATGGGGAAAATCCGTGCGGATGGTGTAATCCACAAGCTGCCGCAGTACCTCGAACTCACCGCGCTGGGCAAATAGCTGGAAATTGCCGAAGCGCAGAAAGGAGGGCGCCAGCCGGCAAACCACAGCGCCCGGTTCCAGCTTGGGATGGCCGTCATAAAACATATCCCGTTCCACTTCGTCCCCGGTCAATACCAGGCTCAAGGCGCGGGTGGTGGGCACGCCCAGGTGGAACATGGCCTCACTCATGAGAAACTCCCTTACGGATGAGCGCAGCACCGCCCACCCGTCGGCACGCCGGGAGTAAGGCGTGGGCCCGGCCCCTTTGAGCTGCAGCACCCAGCGTTGGGAGCAGCGGTTAACGATTTCGCCCAGGTTGATGGCGCGGCCGTCACCCAACTGCCCGGCCCAGGTACCGAACTGATGGCCGCCATAGTTGGCGGCATAGGGCACCATGCCCGACAGCAGACGGTTGCCGGAGAATACCTGGGTGAATTCGTCGGTCCGGCAAACCCCGGGTGTAAGATCCAGCAGTTGAGCCGCCTCGGGAGAAAAGCTTGCCAAACGGGGCCGGGCAACCCGGCTGGGCGCAACCCGCGAATAACACGCCCCCGGCACCTGCCGCCGCCGGTTGGCGGTATCCGGGTCTCCCGGCAACTCGCGAACAAAGCGGTTGTCAAAAACCAGGGCCGACAGGTCGTCGGGCGACAGATTCGGGCTCCCCGGCGCACGGGAGCGAATTGGGCTGCTCATTAGGTTCATGGAGCTAATCCTGCTAAAGTTTTACAGCAATGGGCCGGCAAAACCAGGGGATGCTACTGGTCGGCAGTTCCCCGCCGGCTGCCCCTGGTGGTATCCGTTGGTGGTGATATCACCGGCAAAAATTCAGGAGTCAGAATCAAAAAATGGTGTAACGGGCGCTGGGCACCGTCTGATTAGGGTAAGCACTCTTTTAATCCGCGCAACGCAGGCGAATGGATGGGAAGGTATTCCCATGCCCGGAAAATACAACCAAACGTATGGCAAACTGCAGGGCTTTGGTGCGATATACACGACGGAGGATTGCTGGAGGAGGGAAGCGGATAGCACCTTACTGAAGTGCTCCGCACGCAAGGGTATCTGTTGCGGAATCCGTTGGTTTAAAATGCCATCGAAGACGAAACCAATCCCGGACCCCCTGACGAAATAGTGAAGCTCCTATCCTCGTCCTCCGCAATCATCTCGCCGGCAGCATATGGCGGTATTCGTCGAAGCATGTGCGAAGACTGGCCAAATCATTGGCGGTGGTTTCCAGGAAATGGCACCCGATGCCCTTGGAGTTCTGAAATACCACTTTCGATCTGATATGGATGGAGTGTTTTTCGGTGGGCAGCTTGATCACTAAATGCAGTTTTTGCCCGATTTTCACCGTGGGCCCCGGGCTCAATTCGATAAAAACGCCGCCCAGGCTCATATCGGTGATGGTATGCACACCGCGCACGCCATTGATAATCACCGGGCAGTTAAAATCCAGGCGCGGATTATCCCGCCGTTCTTTTTCTACGGGAACCACCTGGCGGCTGAAATCACTCATGACCAATTTTCCATACGGTATACATAATATGGATTCCGTAGAAACATACACGCATTCCCGGCGTACGCGCCCAGCACCCCCAGCCCATGGTCAAGCCGGACCAGTCAGCCCGGCTTCTGCTCGGAGGTCCTGGATTTTATGCGCCGGGCTTCGATCAATTTCCCCAGCAGGGTTTGGAAGGCCGCTTTGTACAACTTAAGGGCGATTTCAGTATAGTCACGGCCCTCCAGTTCCTCCCCGCAGCGGAACAGCAGCAGAGCCCGTTCCAGGCCTTTGATGGGGGATTCACGAAGGATCTGGTTCAATTGGGCGAAAAAGGTCGCTTCCGAATACTCTGCCAGCAGGCAATCGGCAAGGGCGGCTGCGTATTTTTCCGGGGGGCAGGCACGCCCCATGAGCTTCTGGTATTCACGAATGGCCTCCTTGTAGACGCCGGTCTCGTGAAATGCCGTGGCCTGCGTAAGAATCTCTTCAATGCCGCCCTGGTCCCCAAAATTTTTGCGTATCAATTGTAGATCAGCCTCACTGATATCCCGGGATTGATCCCGTTCAATCCGCTCCAATTCACTTTTCAATTCCGCAATCTTGGACTTGATGGAATTTTTCACCCCTTCTTCAATGCCGAAGGTTTCATCCAGGAGTTGCTCATATAAATCCAAGCTTTCCTGGAATAGCCCGTGGGAGCGGTAAGTCTCAGCTTCCCGCTTGGTAAGGCCAATGGTGATTCGACTTTCCATGTCAACCAAATCTAATGGGATTGGAGCAAATTTGCAAGCTCTTGTTGCAGCCTGAAAATCAATGTTTGAAACTACGCTGGCCGGTATAGACCATGGTGGCCCCAGCCTCGTTACAGGCCTGGATGGACTGGTAGTCGTTATTGGATCCCCCGGGCTGGACCACGGCGGTGACGCCCTCTTTTAAGCCCACATCCACTCCGTCACGGAAGGGAAAAAAGGCATCGCTCACCATGGCGGCCCCCACCAGGCCACCCTTCTCTTTCGCAACCCGGGCGTCGATGGCGGTTCTGCGTTCATCGTCTTCCTTAAGCTCGTTGTAAGGCAGGCCGTGGGCCGTAAAACAATAGCGGTCGGCCAGCTTGCGGTAGGCCTTGTCCCGGGCGATTTCAGCCACGCCCACCCGGTCCTGCTCACCGGTGCCGATGCCTACAGTCACACCATCTTTAACGTAAATCACCGAATTTGAGGTCACGCCCGACTCCACCAACCAGCCGAACAGCAGGTCCCGGCATTCGGCGTCCGTAGGCGCGCGCTCGATTTTATAATCCCGGCCCTTGTATTCGCAGGCTGCCAATTTAAGATCATCATGGGTTCGGGTGACCGGATCGAAGGACCATTGGGCAATGATGCCGCCGTCAATGAGGCTTTTAAACTCAACACAGCGCTGCCCCACGAAATTTTGCAGCCGGGCAATATTGTCAATTTTCACCACCCGCAAATTCTGCTTGGTCCCCAGGATTTCCATGACCCCTTCCTCGAAATCGGGCGCCACGACGACCTCGGCATACTGGTTGACCACGGCCTCGGCCGTGGCGCGATCCACGGGCCGGTTGACGGCAATGCATCCGCCGAAGGCGGCCACCCGGTCCGCCATGTACGCCTTCCGGTAAGCCTCCTCCAGGTTATCCGCCTGGGCTACGCCGCAGGGGTTATTGTGCTTGACAATCACCGTGGTGGGCGTATCGATGAAATAACGTAAAATGTTCAGCGCATTATCGGCATCGGTGAGGTTGGTTTTCCCCGGATGTTTCCCTGATTGAAGCAGCTCGATATCCGAGGCCAAGTAGTTGCCGGGCATCAGCATACGGGTCTCGCCCAGCACCAGGTTGCCATTGACCAGCCGATAGAGCGCCGCCTCCTGGCCCGGATTCTCCCCGTAGCGGAGCCCTTGGCCCACGCCGTCGATATCCCACATCACCTTTTCATAAAAGAGGGTTTGGCGTTGGCCGCCCTCCACAAAACTGATCTCCATTTGCGCGGGAAACTGATCCTTGACAATGGTGCGATACATTTTCTTCAAATCATCAGCCATCCTAAACCCCCTTAATTACACGGTGCTGCGCACCGTGTAATTAAATTTATTTTGCCCATTACCTGTTATAATCCAAATCAATCCATAAGATTAGATTTTGTAATATAAGATATTAAATTTTTAAGCTTTTATTAATTTCACGATCGTTCCATTGGTCCAGGGATTGGTCCCCCACCCCCAACGGACACTCGATACCCTCACCGGCGCACCCTCGTGAAATCAATAACAGCCTTCAACCTCTGCAAAGGGTGTCTGTGCCAGATAGCCGGCGATGGCGGTATCGTAATCGGCGGTATGCGCAAAGGCCTTGCGCGCCAGCTCGAAGCGGAATTCCAGCGGCAACTTGCCCTGGTTTTGCTCCAGGGCGGCCAGGATCCGGCCGTAGTCCGCCGGGTCCGTAACCGACGCTACCCGGATAAAGTTCTTGGCCGAGGCCCGGATCATGCACGGTCCGCCAATATCGATGTTGCCCCGGGCATTCTCCGGGGTGGTGTCCGGCTGGGCGATGGTCGCTTTAAAAGGATACAGATTGACCACCACCATATCAATGGGCACGCTGGAAGTTCGGGCCAGATCCTCCTGATGGGCCGCATTGTAAGTCTCGGTGAGCAGGCCCAGATATATTTTAAAATCCAGGGTCTTGACCAGCCCGCCTTGGGTTTCCGGCTGCCCGGTGTAGGTGCTGACCGGCACCAGGTGGTCGGCACTGGCGGCCCCCAGGATCGACTCCAGCCGGGCAAAGGTGCCCCCGGTGGAAAAAATCTTCAATCCAGGGTTGACCTTGAGCAGGCCCGGCACCAGCTGCTCCAATCCGGTTTTATCCGACACACTGATCAAGACGTGCCTGAGTTCAACGGAGTTATCGATTCGATCTACGACGTTTAATCCCATGTTTTTCACCTCTTACCATCAAATTCATCAAGAAAAATATTAAAGAACCGAACCATAAAATCATGACGTTGTCCAGCCAGCCTGCGTCCTTCGGATGTCAGGATGCGATCCCTGATATGCTGCAGCTTGACGATATACTCCCGATATCCCGTGTCATCCGGCCCGTAGGTCACTGCCAGGCTGGGATCCGCATCGGGATTATGCAGGCGGGCGCCCACTTCGCCGGCAAACAGGAATGCGCGGCCGACACCCACGGCCCCGATGGAGTCCAGCTTATCCGCATCAAACAGCACCTGCGCCTCCAGGGTTTCCGGGCGCTGGTTGCCGCGATAGCGATGGGTGCGGATGCAATGCAGGATATTGTCCCTCTGGCCGGGCGACATATCCAGGTCATTGACAAGGGGCCGGGCCAGTTCGGCCCCCCTTAGCGCATGGCATATCCTGCCCTGGCAGCCATCCTCTTCCCGGCGACCGATATCATGCAGGAGCGCGGCTGCCCGCAAAACGCCCAGATCCGCATTTTCCGCGCGCCCGATGCGCTCGCACAAACGGTAGACCCGCAAGGTATGGTCCCAGCCATGACTGCCGCGGGCATCTCTGAAACAGTTTTGGGCGTGTTGTGCCAGGCAGGCGAGTTCAGGAGGCCACGGACAGCCGTCCCCTGAGGCGGCTAAGGGAGTTCCCGTCCCCCCCGGCAAAGGCTGCTCATCACCGCAGGACCGGCATGGGCTGCAATTATCATCAAGATTCATATACTAGTCCTCAGGGTTCGCACAAAAATAAGTTCGCAGATTTTCTTATGTTCAGGCGCCCGCTCAGCAAGGCGTGAAAACTAAGGAATATCAAGCATATTCCTAAGTTTTCGCAACGCTGCTGAGCGGGATGCATGGGCGCTGGAATTGTGAAGTTATTTTTGCGCGAGCCCTTAATCCAGGTGCATCACGCCCTGCCAGCGATCATACTCGCTGGCCACGGCCAGGCCCCTTTTTTCCATGAGCCGCACCAGGGCCGGTTCATTAAACCGCAAATAGGGATTCACGGTCCGCTCCATGCCCAGCGTGGACCTGACCCAGCCGGCGTCGTACCGGGCCAGGTACCCATCCAGGGCCGCATTATCGGGCTCGAGATGGCGGGCAAAGGCGATGGACTCCCGCACATAATCATGGCCGGCATAGATAACGGTATCATCATCCAGCACCATGATCCTTTGGATGGTATGGTAAAAACTTTGCAGGTCACCGGAAAAGCAATTGCCCACCGTGCCGTTGAACAGGGTATCTCCGCTAATCAGCACCGATCCTATTTTGAAAACCACCGAGTCCAGGGTATGCCCCGGTGCCGGCCAGACTTCAATGTCCGCGGCCCCCTCCCAGGGCAGCAGCTCGTCGGCACTGATGGAACCAAAATCCAGTGGCTGGGCACCTGTGGCCGCTGCCAGTTCCCGGGTGCCGCAGGTATGGTCGGCGTGCTGATGGGTGTGGGTCACATAGCGCAGCACCAGGTTGTTATCCGCCACAAAGGTAAGGATCTCTTCCACAGCGCCGCCATCAATGGCCACGGCCGAGCCCCCGCCGTAAACCAGGTAGGCGAGATTGTCGCGGGAGTAGCGAAATTGCCGGATATCCAATTCAGTGCCGGATGCGGTCATCATAAACGCCAGTAGCTGATGCCGGCGGCCCGGGCTTCCGCGGGATCGAACAGGCCCTTTAGGTCCATCACCAGGGGGCTGCCGTCCCGGCACAGTGCGGAGACCCCGGACAACCCCAAATCGCGGTAAGGGGCATGACTGACGGCCACAATAACACCATCCACCCCTTTTAAATCGTCCAGGTCACAGAGTTTGATCCCATAAAATTGCTCTGCCTCCCGGTCATCGGCCAGGGGATCGTGAACCCGGACCTTTATCCCATAGGTCTTAAGTTCAGCGATCACGTCCACCACCCGCGTATTGCGCAGATCAGGCACATCCTCTTTAAAGGTCAAGCCCAAAATGGCAATGCTGGAATCCTTGACCTGCTTGCCGGCGGAGATGAGCCTTTTCACCGTAGATTGGGCCACGTACTTGCCCATATTATCGTTGATCCGCCGGCCGGCCAGGATCATTTGGGGATGATAGCCCAGGGACTCGGCTTTGAAAGTTAAATAGTAAGGATCGACCCCGATGCAGTGCCCGCCCACCAAACCGGGCCGGAAGTGCAGAAAATTCCATTTGGTGCCGGCCGCTTCCAGGACATCCTGGGTATCAATGGCCATCTGGTCAAAGATCATGGACAGCTCGTTCATCAAGGCAATGTTCAAATCCCGCTGGGTATTCTCGATCACCTTGGCGGCTTCCGCCACCCTGATGGCGGGCGCCCGATGGATACCGGCCGCCACAATCCGACCGTACACCGCTTCCAGCAGATCAGCGGTGGCGGCATCGGATCCGGCAACAATTTTCACGATCCGATCCAGGGTGTGGACCTTGTCCCCGGGATTGATCCGCTCCGGTGAATAGCCCACGGTGAAATCCCGGCCCAGCTTCAGGCCGGACTCCTCTTCCAGGATCGGCACACACACCTCCTCCGTGGCTCCCGGATAGACCGTGGATTCATACACCACGCAACTGCCGGCGCTCATATTGCGACCCACGGATCGGGAGGAACTGCGCAAAGGCGTCAGGTCGGGTATCCGGTACCCGTCAATGGGTGTGGGCACCGCTACAATGATCAATCCGCATTGAGCCAGCAGACTGTCATCATCGGAATAGCGGATGGATACTGCCGCCAGGTCTTCCCGGGAAACTTCCAGGGTGCGATCTTCACCAGCCTCAAGCTCCTTGATCCGTTGGGTTTTCAGATCGTACCCCACCACCTTGAAATGGCGCGCCAGGTGAACCGCTAGGGGCAGCCCCACATAGCCCAGACCCACCACACCGATGGTCGCTCTGGCGGCCGACAATTCTTCAAAATTAACCATTTACAGTCAACTCTCTCTAATGGTTCACGTAAAAATAAGTTCGCAGATTTTCTTATGTTCAGGCACCCGCGAAAAACTAAATGGAATTCTTAACGTTTAAATTCAGATGATGTCAATCCTGTTCAGCGCCCAACATCCCCATTACAATCCCCGGCAGCCATTCATTTCCGGAGCGGCGGCGCCCATGGCGTGGGTTACGCCTGCTGCAAACTGCGCGGTACTGTATAAATTCCACGGATTCTGCTATAAACAATACTCTCCTGCTCATCCCCCTGCATCATAATGATGTTTTTTATCGCCGGCAAGCAGGCTTGCCGCCAACCAACAATTCGTAAAGGAAACCAGCCGTCATGGGCAAAACCGTGCAACTAATCCATGGAGACAAAACCATTGAACTGCCTTTGGTAACGGGAACCGAGGGCGAACAGGCCATCGATATTTCCCAGCTAAGGAACTCAACCGGGCTGATCACCCTTGATCCCGGATATGCCAATACTGGAAGCTGCACCAGCGCCATCACCTTTATGGACGGTGAAGAAGGGATCCTGAGGTATCGGGGAATCCCGGTAGAGGAGCTGGCCGAGAATTCCACGTTCATCGAAACCGCCTACCTGTTGATCCACGGACGTCTGCCCACGCGCCGGGAACTGACCAATTTCTCCGTCATGCTCAATGACCACTCCCTGGTGCATGAGGATATGAAGCTGTTTTACCAAAATTTCCCCCGGGGATCCCACCCCATGGGGATCCTGTCCGCCATGGTGAATGCCCTGCGCAGCTTCTACCCGATCCTGCAGGACGCCAGGGAGGAAGCCGATATCACCGTTACCCGGCTCATCTCCAAAATACGCACCATGGCCGCTATGTCCTACAAGATGTCCCTGGGCCATACCGTGGTCTACCCCCGGCCCGACCTGTGTTATTGCGCCAATTTTCTTAATATGATGTTCGATAACCCGGTGCGGTCCTACCCCATCAGCCAGGAGGCCGTGGATGCCCTTAATGTTTTCTGGATTCTGCACGCGGATCATGAGCAGAACTGCTCCACATCCTCGGTCCGTATGGTGGGCAGCGCCCGGGTTAACCTCTATGCGGCCATTTCATCGGGGATTGCCGCCCTCTGGGGTCCCTTGCACGGCGGCGCCAACCAGGCGGTGATCGAGATGCTGGAGGATATCGCCGCCAGCGGGCGGGACTACCGGCACTATATCGAAAGGGCCAAGGACAAAGAGGATCCCTTCCGGCTCATGGGTTTCGGCCACCGCGTCTATAAAACCTACGACCCGCGGGCCAAGATCATGCGCCGCATCTGCCACAAGCTGCTGGCCAAGCTTAAGGTCAGCGACCCCCTTCTGGATGTGGCCCAGGAATTGGAAACGGCTGCAAGGGAGGATGAATACTTTATCTCCCGCAATCTCTATCCCAATGTCGATTTTTACACTGGTATCGTCCTGCGGGCCATGGGTATCCCCACCAACATGTTTACCGTGATGTTTGCCATAGGCCGGCTACCGGGCTGGATTGCCCAGTGGAAGGAGAGCGCCGAAGACCCCAAATGGAAACTATCCCGGCCGCGCCAGATCTATGTAGGCCCGGGCCAGCGGGCCTACATCCCCCTTGATGAACGCTAACCGGGTCCTCGCCGGAAAAGGTCTTCATCTGAAAAATGGGTTTAAAGGAAGCTGTTATCATTAATACAAGCGATCCCCCTGGGTTTCCCTTACTTGCTGCCCATGTACGCTAGCGCCTCTGGGCAGGCATTCGCCGGGGCCGCCGTGGGGGTCAAAACCGTCCCGTTTTACTCATACTCGTAGACGGCAATCTCCGTGGGTGACCCCAGCAATTCTTCGATCTCCTGCTGGATCGCCTGCCGCCGGGGATCCAGGGCCCATTGATCCCACTGATAGCGCCGTTGCCATTTGCTGATCACCACCCACTCCCCGGGCTGGTCAACCCGCCGCAGAGTTTCACCGGCAATATATCCGGGTTGGCCCATGGTCGCCGTACGGAGCCGGACCAGCAGTTTCAGGAAAGCCCCGACCTTGTCTTCGGGAACTGTTCGGGTCAGTATGATTTTGACAGCCATTTCACACCCTCCTGGTTGAGGTTAGAAAGCTGCATCAACGACGGGAATCAGTCACTCTTCCATTTAAACTGAAATTCAATCTCCTCGGATCGGCCCTCCCGTTCATGTTCAATATTAAAAATCGCCCCGGCCGGCACCTGGATGCGTTCTTTATCAATTTGAATGCGGAAGGGCTTGCCTTTCTCCAGACAATCGGCCAGCCTGCGCAACTTGGACACCATTTGTTTGGTGGAATAGATTTTCTCGATATCCCGATCCTTCTTTACCGCCATACACACCTCCTCAAACCTTGAAACGCAGAATAATTACCGGCTGATCACCCATAAAAACCGTTAAAAGATATGGGCAGCGCTGGAAAAACATTGCAGGAATTCCAGGCATCCCCTATGTAATGGATATCTGAAGGGAATTCTCAGACGCGGGTGCCGCACCATCCGGGCTGCAGGTGTTGAGACCACAAGCACCCGCAGCAGATTACCTCAATACGTGTTACTCTAAAATACCGAGCAGGAGGATGCAAGTGTCAGCTTCAATTTACTGGGCGGACGGGTATGTTGAAAAACGTATGGACGCCCCCCAGGCCATTAAAAGTATCCGCCCCGGCCAGCGCGTTTTCATCGGTTCGGCT
>Ga0180435_10004684_pt1 | contig 13455 bp, 5 predicted proteins | sample SS_ome_3_FD_132467 | JGI IMG/M metagenome (GOLD analysis project Ga0180435, IMG submission 132467) | Hypersaline lake sediment archaeal communities from the Salton Sea, California, USA - SS_3_S_1 metaG | ecosystem: Environmental > Aquatic > Non-marine Saline and Alkaline > Hypersaline > Sediment... | reverse complement strand
TACTAATTCTCATGGCGCTCCTGCCGACCCTAAGGGCCTTAAAGGATGACGCCGAATAGATGTTTGGAAAAATCCCGCTGACGTCTCGTTATCGACTTGACAATGGCTTGCTCATAGATGTCCGGATATGTACGCCCGTTGAGGATGTCAGAAGTCTTCAGGAAAGACTCGCCGACGACCCGTCGGCGCTCGCGGCTGTCAATCAACTGCCCGCTGTCGTAAGCGCCCCGTCGGCGTGACCTTCCCCACAGCAGCAGGTGCCTGCGGTCGAACAGATCCGTGTCGTCGACCATGGTGTAGGCGGTGTTGACGTACCTGGCGCCAAGGTCACGATGTGGATATCCCGCCACTTGGACGGAGAGGTCACCCAGCCTTGAGATGCTGTATCTGGTTGTCGCACCTGCGGCGGCTGCTATATCAGCGTTGCCTGTCGAGTCGATAACCGTCTTGGCCAACACGGCGCCACGACCGAACGGTCCGGCCACAACCACGCCGGATACCTTTGACTCGTCGACAACTGCTCCGCACCCGAAGCAGTTGAACCAGATTTCGCCACCGGACTTCAGGATTTCCCGCCGCAGCCATTCGGCCTTGGCGGTCGGTTTCCACGACGCGCCAAGCTGCTTGCCCACCTCCCCGGCGTACCCGCTGCGCAGCGTGTTTTCCGCAAAGCCGCCTCGTATCTGTTTGGGGCTCACGAAACCCGGTTTTATCTCCCTATTGGCGCCGCTGCGGTAACCGTACCAGTAACCACTGATCAGCCCGGCCGTACCGACGCCGCCCAATTCATCCAGGTACTCGATGACCAGTGTCGCGGCCCCGCTTCGGGCGGCTGCAATTGCCGCCGGTGCGCCGGAAGTGCCCCCGCCGACGACCACAACATCGAACCTGCCCAGCACGGGCAGGGCCTTTGCACTTAACCTGGCCTGCGGCCGGTCGCGAAATCGTAGATCACTGCTGCTGTACCTGGCCAACAGTCGGCCCTGCCTGGGGCTTTTCCCGGCGACGTCGATGCGTCCGCGTTCGCGCACGCTGCGAGCTTCAACGGCGGCCGCCTCGCCGATCCGCCGGCCGATGACTGCCCATTGGGGTGGGCGAAGAGCTTTGACCATCTGTTTGCGTGGAACAGCGGCATAGGCGCTTAGTACATACCAACGACTCACTCTTGCGGGACGGAAGAGGCCCAGGGCGAGGCGCTGAGAGCCCGACCAGGCTTTCTCCGCCGTCTCAGCCGATATGACAGCATCTTGCGGGACATGAAACAGGCGCTCCGAGACGTCCACCGCACCGTCGGTCCATGTCAGCGACCGCGCTTTGTGGAATATCTTGTTCAGAGATCTGAAGTCGCCATTGGATCGCGTCATGCTCAGGGAGTATTCGTAGACTGGATACTCCTTTTTCCTGGATGTGTAGGTGACGGGGAGCTTGCGGCACGAGGCCCGGTTGGCCGGTCGGCCGCCGACCACAACATGCCTGAAGTCCTCAGGCCCGGCGGTGAACGGCCTGAATGCGGCGCCCGTACAGCGGGTTATCGTCGCCTGGTCCGTCGCGTCGACAATCACCTTCGCGCGGATGACCTGGCGGCCGCTCCGGTTGACCATCACCACACCGGCCGGTGCGCCCCCCTCGGCGGCGAACAGAACGTCAACGGCGTAGCAACCGGTCAGGAACTGCACGCCTGCTTTCAGCAGCGCGTTGTCCAGGGAGGTCTTTACCTGCATTGGCGTCGCGACCGCTTTCGCAGCGAAAATCGACCGGGTCAACGCCGTCCGGGGCTTTTCGCCCTGCTCCAGCCAGAGCCTCTGCGTCGCGCAGAGGTCATAACCGAGATATGGGCGAGCTTCGATCAGCAGGACACTCGCCCCATTCTCCGCGGCCGCACAGGCGGCCTCCACACCAGCGAGCGATCCGCCTGCGATCAGAACATCCACGTTATAGGCCACCGGCAAGGTCACAACCGGTTCGACGACTGTCTGCTTCTTCGTTGCTCCGGTCCCCTCGGCGTGTGAACTGCAGCAGACCATCAGCAGCACGAGCGCAGCAGTCATTGCGTGTTTCTTGATCTCTCTCCTTCCTGTAAACATCCCTCCGATTCGACCGGTCATTGATTGCCGTGTCAAGTCCTGGTCTGAAGTTGTATGGTCTGAAGTTGTAAGAACGGAGCAGACCACCTTGGGGAAGCGATTTGCTTTACCAACTCGTTTGTTTTCGAGTATCATCACGAACGATGTGACAAGGTACACGGATATCCGGCAGGGGCAATCCGAAACTCAACAGGTCCCTCGACGGACCGACCGGGCAAACAAACAGTGCGGTCTTTCCGGCAGACAGGAAGGAGCTTGAGAGGATGAATCGAAAAAACAAGCTGATGATTCTATTCGCATTGGCTATGGCTGTTTCATTGTCCTCGCAGACCGTTGCTGAAGAATTGCCTCGCAACTGGTGCAGACATTGGTGGGTTCCGGACCGGGGCGGAGGAGTCTCTCTATCGCCTTCCGGGAATCTGACGTATATGAACCTGTACGATCATCCCGGCCCCAGCGGTGTTCCATTGGGAGGGATAGGCACGGGATATTTGAGTATCGCGCCCGACGGGAATATCAACCGTGTCGCGATCAACAACACCTTTACGAGGCACGTTATCCGAAACATCAAAGGATCGTTCTTCGCCGTCTCAGAGGGGAACAAAGCGTTCAGACTGGTCCGAGATACGAAAGAATACGGTGCAATGCCGGGGTATGAGCATTCCTTGTATCGCGGCCTGTATCCGTTCGTGGGGGTATCGTTCGGAGCAATGGAACGTCACCCCGTGAAAAAGCCCCAGACCAGGGTCGCACTGAAAGCCTTTTCGCCCATCATCCCACATAACATCAAGGATTCCTCCTTGCCGGTGGTGTTCTTTGAGGTGCATCTGCACAGTTCCACGAACCCCGCGAAGAACGTGGCTGTGGCCTTCTCCTGGGAAGACATCCTGGGAAGGCATATTCTTGACGTTAAGGATGACAACGTCTTCAAGCGGGTCAGGAACAATACATTCTGGAGCCTTAATGAACATGTGTTCGGTTATCGTGACAGGATACCGACCTATGTGAACTCCTGGGAAAACAAGAAACTCAAGGGCGTTGAGATCTCCATCAAGGAAGACATCAAGCCCCGCAAGGATACCTTCCAGAACTACACGAACCGCCTGCTGGTACTTGCGGAAAAACAGCCCGGTGCCGAGATATCCCTCCTGGGCGGGTACGACGTGGGCAAGCCCGGCGAGGCATGGGAGTCGTTCAGAGGGGCTGGGAAGTTACCCGAAACGAAATTCGGAAGAAAAGCCCTTTACCAGCCAAAACAGAAGAAGGAAAAAGCCGTCGCCGTTTGCGTGCGAACTCGCCTTAAGGGGGCCGAAAAACGGGTCGTGCGGTTCATGTTGGTGTGGAACATTCCAAAACTTGAAACGAACAGACCCGGCCGGCATCCGTTCGCCACTTTCCCGTCGACCGATTACAACCGCTACTTCCACAACTTCTTCGACGGCATTAAAGATATCACGGAATACTGCTACAACAACAGGCAGCGTCTTCAGAGGCAGACCAGGGCGTGGCAGGAACCCATCCTGCGGAGTACCTATCCGGATTGGCTGAAGTTCAAGATCATCAACAGCGGATATGTGCTTACTACAAATTCAATCCTGAATCAGAACGGAGATTTTACGATCGTTGAAGCCGGCCTGTGGGGGTTTACCGGTACCGTTTGCCAGAAGCTTGTCTCTCACCCGTTTCTGATGAAACTGTTCCCGAAACTGGAGAGGGCCGAGAACGAGTCGGCCGCCAGGGCCCAACAGAAGAACGGTTCGATACCGACGTTTCTCGGCGGGCTTTATCATGGTATCGTCAATAGAAAGACCGGGGCCAATTCCTCGCCGGGACCGGATCATCTCGACAGCACCGGTGTTTGGCTGATCCTCACGGCAGAGGACTTTCTGCTGACAAACGACAAGGCCTATCTCGTCAAAAACAGGCAGGTTGTGAAGAAGTGCTTCGGTTTCCTTAAGTCGAGAATATGGGGGGCGATTCAAATACCCACCGGCGGAGCCTCCATCGACGATTTTCCGGCACCGGCGATTTGCAGCTACCAGGCCAGTGTGTATCTGGCCGCCCTGAATGCGGTTAGGGTCATCGCCAAAGCTCTCGACGAAGATCAACTCTACAAGCAGGCCGAGGAGCAGTTCAAGCGGACCAGCAGGGATTTCGTAAAACACCTCTGGAACGGGAAGTTCTTCTCCTACGGCTGTGATCTCAGCGGCGGCAATGAGCGCGATAGGCTGATGTTCACCGGTCAACTGACCGGGCAGTTCATAAACGGATATCTTCACTGGCCGGATATCGTGCCTTTCGAGATGGTCAAGGCGTCGGCGGAGGCACAACTGAGAACATCGGTTGCCTACTCGCCGGAGCACTATGCTCCGAAGCTGTTCGATCTGGACAGCTTCAGCGGTGTGGATCGCCTGACTACGCGTTGCTGGCCTTTCTATCTTGAGGCCGGAACGGCAATGCTCGCGTTTCAGGCCGGGTATGTACGGGATTGCCACAGGATCATGCAGAGCCTCCAGGACGTGCAGGCCAAGAGGGGATACAGTTGGTCGCAAAACCTGTGGATTCCAGGAGAGATGGCGTATATGTCGGCTCCCGTCAGCTGGTTCGCCACGGACCTGATGGTCTCGGGTGGGCTGGACGTGGGGTCCAAGACATTGTTCATCGCTCCCGTGCTTGAGAAACGGTATCCGAAATCACGAATGCCGATGTATTTCCCCGGGTTCTGGGCGGAGGTCTATTGCGATCAGGGCAGCAAGCGGATTACCCTTACGATCCTGGAGTGTTTTGACCCGGACATTGAGATCTCGCGGGTCGGCGTCCATAAGCCTTCCCAAGCGAGTTCCAAGATACGGTTCATCGACGTCAAGCCCATGAGGGTCAAGAAAGGGCTGAAATGCGATCTCTCGGCGCACTGGGACAAACTGGTATATTACACTCCACGGGGTTCAGTGCTGTCGGCACCGGGAAAAGTGATCCCCAAGACGATCAAGAATCCGTATGGAAAGTAGTTGCTCAAGGTATGGCCAAGGAACTCAACCCTCCGGCGCGTCTTGACTTGAACGGGGGGGCACAGCACGGTCCGCACGGGCGATTCGACTTGCCGCGCAGGCTTCTGACATGGTAGAATAACCCGAAGCCTCGCGATGGTCGTGGGTGCTAAGCGATTCGGGAAATCCCGCAGAATACGATGCGCCGGAACAAAGGACGCCAAGACTATGACCAACGCTCTCTCGCGACGAACATTCTTGAAGACTCTGTCTGCCGGCGCCTGCGCCCTGGCATCCACCCGATTGACCGGAGCGGACACACCGGCATCCACCAGGCCGAACATCATCTTCATCCTCGCCGACGACCTGGGCTATGGCGATTGCGGCTGCTATGGCAGCAAAGATATCAAGACCCCCAACATCGACCTGCTGGCCGAAAACGGGATGAAGTTTACCGACTTCTACGTCAACGCGCCGGTCTGCAGCCCCTCGCGAGCGGGTTTCCTTACCGGGCGCAATCACAACCGCTGCGGCGCCGAAGTCGTCTTCACACCTTCGAATCCGAAGGTTGGACTCCCGCTGAACGAGATAACCCTGGCCCAGGAGCTTAAGAAGGCCGGGTATACCACGGGCATATTCGGCAAGTGGCACCTGGGTTATACGGAGAAGCGCAATCCCGTCAACCGAGGTTTTGACAGGTTCGTCGGGCACCTGTCGGGCTTTCTGGACTATCACACTCACGTCAATCCGAAACTCGGGCGCGACTGGATGGACGGGCTGAAGAAGATCGAGGGCAAGGGATACTCCACGGACCTGATCTCCAAGCACAGCATCGAGTTCGTCAAGGCCAACAGGGGCAGGCCCTTCTTCATGTTCGTCTCCCACCAGGCGCCGCACAGCCCCTACCAGGGGCCGTCCGACAAACCGCAGATCGAGGTCGTCGACGGTGCGGTGGTGAAACACAAGGTCAAGATGGACAAGGACCAGCGATACGCCAAATACGTCGAGATGACAGAACGGATGGACAAGACGATCGGCGATCTGCTGAAGGTCCTGCGGAGTGAGGGCCTGGAGAAGAACACGCTGGTGATGTTCGTATCGGACAACGGTCCATCCTGGCTGGCGGGAACAACCGGAGGACTGAAGGGCGGAAAGCATTCGCTGTGGGAGGGGGGCATACGCGTCCCGGCGGTGGCATGCATGCCCGGTCGAATCAGGGCGGGCGTGGTGACCGATCAACCGGCCACCATACTCGATATGTTCCCGACGTTCCTGCAACTGGCCGGCGCCAAGCCGACCGCCGATACGGATCTGGACGGAATCGACATCGGTCCGCTGCTGCTTGAGGGCAGGGACCTGCCGAAACGCACGCTCTGCTGGCGTTACCGCGGGGCGGTGGCTGTCCGTGGTGGAAAATGGAAGCTAATGGGGCGGTACGACCGCAAGGCACAGAAGGGCGATTTCAGCGGAAAGCACGCCAGGCTGTTCGACCTGAAGGAAGATCGCGCAGAGGCCAAAAATTTGTTCGCAACAAATCCGGAAATTGTAAAGAAGCTGGCAGCCGCTTACGATGCGTGGGAGGAAGGTATTGCCCGGGACAAGCGGCGGCGTGCGCGTACCGCCCGAGCACTCGATGAATCATGACCGGTCCTGGATACCAGGGAGTTCCGATATGCGGAATCATCTGAGTCTTGCCCTGGTCGCCGTAAGTTCGTTCGCTTGCGCCGCCGACTGCGAATGCAAGGGCTGTCCATGGCCAATAGCCGCCGGGCTGCCGGTCGCAACGATCGGGCCAGGGCTTATCTCAGAAAGATCGTCGACAAATACCCGGACACGGAATGGGCCAAACAGGCTAAACAGGCTAAACAGGCTAAAAGATACTCGACATCCTCCCCGGATGACAACGTGAACCAGGAGCCAACCAATGAAAACACGAATAATGGCAGCCGGCATACTGACGCTGCTGCTGGTGTTATGCCACGTGGCATTTCCAGCCGATGAGGCAGTGTCCATGAAGAAATTCACGGCCAAAGACTGGACCGTGCCGAGCGTTGGAATGGCGATGAAACTGATCCCGGCGGGTTCATTTACGATGGGCAGTCCCAAGGACGAAATCTGCCGCCGGGACGATGAGGTGCAGCACGAGGCCACGATCTCGAAGCCATTCTACATGGCGGCCTACGAGTGCCGCCAGCGCGAGTTCTACAAGCTGATGATGCCCGAGGGCTATGATTACGAAACCTGGCCCTGCTTCCGGGGTCCGCTGCACGACGGGGCGGCGTATACCTACCGCTTTCCCAAGCCCGCCAAGGGGGCGCCGCCCAGTCCCATCGGCTGGACCTACCCCATGGACACGATCAGTTGGGAGCGGGCCGCTGAATTCTGCGAGAAGCTGACCGAGGTCGAGAAGAAAGCCGGACGACTCCCTGAAGGTTACGTCTACCGTCTGCCCACCGAGGCCGAGTGGGAGTATGCCTGCCGCGCCGGCACAACGGGGCCCTACAGTTTTGAAGGCGACTACAACAAGGGCGCCATACTCAAGAAGTACAGCTATGCGGGTGGGGGCGGTTACTATCACTTCGGGGTGGGCGACACCAAGAGCAAAAGAAAGCCCAATGCGTGGGGTCTCTACGACATGCACGGCAATGTCTGGGAATGGTGCCTGGACTGGTACGGCCCGTATGCGACGGGCAAGCAGACCGATCCGGGCGGACCGCAAGAGGGCAAAGAGAAAGTCGTCCGCGGCGGCAGTTGCGCACCGTGGTTCATCGACAAGGAGTACTGGCTCAAAGAAGCGGTGCATCCGTACCAGCGTTCGGCCGCGCGGTACAGTTTCACCCCTGACACCGACTACCTGATTCTGCTGGGCTTCCGCGTCGTGCTGGCCCCGGAGACGGGGAAGGAGAAGAAATCATGAAACGCCTGCTTATATGTGTTGCATTACTCTTACTCGTGCCCCAGTCGTCGTCGGCGGGTGACCTGCGTACGAAGGACGGCAAGTATGACTTTTTCGGACTGGCCCGCTACCCGGAGGGCGGCAAACTCGTCGAGGGCGTCGAACTCTACAAGGTCAAGGAGCCCGGCGGTGCGCCTGATGAGTACGTCCGCCGAGTAGTGGCGTGGTGGCCGCGCCGGGGCGTGGACATCATCGAGGTCGCCGACGGCATGATCGAGCGGGAGTGGACCCGCGCGCCGAGTATGCTGGAAGAGGCCGGCAGCCTGGACGGCGAGCCGGAAATCGAAGAGCTCAACAAAGTCGGGTTCCCGCCCTGGCGGAAGGACAACAAGCCCGTACACTACTTCATCCGCCGCGTCCGCGGGTACTTGCACCCTCCGGAAGACGACAATTACCGCGTGATGGTCAGTGCCGACACCATGGGCTTCTTCTTCGTCAGCACGGATGAAAAGCCCGAAAACAAGGTGCTGAGGGCCAGCCTGACGAGTTACTCCCGCTACTGGCAGTTCAACAAGTTCGGCAGCCAGATTTCGAAGCCCATTCCCATGAAGAAAGGGCGCAAGTATTACTACGAGATCATCCACAACCAGATGGACAGCGGCAATCACCTGGAGGCGTCGTGGGAAGGCGACAAAATGCCGCGAATGCCGGTCGGGCCGGACTATGTCTCCACGCTGGACGGCAGAGAGGGCAAGGTCGTGGGAGAGCGCTGGAAGACATCTTCCGGCGGCGGCGTGCGCGCCGCGGACCTGCCGCGAACGTTCAAGGCTCATCTGATTGGCTTCGACGGCGCAGGCAACGAGGTGGGTTATCCCGACCCCAAGAAGGACTTCGTGGCGCCGAACGTGATCCTTCGCATGGCCGACGGCTGCATGCGGACCATTGCGGCCGACGACCTGTGCCGGAAGGACCAGGAATTCATCATTGGTGTTTATGTCAAAGAGATGCAGCGCGTCCGGGCCACGCTCGACAAGACAGTGTACACGGTTCGTCCCCGTACGCGCAGGGAGTTTCCCGGAGGCACGCCGCTCGGCAAGCCGGGATCGTGGCTCAAGCAGTCGGAGCATATGGTGGTGCCCTCGGGCAGCCAGGGCCGCGCGGACTGGCTCAACGTCGAGAACCCCGAGTTGGGTAAGCGTTACCGCGACTGCATATTCAGCAGCTATGAGAACATGCACGCCTTCCTGGAGTACTGCGGACACCTGATGCCTTATTGGGACCGCAAAGAGAAGTACAAGTACGAGGGACGCACCGGCGGGACGATATTGAACGGCTACGAGCAGGTGGGCAGCGGTCCCGGCGGCGGTTATGGCGCCCAGGGTTTGATCCCGGAGCCGAAGCCGGGCGGCGGCTTTGCGCACGAGTACGGGCATGGTTTTTCGATCCAGTGGAACTCGGCGCACAGCGGGGAAATCCTTGCCACGGCTGTTGCCGACATCGTCGGCGGCGGAGTCTGGTCGGACAACAGCATCAACCGCCCGTATCGCAATTGCCTGCACGGGAGCTACCTGACAACGCTTTTCTACCGCTTTGCAGGCATGGATCCCAACTGGGGGCTGTGCGCCATGACGGCGGTGCCGCCGGCGGTTGACGACGGCAGCTTCTACGGTGTCCTGGCTCGTTTGGGGCGGGACCGGGGTCTGTTCAAGGACGGTATACGCGGCGTGGGGGACATGGTGGGCGATTACGGAGCGCGCTTTGCCGAATTCGACTACCTTTGGCAGGAGCAGATGCGGATGAAGTATTTTTCGGCGGCGCGCAACTACCTCGAACCGGTGGACAAGGCCGGGGGCGTCTACCGCATTCCCTGGGACGAAGCGCCCGAACCGTTCGGTGTGAACATCGTCCGACTCGTACCCGAGACGGGCGGCGACGCCATCCTCGTGGATTTCCAGGGTTACCACGATCCGGCGGTGTACAGCGACTGGCGAGCGTGCATCGTGGCCGTGGACAGGAAGGGCAGGGCGCGCTATAGCGATTTGTGGAACAAGGGGCTCATGCGCATGCCGCGCCGCGACGGTGACCGCCGCTACTGGTTGACCGTTGCGGCAACCCCCAGCGCGTTGATGCGGCGCAACGTGAGCAGGCTCTACCAGGGCCAGTACGCCCCGCGCTACCCGTGGCGGGTGACGCTGCGCGGCGCCGTGCCGGGTACCCCGCATCGCATGCGAACGGACCTGGACGACGTCTATTGCGCGTACGGACCGGGCTTGAGAAGCGGTACTATTCTGCCGGCCATACCAAACAGCCAGGGCGTCAAACGGTTTGTGGAAAAGGCGCGCGCCTACAGGGACGAGATGCGCAAGCGCATGCGCAACGCAAAATCGCAGGTGGAGGAGATCAACTGCATGCAGATGGTCGGCCGCGCCAAAGACGCGCTCAGCGCCGTGCAAGGTGCGCCGCATCCCAACGGCGGCGGCTGGGTGGCTGCAACCGCCGAGGTGGCGCCCACCGCCTATGTGGGCCCGCAGGCCCTGGTGTTGGGTGAGGCCAAGGTGCTGGATCATGCGATTGTCGAGGACTGCGCCGTGCTGACGAATAATGTGGTGATCTCCGGACACGCCCGCGTCAGCGGGCAGGCCTTCCTCGAGGAAGGGGTGGAGTTCAAGGGATATCAGCGGGTCTGGTTTCCGAGGCGGCACAAGGCCGGCAGGGACACGCCGGAACTTACCAACACGCGGGGCGGAAGCCAGGGCGGTCTGTGGGCCAACTATGCCATGGACCAGGCCGAGGCCGTGATGCTCGAGGACTACTATCGCGGCAAAGACTCGAGCCGCACATTTTTCTTTACACTGCCGAACGGATATCTATATGGACGGCCGAAATTCGTTGTTGAGGACGGACACAGGGGCTTGGCCTTTGACGGTCGGAGCCAATACGCCGAACTTAACCGTCGCGTCGCCGACCTCGGCGAGATTACCATGGATATGACAGTTAAGTGGCAGGGCAAAGGCAGGCAGACGCTGCTCGATTGCGGCAGCGGTCTCGACAACCGATTCACGCTGACCACCGGCGGCAAGAGCGGTGGTGTAGTGTTCGAGGCACATGTTGATGGGAATAGTGTGGTGAGCCTGATATCCTCGAAGGCCCTCATGCCGGATGTCTGGACGCGTGTGTGCCTGGAGATCGATGGCAGGAAGATCGCCCTGTGGCTCAATGACAAGCCGGCGGGCGAGAAGGCGTCCGATTTCCGGCCGGCCCACGTATTCAAGCCCGGTGCGGCGCAACGCAATTTTATTGCCGCCGGACGCAACGGAAAGGGCAAGTTCGAGGGGATCTATGACGAGGTTGTAGTCTACCAAAAGGTACACGGCCAGGCGTTTGCGGAGCTTCCGGATCCTGTCAGGGACGCCCCGCGGCGGCCGCGCAAGGGGTATGCCAGGGACGTTCGCCTGAGCATGGGCATGAGTCCGTTCGAACAGGCCGACCGCAAGAGCCGTATGACCGAAAGGATGCTTAAGCCCTGGAGCGCCCGCGGTGGGCGCGCGATGACCCGTATCCTTGAGCTGCACTGGAGCGTTCCGGAATACAGGGCGGCCGCCAAAAAGGCCAAGGAGTTCGATCAGTGGAAGAAGGACACCCGAGCCGCATTCACAAAAGAGTTCGAGGAAAACAAGCAAGCGGTGGAGCTGAAGGCGCAGATGGCTGAAGTTGCGGATAAGATCAAGGCAATAAACGCGAAGATTGCGGCGTTGCCCAAGCTGGCGCCCGCGAAGAAGAAAGCGGCTCCGCAGCCGAAACCCACGGAGGAAATGGTTCAGTTGCAAAAGCAAATCGCGGCCCTTGAACTAGAGGTTGCGGAGCTTGAGAAGGTGGAGAAGAAAGCCCGGGCGGTAGTGGCGGCCATGCCCGAAACCAAGGCCGTGCAGGAAGAGATCGCGCGCCTGGAAAAGGAAATCAAGCCCCTTGTCGAAAAGTGCCGGGAGAAACTCAAAAAGGTGGTGGAAAACGATCCGGCGATCAAGGCCTTGAATTCACGCCCGCCCAATTACGTGAGAGCGGACATGCGGGTGATGCGCGCCTTTGGGGGTGTGGGCAACGCCCGGGGCGGACTTGCGTTCATGGTCCGGGAGCGGCTAAAGGCGCGCGATCCGGAGTTCCGGAAGTGGGCCGACGGGAGCGAGCGCATTGAGGACCTCAAACGCGAAGAGCTATACCGGCTCAGCAACTATCTGCTGCGGCACACCGACCACCCTAAGCTCCTGGCTCAAAGCCGCTGGGACCAGGGCGACCTCGGCAACGCAAGGAACAAACTCAAGGGCCTCCAACGCCGGTTGCAGGACGCGCAGCGCAACGCACGACAGGGCGAGGTTCCCGGCGGGGGGTATCGCTCGCTGCAAGTGGAGAAGGAAAAACTGGACAACCGGCTACGAGGCCTTCGAACCGAGTTGAACCGAGCCCGGGTCCAATATGTTGACAAGAAGATGAGGGAAGCCGGCTTGAACGAAAAGACCACCGAAAACGAAGACCGCCTCAAGAAGGCCGGGGAGGTCGTCAGCAAGAAGTACCACGCGGAACTCCACACCCTGTATTCGTTCCTGCGCCAGAACTTCCACGGGTACTACAACGGTCCCATCAACATGTACATCGGCATTTATGCCGATAGGGTCGTGGGCAGCACGACTGTGCGCGACAACCTGGACCAGGTTGCACAGATCGAAGACCTGTACGGTCCCGATAATTGGCAGCCAAGTGTCGACCGGTGGGACCGGCGCACAAGATGGGAGATCGACGGAAGCATTGCGGACCTGCCGTTGACGCAGAAGTGGCTCAAGAGGGTCAGGGGAAAGTGATCGCTGAGCAAAGAAGTGAAAATGTGAGGCCCTGGGTCATCTAGCCGCCGTTCTGGCGGCCTCGTGGGCGAACTCTCTCGATTCGAGCGTCTTTCCGAAGGCTGGCCCGTTGTTTTTCACCCCAGCGCAAAACGGCACTGTCTGAAACAACCGGTGAGTTTCTGGCTGAGTACTCATCGCTTTGGCCTAGGATTTAGCCTGTGGATAAGTAGGCGGGCAATCGCGACTCGATCAGCCGAAACGAGCTTAGCGATTACTTCCTGTCGTTCAGGCTGCGACAAGCCGGTCACCCCCCAACCTGTTTGTCAATGGTGGCCAATGGCAGACAATGGTGGCTGGATTTCCGGCACCGAGTTGGTCACCCAGTGCGTTTCTATACCGTAACCACTTGTCTTTGCAAAGGCTAAGTGCACGACAAGTCCGCTTCCCAAGCTGAACGTCGAGGGTTCGAATCCCTTCGGCCGCTTCGACGCCAGGAGGTGACATCCGTTGCCCCCTGGCGTCTCTTTGCGCCAACTCCGCCCCGCTCAAAGCGTTGCGAAAGCACCTCGTTTGAGCGGCCCTTTTGCCAACGGGTGACACAAACGACATGAATTGCCTCTGGCGGAACGCCTTCCTGCACCAAGACGGTCACC
>Ga0180435_10004683_pt1 | contig 13457 bp, 14 predicted proteins | sample SS_ome_3_FD_132467 | JGI IMG/M metagenome (GOLD analysis project Ga0180435, IMG submission 132467) | Hypersaline lake sediment archaeal communities from the Salton Sea, California, USA - SS_3_S_1 metaG | ecosystem: Environmental > Aquatic > Non-marine Saline and Alkaline > Hypersaline >... | reverse complement strand
CTGGACGAGATGCTGTTCCGCTTCGAGAACGCCGAGCGCCGCATCGACCGCGTGGAGTCGGAAGCCGAAGCCGTTTCCATGGGCCGCGGCGCCAGCCTGGCGGAAGAGATCGAAAACCTGGAAGGCGACGAGAACGTGGAAGCGGAACTGTCCGAACTGAAGTCCCGGCTGAACGAAGAGAAGAAGGGAGATAGCTGATGAGCGAGCTCATTCCTATTCTATTGTTAACGGTCTGCTTTCCGCTTTGGATCATTTTTCACTACGTAACCAAGTGGAAAACGTCCAAGGGGCTGTCCGCCGAGGATGAGAAGATGCTCAGCGAGGTGTGGGAGTCCGCCAACCGGATGGAAGAGCGCATCAACACGCTCGAACGCATCCTGGATATTGAATCGCCGAACTGGAGACGCGGCTCATGAACGGTTTCTACAAGCGACAGAACCCGCACCGGCTGTACCGCAACAAGCACGACGCCATGGTGGCCGGTGTGTGCTCCGGCATCGCCGAGTACGCCGGCTTCAACCGCAAGGGTACGCGGCTGGCCATTGCGCTGCTGACGCTGTTTCCGCCGCTGACCGCCTTCATGCTGGTCTCCTATTTCGTGCTGGCCCTGGTGCTTCCCGTCAAGCCCACCGACCTGTATGAGACGAAGGAACAGGAAGAATTCTGGCAGGGGGTAAACCAGGCGCCGGCCGACGTGTTCGGCTCGCTGAGACACCGTTTTCGGGAGCTGAACCGCCGCCTGGAAAAGATGGAAGCTTACGTCACGTCGAAAGAATTCGAGTTCGACCACGAACTGGGCAGAAACCCGAAGTAGGCCCTGTTGATTCAACTTTATTGCATTTCGCGTGTAACGGAATCCGCATTCGAAACGTCAAACAGTTAAAGAAACAGGTAAAAACCTGAACGAACCGAAAAGTCAGAAGTACAGGAGATAGCAGATGAACACGCAACGACAGGCAGCCATCGACCACAGGCAGGACGGACCGCTCTTCGGGTCCACCTGGATCGCGCTGTTCCTGCTGATCCGCCGGGCCTGGGCGTCCGCCCGCTGACATAACGGCCGCTTTACCGCCTGGTATCGCGGCCAGCGCCACTGCTCTTCTACCCAGTCACTTCCCGATTCAATGATATTTCTTTTCTCCCGCTCGAACGTGAATGTCCAGGCGGTTCTGCGCCGGCGGCAGCGGGCAGGTTGAATAGTCATTGAACGCGCAGGGCGGATTGTATGCCTTGTTGAAATCAACCGTCAGTTCACCATCCTTCGGCATTCCCTCGCTGTAGAGGAAGCGGCCCGCACCGTAGGTTTCGCGCCCCGAAGTCCGGTCGGCGAACAGGAACCACAGCGACTCCGACTCCTTCGTGCCGAGCGCCAGCAAACGGTGCGTTTTTCCCTCGCGCTCGAACTCGAAGGTGCCGTAAACGGGCGATTCGCTGACCTGCCCCAGCACGTTCACGATTTCTGCCGTCGCACCGGCTTCAGCACGAAACAACCGGCCCTGTATGCGCCAGCCGGAATCGATCGCGTAAGCCGGAACGCCCTCGAAGGCGAGCAGTGCGGGCGCGCGGCGGTCCTTGATCCGCAAGGCGAACGAGCCGCGCTCGATGACATGAAAAGCCAGGTCACCGCTGCGTACGACCGTCGGTGTGCCGGCCGTATCGGGGACCAGCACCGCCTCGGCAACGTCCTGCCCGTCGACGGTCACCCCGCTGCCCTCGGCCGGCACGAAAGAGATGGATTCGTCATCCACGTACACGGTGCCCCAGGATGCCGGGCCCCCGGGGATACGGGCGTCATACGAGGGATCCGAGCCGACCGGGTTCGCCCCCGGCTGCAGCCACTCCAGCCCGACCAGCGTCAGCCAGCCGTCAGGAGAAGAAAGGCCTTCATGCCGGGCCGCGCGCCAGTCGAGAATTTCCTGCTCGTGCTGCGCATCGGCTGCCTCCGCGCCGGGCGAGCAGAAAGCAACGGCCAGGATACACAGAAGGGAAAACCTCGCGACCAGGCTCATGGGCCCGCACTCCCGTAAACGTCTTCGTAACGGACGATATCGTCGGCGCCGAGGTACTCGCCGGTCTGCACCTCGATCAGGACGACGTCTCGCGAACCCGGATTTTCGAGACGGTGCCGCGTGCCGGCCGGAATGAACACCGACTCGTTTGGCGCGAGCACGTTCTCTTTTTCACCGATCATGACCTTGGGCTCGCCGCTGACCACGGTCCAGTGCTCAGCACGCCGTTCGTGCATCTGCAGCGACAAAACCTGGCCCGGCCTGACGACCAGGCGCCGGACCTTGCAATCGTCCGAATCTTCGAGCACTGCGAAATACCCCCAGGGCCGGTGCACGGTCTTGTGGAACACGGCCATCCCGGGATCGACATCACCGAGCTGGTCAACCACGTCCTTGACGTCCTGGGCCCGGTCCCGGTCCGCCACGAGAACGGCGTCGCCGGTATCGACCAGCACCAGGTTGTCCACGCCGACCGCCGCAACCAGGCGTTCTTCGCCGCGAACGAAACAGTTGCTGCTGTCCACCATGATGACTTTTCCGACCATGCTGTTGCCCGCCTCGTCCGTTTCGTAGAGTTCGGCCATGGCGCGCCAGGTGCCGATATCGCTCCAGCCAAAGTCGCCGGCCACTACTGCGCAGTTGTCCGCCCGCTCCATGACCGCGTAGTCGATCGAGATGGACGGACATCGCTCAAACAGCGTGCGCGGTATTTCCAGCGGCTGCCGGTCGAGGTCCATCGCATCGAAACAGGCCTGCGCGCGCTCGGCCACGTCCGGGGCAAAGCGCTCCAGCGCGTCCAGGAAAACGCCGGCCTCGAAGCAGAACATGCCGGAATTCCAGTCGTACTCGCCCGAAGCGACGTAAGACTCCGCGGTTTCCAGGTCCGGCTTCTCAACGAAGGCGGCCACTTCAAAACCCGCCGAATCCGGCAGACGGGAACCTTTTCGTATATAGCCGTACCCGGTCTCGGGGTGCGTCGGATTCACCCCAAAGGTGACCAGCAGGCCGCGCCGGGCCAGCTTCACCGCATCTGCAGCAGCCTTTTCGAAGGTGCGCTGGTCCTCGATGAGGTGATCCGCCGGCATGACCAGCATCACCGCATGGGGACCGTGCGACGCCGCCAGGCTGTGCGCAGCCAGCGCGATGGCGGGTGCGGTATTGCGACCAATGGGCTCCAGCAAAAAAGGCGTCTCGATGTTTTTGCCGGCGACCCCTGCATAAAGGTCCCGGGTATAAAAAAAGTAATCGCGGCTGGTAACGGTCATCACCGGTGCGCCGGGCGCGATGCCCATCGCCCGCCGAAGTGTCTTTTCGGCCATGGTTTCGCCGTCCCGCAGCTTCATGAACGGCTTGGGATGCGCTCGGCGGGATACGGGCCACAGACGCGAACCCGAGCCGCCGGAAAGGATAACCGGGAAAATACCGTTGTCCTTGAAATCAGCGCCGGGCATGCTCGATCTCCCGCAGGCAGGTCCGCAAGGATTCGCGCAACCCGGCCGGTTCAATACCGAAACGGCGCTCGGTACGGGACGTGTCGAGCACCGAGTAAGCCGGGCGTTGCGCCTTTTGCGGATAGTCCTCTGATCCGACAGCCGTTACAGCGGGCGTTGCGCCGAGAAGGCCGACCTCGGCTGCGATGTCGAATATCGCCCGGGCGAATTCACACCAGGAAATCGCTTCCCTGTCGCAGTAGTGATAGACCCCGTCCAAGCGCCCGGCATCGGGGGCCTGCAATGCCTGTTGCAGCATGGAGTGACTTGCTGCCGCGAGGTTGCGAGCCCAGGTCGGCCGCCCGACCTGGTCATCGACGACCGACAGGCTGGAACGGCTGGCGGCCAGGCGAAGCATGGTCAAAACGAAATTGTTTCCGTGGCCGGACCAGACCCAGGAGGTTCGAACCACGAGGTTGCGGCAACCGGAAGCCGCAATGACCTCCTCTCCAGCCAGTTTGCTGGCGCCGTATACGCCGATCGGGCCGGTTTGATCGCTTTCCAGATATGGCTTTTGCGCTTTTCCCGAAAAGACGTAATCCGTCGAGTAATGCAGCAGGAAGGCGCCGCTCGAGGCGGCATGGTTTGCCAGCAGACCGGGGAAATCCGCGTTGATCCGGTACGCCGCGCCGGGTTCGTCTTCGGCCGCGTCGACGGCGGTGTAGGCAGCAGCATTGACGATCACGTCGGGTCGCAGGTCTTCGAGCAGTGCTTCCACGGTTTTCGAGTCGGCCAGGTCCAGTTCCAGCCCTTGTGAACCATCGGGTGGAAAAAGGCGGTCAACCGCCGTGACGGCGCCCATCCCCGACAACAGGGGCCGTATTTCACGCCCCAGCTGACCGGCTGCTCCCGCCAGCAGGATTTTCATGCGGCCATCCGGGGAAGTCTCGCGGGGTCGAAGTCCGCCAGGCACGGGGCCGCGGCATCCTTGCCCGATAATTCACCTTCGGATAGCGGCCATTCGATGCCGATGTCCGGGTCGTTCCAGGCGATCGAAGCGTCGAACTCGGCTGCGTATTCCGCGGTACACAGGTAGCTCAGCGTGACGGATCCGCCCAGGGCGCAAAAACCGTGAGCAAATCCTTCGGGAATCCAGAACTGGCGGCGGTTCTCTGCGCTGAGTTCGACCGAGGCCCACTGTCGGTAGGTCGGAGAGTCGGGGCGGATATCGACGGCGACATCGAACGCGCGCCCCTCCAGCACCCAGACCAGTTTTCCCTGCGGCTGCGGGTACTGGAAATGCAGCCCGCGAATGACGCCTTCGCGTGAACGGGACTGGTTGGCCTGCACGAAACGATCGGGCATGCCGAGTTCGCGGTAGGCCCCGGCTCGCCAGGTTTCCATGAAGAAACCCCGGTTGTCGCCGTGCACGACCGGCTCCACCACCAAAAGCCCCGGAATACCGGTTTCAATAACCCTCACGGTCAGTTTCCCCGCTTCAGGATGTCCAGCAAATACTGCCCGTAGCCGCTTTTGAGCAGCGGCTCCGCCAGGCAGCGGACCTGGTCGTCATCGATCCAACGCTGCTCGTAGGCAACTTCTTCGGGACAGGCGATCTTCAACCCCTGGCGGTTTTCGATGGTTTCGATGAAACTCGAAGCCTCCTGCAGGGACTGGTGCGTACCCGTGTCGAGCCAGGCGAAACCACGCCCGAGGCGCTCGACCGACAAGCTGCCCTCTTCCAGGTATTTACGGTTCAGATCCGTGATCTCGAGTTCGCCGCGACGCGACGGGGCGAGCATGCGCGCAAATTCAGGGGCGCGTTCATCGTAAAAATACAGGCCGGTGACCGCGTAATTCGACTTGGGCTGCCCGGGTTTTTCCTCGATGCTCAGCGCCTGGAAAGACTCGTCGAATTCCACCACGCCATAGCGCTCGGGATCCTTGACCCAGTAGCCGAACACGGTGGCGCCGTCCACCCGACCTGCGGCGCGTTCGAGCACAATGCGCAGGCCGCCGCCGTGAAAGATATTGTCGCCGAGGATCAGGCAGGAGGGACCGCCCGCCAGGAACTCCTCCGCGATGATCAGCGCCTGCGCCAGGCCCTCGGGCTTCGGCTGCACTGCATACTCCAGCCTCAGCCCCCATTCGCTGCCATCACCCAGCAATCCCTTGAACAGGTGCTGTTCGTGCGGCGTGGTGATAATCATGATTTCCCGGATGCCGGCGTACATCAGCGTGGTCAGCGGATAGTAGATCATCGGCTTGTCGTAAACCGGCAGCAGCTGCTTGCTGATCACGCGGGTCAGGGGGTGCAGTCGGGTTCCACTGCCGCCGGCCAGGATGATGCCTTTTCTTTCCACTGTCTGTTCTCCGTGACGTCCAGGCGCTCAGGCGCCGAGACCCAGGCGTTCGCCCTGGTAGCTGCCATCCCGCACGCGCCCGATCCATTCGCCGTTGGACAGGTACCAGTCCACGGTGCGAGCCAGGCCGGCTTCGAAATCCACCGTCTGCCGCCAGCCCAGCGACTTCATCAGCTTGCTGCAGTCGATCGCGTAGCGCCGGTCGTGGCCGGGGCGGTCGGTCACGTGCTCGATCAGCTGCCGGCGGCTGTCCTTGTCGCCCGGGCGACGCTCGTCGACGATATCGCAGATGGCCTGCACGACCTGCATGTTCGTGCGCTCGGAGTTGCCGCCCACGTTGTACACCTCGCCGGGCGTGCCGCGCTCCAGCACGGCATTGATGGCGTCGACGTGATCCAGCACATAGAGCCAGTCACGCACCTGTTTGCCGTCGCCGTAGACCGGCAGCGGTTTGTACTCCAGCGCGTTGAGGATGATGAGCGGAATCAGTTTTTCGGGAAACTGAAACGGACCGTAGTTGTTGGAGCAATTGGTGGTCAGCACGGGCAGCCCGAAGGTATGGAACCAGGCACGCACCAGGTGGTCCGAACTGGCCTTGGACGCGGCGTAAGGCGAGTTCGGCGCATAGGCCGTGGTTTCCTCGAACAGGCCGGTTTCGCCCAGGCTTCCGTATACCTCGTCGGTCGAAACGTGCAGGAAGCGAAACGCCTGCTGCTCGGCCTCGGGCCGGGTCTTCCACCAGTCCAGCGTGCACTGGAGCAGGTTGAAGGTGCCGACGATATTGGTCTGGATGAAATCGGCCGGTCCGTCGATCGACCGGTCCACGTGGCTCTCGGCCGCGAAATTCACGACGGCGCTCGGCTCGTACTTCGCGAGCAGCCGGCTTACCAGGCCTTGATCCGCAATGCTGCCGTGCATGAAAACGTGGCGGTCATTGCCCTGCAGGCCGGCCAGCGTGTCGAGGTTGCCCGCGTAGGTCAGCGCATCCAGGTTGACGATGCGCAGGTCCGGGCTCTCCACCAGGCTGCGCAGAACGTAATTACCGCCGATGAATCCCGCGCCACCGGTAACGAGTACTGTTCGCATGATCAGGGTCTGTTTACCGCCGGATCAGAACGGAATGTCGTCGTCCGTGAAGCCGTCCTCTGCCGCGGGCTGCTGCGATTCCTGGTTCTGCTGCGAAGACTGCTGCTGTGGCTGTTGCTGCTGCGCCGATCGCTGGTCGCGAAAACCGCCGCCGCCCGAGGGGCGTGAACCTGCGTCGTCGCCGCGGTTGCCCAGCATCTGCATTTCATTCGCCACGATTTCGGTAGTCCAGCGGTCCTGGCCGTCCTGACCCTGCCATTTCCGCGTGCGCAGCGAGCCCTCGATATAGACCTGGCGGCCTTTGCGCAGGTACTCTCCGGCGATTTCCGCCAGGCGGTTGAAAAATACGACGCGGTGCCACTCGGTGCGTTCCTGGGTCTCGCCAGTCTGCTTGTCGCGCCACGACTCGCTGGTCGCAACGGTAATATTGGTGATTGCGGCTCCGTTGGCCGTGTAGCGTGTTTCCGGATCGCCGCCAAGGTTGCCGACCAGGATAACTTTGTTGATACCTCGTGCCATCAGGCACCTCCCTATTCAAACGTGCTGGAAGTTTAGCACAGTCAGCTTTGCGCTCCTGTCGGAAAAACACCCTTCATCAGGCGGCTCAACAGCCCGGCCCAGAGCAGGCAAAACACCCCTGCCAGGGTCAGCGCGAAACCGCTGCCCAGGCGGGACAAAAGCCACCCGCCTGCAACACCGCCGATGAAAGCGCCGATGAACTGGAAGGAACTGTAGAGGCCCATCCGGCGCCCGCGCCCCCTGCTCCCGGTCACCCGGGAAAGCACGGAGGGCATGGATGCTTCCAGCAGGTTGAAACCCAGAAAATAGAGCGTCACCGCGGCACCCAGCAGCAGCCACTGGCCGGTCAGCGACATCGTGACCAGGGCTACCGACATCGCCACGAAGCCCCAGGGCAGGTACCGGTGCTCGGAGAGCGTCGCACCCATGCGCCGCAGGGCCGGAAATACAATGATCACGGACAGCAGCATGGTCGGCACGTAGATCATCCAGTGATCGGCGAGTTCCAGGCCGTGGCGTCCCTGCAGCATGGGCGGAAAGGTTACGAACAGCAGCGTCATCACCAGGTGCAGCAGAAACACGCTGATCGACAGCAGCCAGACCGGTCGCGTTGCCGGCGACCCAGCCTCGTGCTCCGTTTCGTGCCGCGGCGTGACCGCGGGAACGGACAGTACCAGCCCGATTCCGGCGACCGCGAAAAGAACGGTCAGCCAGAACAGCCCTGCAAGGCCCAGCCAGGTCGCCAGCGGCACGGACGCCATCATGGAAACCAGGAAAGAAGCGCCGATACCGATGCCGATGACGGCCATCACGATAGAACGTTTCTCGGGACGCGATACGTCCGCAGCCAGCGCCATGGCAACACCGGCGACAGCGCCGCAGCCCTGCAAGGCACGCCCCGCGATCAAAGCCCCCATGCTGTCTCCCATGGCGGCCACGATACCGCCGAGCGCAAACAGCGCCAGGCCGAGCAGCAGGACCGGCCGCCGCCCCCAACGGTCCGAAAGCCAGCCGAAGGGCTGCTGCAATGCAGCCTGGGTCAGGCCGTAGATGCCCATGGCCACGCCGGCGGCCAACGGCGTGTAACCGGGCACCTCCACGGCGAGAAGCATGAACACGGGCAGAATCAGGAAGAGGCCCATCATGCGCAGCGCGATCACGCCCGACAGCGTGGCCGCGTAGCGGATCTCGTGGGAATTGGCTCGGGTAGAAGGCATGGCCGGCGGATTATAAACCGAGTTTCCCCGGGCCGGGACTTCCGGTGCTTTCCGATTGCTTCCATCCGCACATATAATTGGCGCTTTATCGCAGCCAGGATCATCATGGCGAAACGTTCCGCAACCGAGGCAGTCGCATCGGCCGCACCGCCGGACATATCCCGCGTGGTCGACCTGTGCGCGGACGACATGGCCGCCGTGGACGATCTGATCCGCAACAGCCTGGATTCCGACGTCGTGCTGATCCGCCAGATCGCGGAGTACATCATCGGCTCGGGCGGCAAGCGTCTGCGCCCGATGCTGGTGGTCCTGGCGGCCCGAGCCTGCGGCTACGAGGGCCCGCACCACGTCACCCTGGCTGCCGTCATCGAGTTCATCCATACCGCGACCCTTCTGCACGACGACGTCGTGGACGAGTCCGACATGCGCCGTGGCCGGGAATCCGTGCACGCCGTCTGGGGCAATGCCGCCAGCGTGCTGGTCGGAGATTTTCTTTACTCCCGCAGCTTCCAGATGATGGTGACCGTCGAATCGATGCGGGTCATGGAAGTGCTCTCGAATGCGACCAATACGATCGCCGAGGGCGAGGTCGAGCAGCTGCTCAACATGCACGACCCCGAAGTCAGCGAGGAACGTTATTTCAGCGTGATCGAGAAGAAGACGGCGAAACTGTTCGAAGCGGCCTGCCAGCTCGGGGCCGTGCTTGCAGACCGGCAGGAGCTGGAAGAACCGCTGGCGCGCTTCGGACGGAAACTGGGCGCGGCCTTCCAGGTGGCCGATGACGTGCTGGATTACACTGCGGACGCAGAAACACTGGGAAAGAACATCGGTGACGACCTGGCCGAGGGCAAGCCGACGCTGCCGCTGATCCTGGGCCGCAAGGTGCTGACCGGCGAAGACCGGCAGCTGATCGACGATACCATCCGCGCAGGCGGCATCGACCGGATCGCGGAGATCGTCCGGCTTATCCGGGCCTGCGGCGCGCTCGAACAGACCGAAGAAGCCGCCCGCCGCCTGGCAGAAGAAGCAATGCAAGCGGTCGCAACGCTGCCGGATTCTGTGTGGAAGGACGCCATGTCGACGCTGGCGTCCTACAGCGTTGCAAGATCGTACTGAGAGCTACCGGTACTAAGCGAGCTTTCCGTTCCACTCGGCAATACGCGCGGCCTGGCTTTCCAGTAGCGCTTCCGCGCCGCTTACCTCGATCGACTCGATGGCGTCGCCCACGGCGATGGAATCGACCACGGCCTGGTCGTCGCTGCCCAGCACTTCTCCAAAAACGGTGTGACGGCCGTCGAGCCAGGGCGTCTCGACATGGGTGATGAAAAACTGGCTGCCGTTGGTGCCGGGACCGGCGTTGGCCATGGACAGTTTGCCCGGGGCGTCGTGCCGGAGATCGTCCCTGCACTCGTCCTCGAAACGGTAGCCGGGGCCGCCCGTTCCACTGCCGTTCGGGCAGCCGCCCTGGATCATGAAATCCGGAATGACACGGTGAAACGTCAAGCCGTCATAGAATCCGCGGCCGGCGAGGTTGGCGAAATTGGCGACGGTCACCGGCGCCTGCCCGGCGAACAGCCGCAGCTTGATTTCACCCTTGTTCGTGCGGATTACCGCGCCCACTTCATTAGCCGATTCACTCACGTCTGATCTCCTTCAGATTTTTTTGAAACCTTTTCCCACCTGGAACGGTCTATTAGTTGAAGGCCGCGGGATGGTCTCTCCCTCAACCTGACAGGGTATTAATTCTGCACTCCTCATTCCCTGACCCGCGGCCTTTTTTCATGCCCGCACTCTGGCCCTGCATCCGCTCGACCCGGGCCTATGATGGTACCGGCGGGCACGAGTAATCAAGCCTGTTTTTCGAATTGCGTCCCGCCGCTGCCGGTCCGGCAAAAAAAGCGGCGCCATGGAAGGCGCCGCAATGTTGGGGTTGTCGTGATTGGGATCTGACTACCCACGAGGAGTGTGAAACAAATGAACTTCAACGTTCACGGGATACGACCCTGGCCCTTGCGGGAAGTTCCGCGCGGCTTAAAAGATTTTCAACGCAACTGCGCAGGCCTGCTCGCGTCTGCGCTTGACCAATATCAAGGCTTCCCATGGGATTCATGCCTAAGATTGCTCCAATTTCTCCGTGTTGAACGAGAATCTTCCCGCGGCATGAATCACCGCCTGCCGGTGACTGCGCGGAATACACGAAACGGGATTTGGAGCATCCGCCAATCTGTACTAGGATGACCGTCCCCCCAGATAACAAAGCATCAGGAAGACCGAATGCCGAACTACCGTACCGAAGACATCCGCAATCTCACTTTTGTGGGCCATGCCGGCACCGGCAAAACCACGCTGATCGAAGCCCTGCTCGAGCGAGCCGGGGTGATCGGCGAAGCCGGCACCATCGAACGGGGCACAACCACGACCGACCACGACCCGCTCGAAAAAGAAATGCAGCATTCGCTGGATTCGGCCATCGCCAGCCTGGATTTCGAAGGCGTTCACCTGAACATGATCGACACTGCGGGATTCCCGGATTTCCGCGGTCCGACCCTGAGCGGGATGGCGGCAACCGAGACGACCGCCATCGTGATCAATGCACACAACGGCGTCGAGCTTTCCACCCGCCGCCTGATGCGCCGGGCCAAGCAACGCCGCCTTTGCCGCATCATCGTCGTCAGCAAGATCGACCAGGTCGGCAAGAATACGCTGGCCAGCCTGGTTGACATTATCCGCGAGGAATTCGGTCCCGAGTGCCTGCCGATCAACCTGCCCTCCGAGGGGTTGACCAAGATCAGGGACTGTTTTTACGACGAAGACGGGGAGACCGACATCCTGTCCATGTCCGACGCGCACGAAGCCATCATCGACCAGGTCGTCGAAGTCAACGAGGAACTGATGGAGAAGTACCTCGAGGGCGAAGAACTGAGCAAGGAAGAACTTCACGACGCTTTTGAAAAAGCGCTGCGCGAAGGGCACCTGGTGCCGATCTGCTTCACCTCGGCGCATAACGGCGCCGGCCTCAACAGTTTCCTGAAGCTGGCCAAGCGCCTGCTGCCCAACCCGCTGGAAGGAAATCCGCCGCCTATCCTCAAGGGCGAAGGAAAGGACGCGGAGAAAGTCGAAGTCATACCGGACCCCGACGGTCACGTCGTGGCGCACGTGTTCAAGATCACCAACGATCCTTTCGTCGGCAAACTGAGCATATTCCGCATCTACCAGGGAACGATCAGGCCCGACACCCAGTTGCTGGTCGGTGACGGCCGCAAGCCGTTCAAGGTGGGGCACCTGTTCAAAGTCCAGGGCGGCAAGCACGAGGAAGTGGACGCCGGCGTACCGGGCGACATCTGCGCCGTGGCCAAGGTGGAGGAAATTTACTACGACGCCATCCTTCACGATTCACACGATGAAGATCATTTCCACCTCAAGTCCGTCGATCTGCCGCAGCCGATGTACGGCCTGGCCATTGAAACGAAGGCCAGGGGCCAGGAACAGAAGCTGGCGCAGTCGATCGCCAAGCTGTCGGAAGAAGACCCCTGCTTCATTATCGAGCAAAACCAGGAATTGAACGAAACCGTGATCCGCGGCCTGGGTGAATTTCACATGCGGGTGATGCTGCAGCGCATGAAATCGCGCTACAGCGTAGAGGTGGAAACCCGTCCGCCGCGCATCGCCTACCGCGAGACCGTCACGCGGGCGGCCGAAGGCCACTACCGCCATAAGAAGCAGACCGGCGGCGCCGGCCAGTTCGGTGAAGTTTTCCTGCGCATCCGCCCGCTGCAACGAGGCGAGGGCTTCCAGTTCAAGAACAGCGTGGTCGGCGGCGCGATTCCGACCAGCCTGATCCCCGCGGTCGAAAAAGGCGTTCGCCAGATCATGGAGGAAGGCGCCATCGCGGGCTACCAGCTGCAGGACATCGAGGTCGAAGTCTACGACGGTAAATTCCACCCGGTGGATTCAAAAGAAATCGCGTTCGTCATCGCAGCCCGTAATGCGTTCCTGGACGCCATCTCAAACGGCGGCCCGCAGATTCTCGAGCCGATTGTCAGCGTGGACGTAACCGTGCCCGAAGCCGTGATGGGTGATATCACCGGCAACCTCGCCGGCCGCCGCGCGCGCATCAGCGGTACGGAAAGCCTGAGCGGCGGACAGGTCACGGTGAAAGCGGATATGCCGCTGAGTTCGCTCAGCGACTACCACGCCGAGCTGAAGAGCATGTCCCAGGGCCAGGGCAGCTTCACCATGGAGTTCAGCCATTACGATCCGGTTCCGCGCGATGTGCAGAACCAGCTCGAGGCGGATTTCAAGAAGAAAGACGAAGACTGACCGGCCATACGGCCACAGAAACAAAAACGCCGCTTCACTGCGGCGTTTTTGCATTTAGAATAAGGACTTTTCAAGGTCATGGAGCCAGCGCAAACCGTGAACGAGCCAACCTCAGCCCCTGCCGGAGACAACAGCAGATCCACCGCCTGGGTTTCCGCCGTCGTCCTGGCCCTGGTCACCGTCCTGGCGTTCGCCAATGCCGCGCACGAAAACCTCGTACTCGACGACAAAGTGTTCGTCGGCGCCAAGCAGGCCGTCAAAATCGATTCCATACAAGAAGCCTTCACGCGGGACGTCTGGGGCGACCGTCCCGGCCATGGCTTCTACCGCCCGCTGCTGCTGATCAGCTTCGATATGCAAACACGGTGGTTCGGCGACTGGAACCCCGGTTACCACCTCTTCAATATTGCAAAATACGTCGTCGCAACCCTACTGCTGCTCGGCTTTCTGCGATACCTGTTGAACATGCGCGGCATCGGCGGCAGGAAGGCCGAACTCGCAGCATTGACGGCG
>Ga0180435_10004682_pt1 | contig 13461 bp, 11 predicted proteins | sample SS_ome_3_FD_132467 | JGI IMG/M metagenome (GOLD analysis project Ga0180435, IMG submission 132467) | Hypersaline lake sediment archaeal communities from the Salton Sea, California, USA - SS_3_S_1 metaG | ecosystem: Environmental > Aquatic > Non-marine Saline and Alkaline > Hypersaline >... | reverse complement strand
TTTCACTTTGCAGTTTGTTCGCAAAGCGTTAATGAGCTCTTTGAGCCTTCGCTCCTCGGCCGGAGTTACGGAAACGAAAAAATCAATCATAAAGAAGTTTCTGCTGGCTTTTTTTCACAATGTCCGATTTTCTTAGATTAGTCCCCGATAGGATTATATCTTTTATTCGAGGTTGCTTCCCCGTCAGAATCCAGCAGGCAAGGTGTGCAAGCTGATAGGAAATCAAAGGAGGGGCCGCATCGCCTATGTGACGGTACATGTTCGATACGGCGGCCCCGTTTAGGACGAAATCGTTCGGGAACCCCTGTAAAGCCGCCATCTCTCGCACGGAACATAGTCGATTCTTCTCGGGGTGTGCGTATCTTCCGTTTCCAACATGGGAGCACTCGCGCTTGATTGTGGGAGCGGGCTTGTCCCAGGCCATGCGACCGTAGACGTCAGGGTAGGATCCGAAGCGCTTGTGGGCGACGATTCGCTTCATTGCATCAGTTAGCAGTTCGTTGGCGTCGTCTCGTCGCAAAAGATCCATCCATGAGCCGCCGTCCTTTGGAATTGCCGCTATTCTTCGCCGTACAATGTCGGAGGAGAAATCCGGGTAAAGATCGAAGCCATCTGCATCCGATGAAATCGTCTCAAAAGTTCTTTCGACGGTCAAAGCTTCGTCCGAGGCACCCCAGCCATCCCACAGACTGTCCAACGTATGAAGCGGGAGACACTGTTTGGCGGCGATCACGATCGCCCGCTCGCGAATTTGTGGCAGGCCGAATCCGGATAGCATGTAAGTCCTGCCAAAAACGTTGTATCCGTGACTTTCGAGATGCTCCCGGAACCACTCGTAGTGGTGCTTGAAGTTGCCTCGAATCAGCTCACGAGCATTTTCCATGACCACGATATCAACCGAAAGGGCGACAGCGAACTGAGCCGATCGACGCACCAAACTGTTTCGCTTGTCATCGCGAAGATGGTTCTCGGGATTGGCTCGGCTGAACCCGGTGCATGGCGGGCACGTCGCAAGAACGGTGATATGCCGTTGGTCGGACAACGCAAGTTTCGAACGCAATTTGTCGGGAGCAACGGCCGTCAGATCCAATCGGGCCGGCATCAAACCCATATTTTTAAAATAGGTACTATTGCACTGCAGCTTGCCTTTCCCGGTGCTCGGCTTTCCCAGTTCGGCATCTACCGCGGCTATTATCTCGAAAGAAGCATGCTTGTGGAATCCGTAGCTCATCCCTCCAGCTCCGGAAAAAAGATCGACAACACCAAATCGTTCTTGTTCCATAGCTCTTTACCTTAAAAAGGGAAATCGGGGAGAAAAGCGATTTTTCGATCCCCTATGTCGGTCCACGGATATCATCCATCGGGTGTCATGGCGTAACCATCACCGCCTGCATGGATTTCGTCTCGATATTTCATGCCCTTCGGGAAAAATTCGACATTAATGTCTTCCAGTATTTCTCCTGGATTGCAGTCGTATCGATGCGAGATTTCGAGAATATCGAAAACTGTTTTTTAAGGTTCTCTCTTTACCCGGGCATTCGAAAATCGATTCTCCTTTTCCACTGCATAGCGTGGGGATTCATTCCCATGCGGAATTGCTCGTCGAGCACTGGCTCCGTTTCATCTCGTCTTTTCACTCTCCCGCCCGAAATTCCGACAGAATCTCGGCCGCGCTCTCCCGGTCCAGGGGAGGAAGGTCGGCGAAAGGACGCCCGCCGCTCACCGCTTTCCGGAACCGGTGCCCGAAGACGGGCTTGGGGTCCGTGCGATACAGGACGCCCACCGGGATTTTCTCGCCGGGGTCCAGGACCGTTTGAAGGGCTTTTTGCCGGTCCGCGGGGTCGTGGTCCTCTCCCAGCCGGACCACCCGCTCCTTGTACCAGCTCACGGGACGGGTCCCCCAGGTGATGCAGGGCTGGACGATGTCCACGTAGGAAAAGCCCTCGTGGCGGACGGCCTCTCCCAGGATCTCCCCCAGGTGCTCCTGGTCTCCGGCGAAGCCCCGCGCCACGAAGGTGCAGCCTTGGACCATGGCCACGGCGAGCATGTTGAGAGGGGCCTCGTCCACGCCCTTGACCTGGATGCTCCGTTTTTCGCCCGGGGGCGTGGTGGGGGAGGCCTGACCCAGAGTGAGGGCGTACAGCTCGTTGTTGTGAACGGCGAGGGTGATGTCGGGGTTTCGGCGGAAGGCGTGGAGCAAATGGTTGCCGCCCTCTCCGTAGCAATCCCCCTCCCCCGTGGTGACGACGACCGTCAGCTCGGGGTTGGCCGTCTTGATGGCCGTGGCGGCGGGCAGGGCCCGGCCGTGCAGCCCGTTGAAGAAGTTGCACTTGAGGTAGTGGGGCAGCTTGGCGGCCTGGCCGATGCCCGACACCAGGCACAGTCGGTCGGGGGGCAGGTCCAGCTCCGCCAGGACTTTCTTCCAGGTCTGGAGAATGCCGAAGTTGGGACACCCCGGACACCACTGGATTTCGGCTTCGCTTTTGTAATCAGCCACGGAGATCATGGAATCGCCTCCTTATGTATTCGCCCGTCAGGGGAAGGCCGTCGTAGCGGCGGATGCCGTTTTGAAAAGTCGCCTCGTAACGCGAGCGCAGCAACGTTTCCAGTTGTCCCGTCATGTTGCTTTCCACGCAGACGTATTGCTTTCCCGGAGGAAAGGAATAGTCGGGGAGGGGCCACAGCTCGGTGAAATGGATCATTCCCGCCGGCACGCCGTCTCGCTTCAGAAGCTCCAGGGCTTCCAGGACGGCTCCTCGGGACGACCCCCATCCCACGAGGACCCGTCGGGCGTCTTCCACTCCCCGGGCTTCGGGGGGCTGGACTTCCCTTTGCAGGCTGCGGAGCTTGGCCAGCCGCTTTTCCATCATGGGCACGGCCGTTCCCGCGAGGTCTTCGGTGATGTGGCCGTGTTCGTCGTGCTCGTCGCTGTCGGCCGCGACGAGAAAAGGGCTTTGACCGGGGTAGAGGCGCGGGGAGACGCCGTCTTCCGTGATGCGGTAGCGCAAGTATTCTTCCATGGTCGAAGGGTCGGCCAGGAATTTTTTGGGCTCGGCGTCTTCCAAGCGCATGTCCTCGATGGAGAACGTCGAATCCGAGAGGAACTGGTCCGTGAGGAGGATGACGGGGACCTGGAACCGGTCGGCCAGGTTGAAGGCCCGCACGGTCTTGTGGAAGGCGTCCTTGGGGTCCGAGGGGGCCATGACCATTTTGGGGAATTCTCCGTGGCCCCCGTTGACGGCGAAAAGGAGGTCCCCCTGGGCCGTGCGGGTGGGCAGGCCCGTGGCGGGTCCGGGGCGCTGGGCCAGGACGACGACCACGGGGATCTCGGTCATCCCCGCCAGGCTGATGCCTTCCACCATGAGGGCGAAGCCGCCGCCGGAAGTGGCGGTCATGGCTCGGGCCCCGGCGAAGGAGGCCCCGATGGCCATGTTGATGGCGGCGATCTCGTCTTCGGCCTGTTCCGTGAAGACCCCCAGGCGGTCTTCCTCGTTGGCCAGATAGGTGATGATGGCCGTGGACGGGGACATGGGATAGGCGGCCATGAAGCGGCACCCCGCGCAAGCCGCCCCCAGAGGGATCGCCTGATTGGCGGACAGGACATGATACCGCTTGTCGCCTCGGGAAAGCGTCCGAGGGCAAGCCCCTCGGCAGTTGTCTTGGGCCATTTCGTAGCCCCTTCGGGCCGCCCGGCGATTGGCTTCCAGGACTTCCTCTCCCTTGCGGGAAAACCAGCGGCCCAAGGTTTGCTCCAGCAGCTCCAGATCGAGACCCATAGCGGCCGTCAAAGCCCCCGTGGCCACGGTGTTGCCGTAAATGCGGCGTCCGAATTCCTGTTCGGCGACCTCCGTGAACGGGAGGGCAATGGTTCGAGCGTCGTCGGCGTCCTTGGCGAACATCACCCCGCCTTCTTTGAGCCACGGGGCGTACTGGGTCGCCGCTCCGTTGTTGAGGGCCAGGAGCAGGTCCACTTCCGTGAGAGGAGCGTTGACGGGGGACTCCCCGACTCTTAGGGAATAGCTGTTCTGGCCTCCTCGGATTCTGGATTCCAAATCCTGCCACGTGAAAACGCTGTAACCGGCAGCGGAAACCGTTTCGGCGAGGATGGCGCCCAGGGTCTGGATTCCCTCGCCGGCCGCCCCGGCGATCATGACGTTCAGGTCCTCCATGTTTCACCTCGATCCTTATGGGTTCAAAAACCGTCTTTTCCAGGATAATGTTGGTATAGCAGGTTTGGTGTGATAAATAAATCGGGTGACCGCGCTTCCGCCCGGACTTTGCTGTTTGCCAGGACTTTCCATAGGGGAGAACACCCATGAACGAGCCGCTTTTCTCCATGATCGTCGATTCCCTTTCGGACGCCCTCGTCACTTTGGACCAGGACAAGCGGATCGTCAATTGGAACCGGCAGGCGGAGTCGATGTTCGGCTACACCCGGGCGGAGATCGAGGAGGCGGGCATCGAGGCCATCATCCCCGAATCCCTGCGCGAGCAGCACCGGGAGAGCTACGAGGAGTTTCTGCGCACCATCCCTTCCCGGGAATCCTTCGTCTCGCAAGTGAAGTCCTTGAAAGGGCTCCGCAAGGACGGCGAGGTCTTCCCCGTGGAGATTACCCACTCCCTTCTGAAAAAGAGCGACGGAAGGTTCTTCATCACGGCCGTCATTCGGGACGTGACCCTGTCCCGGCAGTATCAAACCATGCGGAAACGGGTGGAGCGCATCACCCGCCACGACGTTCGCAACAAGCTGGTGATCATCGCCCTGGCGGGGAAGAAGCTGGCGGAAGCCCTCCGGGCCCTGGAAAACGCCAATTGCTCCAAATACATGGACATCATCGACAAGGAGTCCCAAAGCGCTCTGGATATGCTGGATTCCACGCGGGACCTCATTCTCCTGGAGGCCGGGAGCTACGAGAGCAGCAACGAATGTCTGGAGATCGCTTCCCTGGTGAGGCAGAAGGTGGACGAGATGGGCCCCGTGGCCGCTTCCCGGGAAGTGGACATCCGGTTCTCGTGCCAAGAGGACCTCGAGAAAATCGAGCTCTCGGGGGACGGGCCCTTGGTGGAGCGGGCCTTGGAGAACCTCGTCAAAAACGCCATCGAGGCCGAAAATCCGGGGGGGACCGTGGGCGTCGCCCTCAGGAACGACGAGAAGGGGACGCCCGTGCTGGAAATCCGCAACGGAGGCGCCCCCATCCCCGACGAGCTCAAGGAGACCATCTACGAGCCCGACGTCACTCACGGCAAGCAGGGAGGCAGCGGCCTGGGCCTTTACGCCACCCGGCTCATCCTGGAAAAGGTCCATCCCTGGAAGCTTTCCTTCCGCTCGGGGGAGGAAGGGACGGTCTTCCAGGTGCGCTTCGCTTCTCCCGACGAGGAGTGACGGGGCGGCCTTGGGCGACGGGCTTTGGGAGAGACGGTCCTAGCCGGCGACGAGGGTCAGGGCCGCCAGGGCGACGGCCAAGCCGGTCCATTGCCTGGGGGACACTTTTTCCTTGAAGACGAGCCAGGCCAGAAGCACCGTGGCGGCGGGCTAGAGGGAAGCCAGGACGGCGGAGATGTCCAGCCTCCCCAGATGGGTGGCCAGAGCGAAAAAGGCGTTGCCCGCAGTGTCCAGAAGACCGGCCAGGGCGATGACGGGGAGCTGGCTTCGGGGAGGGACCCTGACGCCTCCGTTGAAGCCCGCGAGAAGCAAGAGAATCAGTCCCATGGAGGCCATGCGCGAAATGGCCAGGGGCCACAGGATTCCCTGTCGGGTGGCTTGATCCATGAGAATGAAGAACAGCCCGAAGCCGCATCCCGCGACGAGGGAAAGATACAGCTCCCGGGGATCGGTCTCGAGCTCCGTTTTGGACGCGGAAAGGACCCAGATGGCCGCGAGGGCCAAGGCGAAGCCGACCATTTGCCGGGCTTCGGGCAGAGAGGCCGTCAGGGCGTTGAAGACGATGGGCAGAACGGCCGTGATCACCGAGGAGAGAGGGGCCACCAGGGCCACTCGCCCGCAGGCCAGCCCTTTGTACAGGGCCGCCAGTCCCACCGCGCCGCAGATTCCGGCACCCGACGCGAAGAGCCACTGGCTCCCATGGGGGCCCGCTCCGGCCATGAGCAGGGCCAGCAGAAAAAGGGGGCCCACGCTGACGAGCTGGGAGAACAAAATGACGACGTACACCCCGTTTTTCCGGGTGGCCACCCCCCCGCTCAAGTCCCCCGCTCCCCAGGCAATGGCCGAGCTCACGCCATAGCCCACCGCCAAGCCTTCCGTCGTCATCGCCACCTCGATCGCGTCGTTCACTCTGCCGAAACCCACCGTTCCGAATTGCCGGCACTCGCCTCCGCGGGCGTCAAGCCAATAGCACTTTTTCCGCGTGCGGGCAACTTCCGTTTCGGTGCGGCGAGGAAAAGCTCCCCCCATCCCTCCAAATGGGGATCGCTGTCGGGATCGCCATCGACGGGGTGCGGCACGAGGTTCCCTTGCGGGCACGAGTGGTTTATCATTGGAGTTACTCAAGGAGGGGCGCGCAAATCGATCCCGATCCCGATTTCGAGGGGAGTCGATCTCCGCGCGCGACGCATTTTCAAGGGAGGACGAAAGGAAGGGCCGGGCACATGGAAAAGCACCCTTTGTTTCAAGCCGCCGACGTTCTCGACATGGCCGTCCGCATCGAGGACCAGGGAAGGGCCTTTTACGGGAAATGCCTGGAGAAGATCGCCGACCCCCAAGTCCGCGAGGTTCTCGAGCACCTGATGGAGCAGGAGGGGCGCCATCTCGAGCTTTTCAAGGCCATGAGAGCGGAATTGAATGCCTCGCCCCTTCCCGAAAGCTATCCCGGCGAGCTGGAAAGCTACGTGGATCTCTTCGTCCAGGGCAAGGTGTTCCACGAAGACGAAGCGTCCCGCCGGGCGGCCGCCTTGCAGGGGCCCCGCGACGCCGTGGACTTCGGTCTCGAGCACGAGAGAGGCTCCATCCGGTTCTATTCGGAGATCAAAGGATTCGTGGGCGAGTCGTGGAGGGAGAGGATCGACGAGGTCGTCGCCGAGGAGAAGGACCACATCCGGCGCTTGTCGGCTTTGCGCGAGCGCTTGCCGGCCTGAGCCGGGACGCGAAAGGAACGGAGACCGCCATGGAAGCCTACGTCGTGGATTCTGCGGAGTGGCGTCGCATGCTGGGAAGGCTCGTGGAGGAGGTGGAAGTCGTGGGGCCCGTGGAGCGCAAGGACCAGCCGGGGTTCGTCCGCTTCCACCGGCTGGCTCGTCCCGAAGAATTCGTCGAAGATTACACGGCCACGACCCTCCCTCCCAAGAAAGCGTTCTTTCCTCCCGTGGAGGAGCTGTTCACGGTTTCTCCGGGAGATCCTCCCGTCATCGAGCCGGTGGGCAGCGAGGCCCCTTTCGTTCTGGCGGGGGTCCATCCCTGCGACTTGGCGGCCATCCACGCTCTGGACAGGGCCTGCGCGAGCCCTCCCGCCGACACGCGATGGAAGCTGAATCGCGGCCGGGCCGCCGTCATCGGCATGGACTGCCTTCCCGACGAGTACTGCTTTTGCGCGAGCATCGGGACCTGCGAGGCCCGCAAGCCCTGCGATCTGTTTCTCACTCCCATCCAGGGCGGTTACCTGGTGGAAGTCCACAGCGACGCAGGGAAGAAGCTTCTCCAAGGCGTGCGCGCTCTCGAAGCCAAGGAGCGGGACCTCGAGGACGCCGAGGAGTGGCGCCGCAAGAAGCGGGAAAGAATGAAAGCCGAATTTCCCGCGACGCCCGAGGAATTCGCCCGCCTGCTCGACCAAGGGGGGCTCGAGGACGTTTGGCGGGAAGTGGCCGAGCGCTGCTACAGCTGCGGCTCGTGCAACACCGTCTGTCCCGCGTGCTTTTGCTTCAACGTGGAGGACGATTTCAACGACCGGCTGGACGGGGCCGTGCGCCGGCGCACGTGGGATTCCTGCCAGTTGCCGGAGTTCGCCCTGGTGGCCGGCGAGCACAACCACCGGGGCGAGCGCTGGGAGCGGGTGAGGCACCGCTGGCACCGCAAGTTCCTGTATCTCTACAAGCAGTTCGGCATTCCTTTCTGCACCGGGTGCGGGCGTTGCAGCCGGGCCTGCACGGCGGACATCAACATCGTGGACGTGAGCGGCCGGCTTGTGGAATTTTCCCGGAAGGAGCGCTCCCATGATTGACACGGCAATTCCCGAGGGGGGCTTGGCGGCCCAATCCATTCTTCGTCCCGAGCCGGCCCGGGTCGATGGCATCCGGAGCACCGCCTCGGCGGCCATCCTGGACCTGAGCATGGCCGACGGCTCTCCCCTGCGCCATTGCGCCGGACAGTTCGTGCAAGTGTCCGTTTTCGGCTACGGGGAAGTGCCCATTTCCGTGTGCTCCTCCCCCGTCCGCTCGGAAGCCTTCCAGATCTGCGTGCGGCCCGTAGGGCGCGTGAGCAAGGCCATTTCGGAGCTGGAGGCCGGGGACTGGGTGGGAATCCGGGGGCCCTACGGACAGGGGTTTCCCGTTTCGCGCATGCACGGCAAGGACCTTCTCCTTTTGGCCGGGGGGATCGGCCTGGCGCCTTTGCGCTCCCTCATGGAGCAAGCCCGGCACGAGCGGGACCGCTTCCATCGGCTGATCCTCATCTACGGGGCGAGGAATCCCGGTCTCCTTCTTTTTCGGGACGATCTGGAGGCGTGGTCCCGGGACGCCGGCGTCGAGCTGATGGTGACCGTGGACGAGGCCGACGAGCATTGGCGGGGCCGCGTGGGAGTGATCACGGGACCCCTTCGGGAAATGGACCTCGACGCTTCGAGCACCGTGGCCGCCGTGGTGGGCCCCCCGGTCATGTACCGGTTCGCGGCCATGGAGATGTTCGCCAAGGGGATGAGGGCCGAAAACATCTATTTTTCCCTGGAGCGCCATTTCAAGTGCGGCATCGGCAAGTGCGGTCACTGCCAGTTGAACGATCTTTACGTATGCCGCCACGGCCCCGTGTTCGTCTTGACGGACCTGCTGCAGCGCACCGAAGCCATCGAAGCCTGGTCTCCGGAAAAGGACCGGAAATAAGGGCTCGACCGTGAGCTTGCGAGCTTTTCATCCCTTGAAAAAATCCCCCTTGAGGACGAAGGGGCAGGGGGCGGGAAGGCTCCGATCCGTCATTCCGGCGATCTTCAAGGCTCCGAGCTCGCGGTTCCGAGCTCGGGGTTGAAAAAAATGGAACAGTCGAGTCTTTTTTAGCTCGGAGCCCGGAGTCCGAATTCGCATCCCGGGGCGAGGAGCAAAGGGTGGGAAAGACATGATGGGGAAGAGCCGAAGGAAGCCTCGCGTGGCCTTTTTCGATTTCGCCTGCTGCGAAGGGTGCCAGTTGACGGTCCTGTCCCTGGAGGAGCGGCTTCTGGACCTTCTGGAGCACGTGGAAGTGGTCGCCTGGCGGGAGGTCATGACCGGCGAGAGCGACGACTACGACATCGCCTTCTGCGAAGGGAGCATCACGCAACGGCGGGACGTGGAGCGCGTCCGACGCATCCGGGAAAGGGCGAAGGTCCTGGTTTCCCTGGGGGCCTGCGCCAGCATCGGCTGTCACAACGCCTTGAAGAACCGGTGGCCCATGAAGGACCTGCTCGAGACGGTGTACGGGGAAGCGGGGGCGGCCTTCGACACCATCCCGGCCCGGCCCGTGGCCGCCGTGGTCCCCGTGGACTATCAGGTGCAGGGATGTCCCGCGAGCCTGCCCGAGTTCGTCCAGGTCTTCAAGCACATCCTCACGGGCCAGCCCTACCGTCCCCCCAACCAGCCCGTGTGCGTGGAGTGCAAGCTCAAGGACAACCTGTGCGTTTACGAGAGGGGGCTCGTGTGCCTGGGGCCCGTGACCCGTTGCGGCTGCGACGCCGTCTGCACCACCTACGGGGACGTTTGCCACGGGTGCCGGGGACTGGTGGACGAGGCCAACCTCGAGGCCGCCGTGAAGGGGCTGACCCGCCAGGGGGCCCATTCCCTCATGGCCGCCGTGGTGGAGAAGCATGGCTTCGCCCCCGAGGAGATTCTCGCCAAGTTCTCCGTTTACAACGAGCCCTTGGACGAGGCGGGAGAGGAGGCCGTTTCCCATGGCGGGTGACAAGAGCGTTCGGGTCCATCATTTGACTCGCGTGGAGGGGCATGGAGACTTGACGGCCGAGGTGCGCGACGGCCGTCTGGAGGATGTGAGGTTCACCGTGGTGGAGGCCCCTCGCTTTTTCGAAGCCATCCTGCGGGGCCGCCCCTACGACGAGGTGACCCACATCGCCTCGCGCATTTGCGGCATCTGCGCCGTGAGCCACAAGTGCGCGGCCTTGAAGGCCGTGGAGGCGGCTTTCGGCACGGAGATCGGCGAGCAGACCCTCCTGCTGCGCCGGCTGGCCTTTCACGGGGAGATCGTCAGCAGCCACATTCTGCACCTCTATTTTCTGGCGGCCCCGGATTTTCTGGGCCTTCCCAGCGTGCTCCCCTTGATTGAAAAGGATCGGGACCTGGTCCTTCGGGCCATGCGCCTGAAAAAGCTCGGCTACGACTTGGCGGCCTTGGTGGCCGGAAGGCACACCCACCCCGTGGCCATGACCGTGGGCGGCTTCGGCTTTCTTCAATCTCCCGAGGACCTGTCGGCCATGCGGGAGCGGCTGGCGGCGTCCCTCGAGGACCTGGAAGCCACCGTGCAGCTCTTCGGGACCTTGAAATTCCCCGACTTCCATAGAGAGACGGTTTACGTTTCCCTCCGGCATCCCCTTCACTACGCCTTTTACGACGGCGAGGTGGTGTCCAGCCTGGGGGACGCCATCCCCGCGGACCGCTACGCCGAAGCCATCGAGGAGGCCACGGTGCCTCCTTCCACGGCCAAGTACGCTTCCTGGCGCGGGCGCCCCTACATGGTGGGGGCCTTGGCCCGGGTGAACAACAACCACGAGCAGCTCGGCCCCCGGGCCAGGGAGGCGGCCGGCGAGCTGGGCCTGTCCGTCCCGTGCTTCAATCCGTTCATGATCACCGCGGCCCAGCTCGTGGAGTGCGTTCATTGCGTGGAGGAAAGCATCGAGCTCATCGAGCGTCTTCTGGATCGCACCCTCCGGGACCACGAGCGGCAAGGGGACGTGCGGGTGGGAAGCGGCCGGGGCGTGGGGGCCGTGGAGGCCCCGCGGGGCATTCTCTTTCACGAATACGAGCTCGACCACAAGGGCAGGTGCCGGACGGCCAACCACGTCATCCCCACGGCCCAGAACCTCGCCAACCTCGATGCGGACCTGCGGGCCTACGCTCCCGGGATCGTGGAAGAAAGCGAGGAATCCTTCCGGCAGGGTCTGGAAATGCTGGTGCGGGCCTACGACCCGTGCATTTCCTGCTCGACGCACGTGGCGAGGGCCAAGTCCCCTTATCCTGATTAGGATAGTGCCGGAACGAAAAGAACGTTGAGGCGAAATCCGAAATCCGAAATTCGGAATCCGGGGCGCTATTTCCGGATTCCGGATCCCGCCGGGACGACGGCCTCGCAGGACTTTCGCGGTAGGCTGCGTCCCGCGAGGCATGTCCGTTGGCGGCAATGGCGGAATGTCCATCAAGAACGGAAAGACTCTCCCGTCGGAGAATCCTCTCCATGCGCTCCGTCAGTGCACCATGCGGTCGTGTCCCTCCCACTCCTTCTCCCGGAGCTTGAACTTCTGGACTTTGCCCGTGGCCGTTTTGGGAAGCTCGCCGAATTCCACGGCTTTGGGGGCCTTGAACCGCGCCAGACGCTCCTTGCAGAAGTTGATGATGTCTTCGGGGGAAGGATCGGCCCCTTCCTTGGGCTTGACGAAGGCTTTGACCACCTCGCCCCACTTGGAGTCGGGAATGGGAATGACCGCCACTTCCATGACGTCCGGGTGCTGGTAGATGACGTTTTCCACTTCCACCGTGGAGATGTTCTCGCCGCCGCTGATGATGATGTCCTTCTTGCGGTCCATGATCTGCGCGTAGTTGTCGGGGTGCATGACGGCCAGGTCCCCGCTGTGGAACCATCCGCCGCGAAAGGCTTCGGCCGTGGCCTCTTCGTCCTTGTAGTAGCCGAGCATCACGTTGTTGCCCCGCATGACGATCTCGCCGATGGTCTTTCCGTCCCGGGGCACCGGCTCCATGGTTTCCGAATTCACCACGTCCATGTGCTCGGCGATGATGAACGGGACTCCCTGGCGGGCCTTGAGCTTGGCTCTCTCTCCGGGGTCCAGGTGGTCCCATTTGGCCTGCCACTGGCAAACGCTGTGGGGACCGAAGACTTCCGTCAAGCCGTAGGTTTGAGTGATGTTGGCCCCGACGCTTTCCATGTTTTGAATCACGGTGGGGGCCGGGGGGGCTCCCGCCGTCATGATCTCCAGCTGATGGTCCAGCTTGATCTGGTTCTGGGTGGCGTAAGCCGACATGCCGATGAGGACGGTGGGGGCCGCGCAAAGATGGGTGATCCCTTCGCTCTCGACGATCCGGTAGATCTCTTCGGGGACCACCTTGCGCAGGCACACGTGGGTCGCCCCCATGGCCGTGATGCCCCAGGTGAAGCACCAGCCGTTGCAATGGAACATGGGCAGCGTCCAGAGATAGACGGAGCGGGAGTCGGTGTGGAATTCGAGCTGCTCGCCCAAAGCGTTGAGATAGGCCCCTCGATGGTGGTACATGACCCCCTTGGGGCGGCCCGTGGTTCCGGAGGTGTAGTTGATGGTGGCGATTTGGTACTCGTCGTCGATGTCCAGCTCCACGGGGTCGGGAGTGCTGGAGGCGAGAAAGGACTCGTAGTCCGTTCCTTCCAGGGGCTTTTCGTCGTCGGCGTCGCAGATGTTGACAACCAGCTTGATATTTTGAAGATTTTCCATGATCGGCAGCACGGTGTGGGCGAGCTCGTTGTCCACGAACAGGGCTTTGGCGTCGGAATGGTTGATGATGTATTCGATCTCGCCGGGAGAGAGCCGGATGTTGATGGTGACCAGGGCCCCTCCGATCATGGGAACGGCGTAGTGGGCTTCGAGCATGGGGGGGATGTTGGGGGAAATGAAGGCCACTTTGTCGCCTTTGCCCAGGCCCTCCTTCTTCAGGGCGTTGGCCAGCCGAAACACTCTCTCCTGCATCTCCCCGTAAGTGTATCGTTGGGAGCCGTTGACGACGGCCGTCTTGTCGGGGAAGACGGAAGCGCTTCGATACAGGAAGTTGACCGGGCTCAAAAGGTGCTTGCAGACGCTGGGAACGGACATGGATCTTCTCCTTTTTTTTGTTTTTCTCTCTTCCATTCTTTTCAAGACAATGGTTGACGCGGGCCCCGCTACGATCCTGCGAGACATTTTGCTCCTACAACGTCGTTTGCTGCGAATCAAACGATTGAATTTGAAGGCGGTCGTTTGCTTTCGGGCGCCAACTTGGGCGGCCTTCGATGGATTCGCGGAGTCCTTTCCGGGACGCCTCCGTATCGAGGAGAGTACGGGAGCTCATTCGTCGCCC
>Ga0180435_10004680_pt1 | contig 13464 bp, 10 predicted proteins | sample SS_ome_3_FD_132467 | JGI IMG/M metagenome (GOLD analysis project Ga0180435, IMG submission 132467) | Hypersaline lake sediment archaeal communities from the Salton Sea, California, USA - SS_3_S_1 metaG | ecosystem: Environmental > Aquatic > Non-marine Saline and Alkaline > Hypersaline >... | reverse complement strand
TTCGACTTCTGAGCGTCGTCGCGTGTTAGCCGCTTGGCCAACGGTCGGGTGAGGGGAAGCAAGATTGCCGAGACAGCGAGGAAGACACCTATCTGCCAGTAGTAGGCATCGGGCGATACCAGGCTGTAGATTCCTGCGGCTACGGAGCCGCCTACGAGACTGAGAAACACCAGGGTAGGGGTGAACATCTCAAGAATCAGGAATACCACAACGGCGGCGGCCCAGATCCAGAACATGGTTGACATAACAGGTCCCTTTCGCTTACTAGCAGTCAGAAACGTATACCGGACAATCGCGGAAGTATTCGGCAAAATCGGCACCGTGCGGTCGCTTGCAGTCCGGTGCTTCTGTGCCGATGAAAGCCTTAACCGCCTGTATAAGTCAAACTTAAACTGAGTTTCACAGTGGTAGAACTAGAGCCGTCAAGGTGGCAAATCGTCGCCAGTTTCTTCTCGCAGCAGCTCCATCAGCTTCCGGCGCGATCCGTGTTGGAGGGGAAGTATCCGGGTAAAGTGATGGTGGATAATGTTGAGGCGCCGACCGTGGCCCTGGTGTGGGCACTGGGTCGATGGTCGTACCTGGCAGGCAGTGTTACAGACGGTCTGTCATCGTCGCTCCGTGCTGCTGTCAACGATATCCTTGTCCCGGTCCAGAAAGAGCTCGAGCGGGAATGGGTGGAGATCTATGCGCCGGATGTTGACCACTGGGATGAGACTGTACGTGAATCGCTCGTCGACTATCAATCGGAACGGCACATGGAGTCGACTTACCGTTGGAATGAAGAGAAATACCGCGCGTTTCGCAGAGACTACTCCCTTCCCGAGGGTATAAGGAATGAGTTGGTCGATGTGCCGATTCTGGAGCGATACTGCCAGACCAGTCCAATCATCTCGGAAGGGTTTCGAATTATGACCGCCGTTGGTTGTCGCATCAGCCGCGATGGCGAGTCGTTAGCCCAGTGCGAGAACAACGGGTTCGAGTCCGATCGGCAGTTCACGATTCACGTCGTAACCTTTGACGAAACTCAGCGCGGCAAGGGGTTGGCGACAGCAGCCTCGGTTGGGCTGTTGGATCATTGTCTAGATAGCGGTCTCACTCCGGTTTGGGAGACGACTGAATACAACGAGCCGTCACATCGGCTGGCCCTAAGACTGGGTTTCGAACCGGTAGAAGCTTACCCGGTGTATGCCCTGTGGTGGTAGACCTTCCCTCAGCACGAAGGTGCGATTATGAGCAAGTGTAGAAAGGGAGTGTTCATGACGTGCAAGCGTGCCTGGCGAGTGTTTTCGGTATTGGTAATCATCGCAAGCCTGAGTTCCGTGGCCGATGCGGCCGACGCATCGTTTGTCAAACCGGGGGAGAGGGTGAAGATCGAGCATCGTAAGAGCCGGTCTTTTCTCTACAAGGTCTTTGTCGAATCCCTCCTGGGGGAGTCTTCCAAGAGTATCTACAAGGGAAATCTGGTACGTTGGGATGCCGACAGTGTCGTGATGGTCCTGGGCAACCACGGAACAGAACGCAAAGCTGTGCCGGCAAGCGAGGTGAGGAAGGTCCATCGAAGTCTAGGGAAACGAAGCGCTTTCTGGGATGGGCTTCTAGTTGGCGCCGGGACTGGCGTGCTCTTGGCGGCGGGAACATATTGGATCGAAGGTGCCGGGCATCCTGACGACTTGCCGCCTCCGGGAACAATTCAAGTGAAACACACACATCCGGAATACATTGCCATTCCGCTGGCGATCGGCTCGGTGGTCGTCGGCGGAGTGATTGGGCATTTCACTAAGGTTGACCGGTGGGAACGGGTTGAGTATGATCCCAAAGTAGGAGTCGACCTGACATTCGAAGACGATCGGATCGGGCTCAGGCTCTGCTATAGCTTCTGAACAATCTCTCAAGAGAGGACTGTCAGTGAAATATGCCGCCCCATACGAGAAGCTCGCCTATGTCTATGACAGCATGCGAGCTGATTCTCATTCGCTCAAGATGACCGACTATTGCCGCCTGATTTTCGAACGGTTCAAGATCAATCCGGAGCGCGGACTGGATCTCTGCTGCGGTACCGGGTCGGCAATTGAAGTCTTCCTCGATTGGGGAATCGAGATGTCAGGACTCGACGGAAGTGCCGGCATGCTGGCAGTGGCTTCAAAGAAACTCAAGAAGCGCAAAGTAGCACTCTACCATAAACAACTGCCCAAGTTTCGTCTGTTGTCACGCACTGATTCTACCAGAAGCGAGCAGTTTGACCTGGTGACCTGTTTCTATGACTCGCTTAACTACATGACCACCCAGAACGACCTTAGGGCGGCGTTCAAGTCGGTGGCGGCACATCTGCAGCCGGGAGGGTGGTTCGTGTTCGACATGAACACCCAGGCGGCGCTCACCCAGATTTGGGGCGGGCAGGTGTATGCGGGCACGTCAGACGATATTGCCTGGATCTGGAAGAACCACTACACCGAACGAACTCAGAGAGCTACGTGTGAGACCACCTGTTTCTACAAGGTTGGCAAAGAATGGAAACGGTTCGATGAACTGCACACCGAGCGGGCATACCCCAACGATGTAATCAGGAGGCTCCTCGAACAGGCAGGTTTTAGGGTTCGTGGATTGTATAAGTGTCACACCTTCCGCAAGCCGACCAAGAACACTTTTCGGATCGCGGTGGTAGCGCAGAAGAGATAGTCGGGCTCATGAACTTTGGATGCGAGGAGCGTCATGAGAATTGTTAACATCAAGCAGAAGCTTTCGCAGTTCGACGAACTCTGGTCGCCAAAAGTTGTCGGCGAGCTTAACGATCAGTTTGTCAAAGTGGTCAAATTCCAGGGAGAATATGTCTGGCACAAGCATGACAACGAGGACGAGATGTTTTTGGTCGTTAGCGGGCAAATGAGGATCGAGTTCCGGGATAAGACTGTCGAGTTCGGCGAGGGGGAGTTCTGTATCGTTCCGCGGGGAGTCGAACACAAACCAGTGGCCGACGAGGAGTGTCATTGCCTCCTGTTCGAGCCCAAAACTGTCCGCAATACCGGCGAGGTCAACCACGAGTACACGATTGAGCCAGACGACCTGGAGCGCATCTGAAAATGCCATGGTTTCTTCGGATAGCTGTGGCAGTTCTGTGTCCGTTGATTGCCGCCGCGGCCAATCCTGCCTATCCCTGGTGCGTCGACTATGACACCAGCCAGACCTTAGAGAAGCGAATCAACCCACCCGAGGGATTCACGCGAGTGGCGGCCGATTCCGGCAGCTTTGCCGCCTGGTTGCGGGGACTGCCGATGCATGGACGGTTCGCCCTGGTGCAATACTACAACGGCGTTCCGAAATGGAATCAGGGTGTGGCCCACGCCGTGATCGATGTCGATGTCGGTGACCGCGACCTCCAGCAATGCGCCGATGCGGTCATACGTTTGCGGTCAGAGTTTCTCCATTGCAGTAAGCGGTACGACGATATCCGGTTCAACTTCACCTCGGGGGACACCGCAGCCTGGCGGGATTGGATTAAGGGGATGCGGCCGAGTGTCTCCGGCCACAAGGTCACGTGGTCAAAGAGGGCGGCAGTGGACTCGTCCTACAGAAGTTTCAAGAAGTACCTGGAGATCGTCTTCAGCTATGCCGGGTCGGCCTCGCTCTCGAAGGAACTCACCAAAGTATCGGATGTCAGCAAGATGCAGACCGGTGACGTGTTCATTCAGGGCGGTTTCCCCGGCCATGCGGTCATTGTGATTGATATGGTCGAGAACTCGCGAGGGGAGAGACTCTTTCTTCTGGCGCAAAGCTACATGCCGGCCCAGGACATCCATGTGCTCAGGAATCCCAACGAATCGGGCCTCAGTCCGTGGTACAATCTCAAGTTCGACGGAGAGCTAAAGACGCCTGAATGGACGTTTCGGAAAAGTGATCTAAAACGATTCGCTAAGTAGTCAGACTTCCAGGAAACGTTCCTCCAGGCCACGAAGAACAAGCCCGCTCTTGATCTTCGGCCGTTCTATGGTTTCGCCGAGCAGGTGCCGGCGGATCATTAGCTCCGGCTCATTGAATCCGGCCAGGGCCCGCATCGATGTCGTCCCGGAATAGCGCGGGTTAATCTCGAAGATAAAGACCTTGTCGCCGTCTAGACGACACTGGAAATTGACCGGACCCCGGGCGCCAAGAGCCAGCGCCACTTTCTCGCAGTAGCCACACACTTGCGGATAATCTCCGATCTCTCCCTGCGAGATGCCGCTGCTGATGGCCAGCATTAATCCAAGTTCGCTCCTTCCGGAACGATTGGGCGTCTTCAAGCGGTTGGACAAAGCCGACATGATTTGGCGCTTGACCGCGATCGACCCAACTAGCAGACCTTCCATGTCGCACAGCACTCCGACCGTGTACTCCTGGTCGACGGTGCCGATGTACTCCTGCGTGATAAACGATTCGACCTGACTTAGGAGGAGACGTGACAGCAGCTCCAGCTCGGTGGCATCCTGGGCGATGTAGACGTTGGCCGAACCGCCGCTACCGATATGCGGCTTGCATACGACGGGGTAGGTCTTGACCTGACGCAGATCGTCGTGAGATTCGATCAAATGAAACTCAGGACAAGGGAAGCGATGTTCGCGAAGGAAACTCATGGTTTCGAGCTTGTTCATGCATCGTGCGATCAGTTGGGGCGGATTGATCGGCAGCAATACGTCGGTGGCGCGGATTCTCTCGGCGTTCTCCGACATGGCCGCCAGCTCCGGTTCGCTGCCATGAAACAGCACCTGGATGTCGTGACGACCTATCAGACTCAGGATCGCCGGGATGTAATCGGGATCATCGGCACGGGGTACGGTCTCGAACTCGTCGACCAAGGCTCTGCCGAAAGAGTTGGTGGTGATGTCGGTGCCGATCAACCTGAGCGGCAGCGAGGACAATCTCAAGGCTTTGAGGATCTGCATCCCATGACTACCGCCACCCAAGCCGGTAATCATGACGTTGATCGGTGAGCGACTCATTCTCTTATCCCGCGATTTGCTCGGTTGCCACCAGACTGACCTCGGGGTATGAGCGTAGCACGTATCGCGGCGGGTTGGGACGTGTCATGACCGACGAGATGATATCGTCGTGGGAATAGTAGGAGCATATGACCAGGGCGTATTCGCCGGCATCGTCGAGAGCCTCGCGCGGCTTGACCGGGACGTCGAAACTCACCAGATGCTTGCCCCACTTGAGAGGACCATCGTCGACGGCATAGGCGAGACGCTCGACCGGCACCGCGCCCGCGGAAAGAAGTTCCAGAGCATGGGTGTTGGCGCCAAAGAGCAGTAGATTCAGGTCCGGAGGAAGGGCCGAGTCGATCAGTGAAGCCATGGTATCATACCGTTTGCGACTCAAGGCAACTCCCGCTTCGTAAGCCGATCGCAACGAGGCGATTTGGGACTGGGAAGGAAGGTTGAGCGAGAAGGGACGTTCCGATACGTCGGTAGTGCCATTGCGAGCCGTGGCGTGAAGAAGCCCACGTTTGGTCTCGGTTTCGATTTGCTCGAAACCGGCCGCTTCGAGAACCATGAGCAACGAGTCCGAACCAAAGTAGTTGGGGTGTTCGGGTACGAAACTTCCGAGAATCGCTTCGGCGATTCGCTGGTGTCCATCGGGAACGGCGATTGCGACGGCCGCCCCCGGTTTCATGGTGCGAGCGACATCGGTCATGAACCGGGCCGGATCGGGGATATGCTCCAGCACGTTGCGAATCAACACCAGGTCAAACTCATGAGGCTGAAATAGGTCGGAAGAAAACAGAGCGTTGCGAATGTCCAGACCGTACTTCTCCTTAGCGATGCTCGCAACCGGACTCGGTTCGCAGCCGGTCACGGAGAAACCTAGATCGCGAAACTCGGCCAGCAGTGATCCGTCGTAGCAACCTATCTCCATAATGCTGCCGCCGGCAGGGATTCCCAGCCCGTTGACCATGTCAACATAGCGCAGACGCTTCGAATCAACTTCGGCGCCCATTGCCACCGACATGTTCGAGCTGGTGTAGGTGTCGTCGTACAACCGGGCGGCCAGGTCATCGGCCGAAGGCGCGACCAGACTGCTGCTGCCGCACTGTCGGCAGAAACCGAGAACGATGTCATCGCGGGGGATGGAGGCGGCTCTTTCGGCGTCCAACACCGGACCGCCGCAAATCGGATAGCCCGGCAATTTGTATATGGCATCAACATCGGTGGAGCGACAGATACTGCAGCAATAGGTCTCACTCGCGGTCATGTTTCGGATCCTCCAGCCCGTGGGTACCGGTTATAGGTAAAGGTCACGATCGTAGTCAGGCGGTTCTACATTGATTTCCTCGAACACCCGGTTTTCAAGCATGTAGCGATAGAACTCCGACTTGACCCCCGCTTGCATCCTGGCCTCTTCGTCGTACCAGGCGCGATTGACATGTTGAGGGATCGAATTGCCCTGCACCAGTTCCAGGTACGTCTGGAGATAGACCGGAATACCGAGATTGATATCCTCCTTCTCGATCGCCCACTGGCGGCTGATTTCGCCCAGCTCCTGGATTTCGCCGGTCTTTTTCATCTGAACACAGCGCTCAATCTGTTGGCGGAAATTTGCTTTGGTGATATTGATCACCGGCGGATCGCCACGAAGACGATCGAACAACGGCGTGTGATAGACCAGCACCGGAATCTGCCAGCACATCATCTCGACACCAAACAAACCGTAGGTCCCCACCCCGGCCTGATCGATCGCATAGTCGGCGTAGGCGTACTGGGTGCGAGCCTGCTCCGGGGTCAAATTGTAGACCAGGATCATCTCGATCGGCATGCCTTCCTTGCGGCATTCCTCGAACATGCTGAGAATCATGCTCGAACCTTTCTTCCAGTTGCTGGACGGGGCGTGGACGAAGTAGGTGATTTCGGGATCGCGCGGTCGGGCCTTTTTCAGTCGGATCGCCTCCCGGTCGGCCAACGGCCAGGCCGAAGTATCGGCGTGACCGCGGACCCACAGCCCCCGAGGGATGTTGTCCAGGCCAAACATGACATCGGCATACCGGTTGATCTGTTTGTGGTCCTCGTAGAGTTCCTTCGACAGCGCGTACGGTTTGGGCGGATCGTATCCCAGAAACTTCGCCTGAGCATACAGGATCCATTCGTTGGAACGACTGTCGCTTCCCCAGAAGGAGAAGAGGATCTTCTTGCCGGCATCCTTGAGTTTGGGCAAGTCGCTCAGATCGCGGGTGAGAGAGTGAGCGAAATGGAAATGGAAGATGTCGTATTCGTTAGCCGCCTGCCTGGCGAACTCGGCGATTTTGGCATCGCGCTCTTCGGTGTTGGCCGAGTTGAGCTTCAGGTTGATGTCGCAGTTGTACTGGAGCCAGTTGTCATAGTAGTTGGCGCTGGTGGCGTTGACTCCCAATCGGCGCAGATGGCTGGTGATGCGGGCCATGTTGCCGGCCACTTCAAACGGGGCATGGAGGACCTTCGACGCAGCCAAGGCCGAACCGCCGGTGGTGGTCTCGGGTCGGGGACGGGTCAGGTGGAGGATTCGTTGCTGGATTCCTTCGTGCTCGCTCATCTTGGTTGCGGCCATGTTGAGAAGTTCGACCGCTTGCTCGGTGTTACCGGTGGCAGTCAGGAGGTCGGAGTAATTGAGAATCGCTTTGTCGAAGTACGGATCTACCCGGAGTGATTTCACGAACCACTCGGCGGCGGTTTCCAGGCGGTTCTCCTGAAAATCGAGAACACCCAGGTTGTTCAGTGCCTCTTTGCAGCCGTCATCCTGTTGGACAGCTTCCAGAAAGCTTTCGCGGGCTTGCTCCAGTTGCCCTTCTCCGAAGAGTCGTTCGCCCCTTTGTAACGCCGTTTCTTGCACTTTCCGATACCACCTTTTCTGGCACGCTCCGGTCGCGCATCGTTGTCCCCTCGAAACCGCCGCAATCGCGCCGCGATCGGCGGTTGTTGGCAATAAGCCGCGACCTGAGGGCGCTTTCAAGTTTTATCTCTGGCGGTCCGGGGGCTGGATTTGACCGTCCAGTTCGGGCATTTGGATGCTCGTGAAGCTGATTCGTGACGGCTTCGGGGATGGCAAAAATGGTAGGAGTGGCGGTGGTTGAGATTTCTGTGTAAGAGCTTGACAGTTAAGAAATTGTTAGTATATTGGGCCTCTTGATCGCGGGGTGGAGCAGTCTGGTAGCTCGTCGGGCTCATAACCCGAAGGTCGGAGGTTCAAATCCTCCCCCCGCCATTTTAGATTCAGTACAATCCTCCTCCCTTATCGTGTTTCGATTCCCCAGGTCAATACCGATGACGGCACACCGCTACAGCAGGAACTGGCTGTAAGTGCGCCGATGAGAATCTATGATTGACGACGAGTCATCTCCTGCAACTATCTCACGCGAATGCTTGAGAACTGATGGTTCGTTGTAAGTATCTGGTTGTCTGACGCCGCCTTCTTGTCTCGCGAACCTCTCGCAGGCAAACGAGTTACCCGCAGGGCGGATTGTAAGTCCTTGCTGCATAGTAGATTGTGGATTGCCAAATCCGTCTTTATCAGCTATATTGAGATCGTAATCTACGAGAATTGCGCAGGACCGACACCAATACCAAACATCGGACATGCAAATATCGAACTTGGAGGCATAAATGCGAAGATACGCAATGCGGTTTGTTGTGTTCCTGGCTCTGCTGGGGGCTGGCTCGGCGGCGTTGGCAGATGTTCCGCACCTACTGAATTACCAGGGAGCTCTGGTGGACTCAACGGGAACACCACTGGATACAACGCTCAGCCTGACTTTTGCCATCTATAATGACACCTTAAAAACTACCCAGTTATGGGGAGAAACGCACGACGGTGTCACAATCTCAAACGGTAGCTTCTCGGTTCTTCTGGGGAGCGTGGCCCCCTTGCCTTCCTCTGTTTTTGACGGAGCCGTGAGGGGACTGACGATTCAAATTGAGTCGGGTCCAGTTTCAGATCCGCCTATGGCCCTGGTTAGCGTTGCCTATTCATACCGAGCAATGCACGCCGACACTGCGTCCTATGCTATATCCGGAGGTACGGTCAGTGGTGATGACGTTTGGCAGGTGGTAGACTCCATCGCCTATACGCGAAGTCATCTCAGCATCGCTCGTGGAGGCGCTGGCAACGTCTTTATCGGAGACTCAGCCCATACGATGGTCAACCTGGGTATCGCTTGTACGACCGGCACCGACTGGTACACGGCATGGGGCAGTGTCGTCGGGGGTGGCAACAACAACCACGCGTATGGCAACCACACTACCATTGCCGGTGGCCGCAACAACAGGGCAGTCATTTTCGGTTCCACGGTGTCCGGTGGATCGAATAACGATGCAGAGGGTGAGAACTCCTTCGTCGGAGGCGGTACGCACAACCACGCCGATAACGTCCATAGCGTTATATGTGGCGGTACCCACAATTACGCCGGCGGATACCTGAGCTTTATTGGTGGCGGATACAGCGATTCGACCTTTGGCTGGGGATCGGCAATAGGTGGTGGACGCTTCAATCGCACGCATTCATACCATAGCGGAGTGTTTAGTGGTCAAGGCAACGAAGCGGGATCTACCTACAGTGACACCGCTGCTTTTGTCGGGGGAGGGATGAACAATGTTGCCCACGGGAGATTCGCCGCGATAGGTGGAGGCTTGGGAGATACCGTTACCGGCGCCTATTCTGGCATCAGCAGCGGCCGAGGGAATGTGGTCTCAAACGACTTCAGTTACATCGGTGGCGGCGACTCCAACACTGTGAGTGGTGGCAACAGTTGCATAGCAGGTGGAGCCCACAATACCGTGACCAGCTGGCAATCCTTCATTGGCGGAGGCAAGAACAACTACATCGCAGGCCACTATGCGGTTATCGCCGGCGGCCGAAACGACACTATCACCAATACCGGCGATTTCTCCTACTTGATTGGCATTGATGCCAAGCTGACTCAGGATTCGACACTGATGGTTGATATGCCACACATCTGGTTCGGAAGCGAGGCTGATGGGTATGAGTTTCCGAACATCGATGGAACGGCCGGGCAAGTACTGATGACCGACGGTTCCGGACAGTTGGGCTGGAGCACCGCCTCCGGTGGCTCCTTGTGGACCCTCGTGGGTGCAACTCTGGAGACCAACGACTACTGGGCTATCGGACGCGGCGGTACAGCAAACCTGTACTACGGTGACTCCGTGCGTACCATGGTAAACCTAGGCGTCGGATCTCAAACCGGCCTTGATGGCCAGCATTACTACTATGCGACAGTCGGCGGCGGTTGGGGTACTAAAGCTCGCCATAACTTCTCCACGGTGGCTGGGGGAGACCGCAACAACGCGGCGGGCGAGCACAGTACGATCGGCGGCGGTAGGGCCAATGAGATCAAGGCAGCGGCCCAACGAGCCACCATCGCCGGAGGCAACGGCAACATCGCCCACGGCGCCAGTTCATTCATTGGCGGTGGCGGAGCCAACCAGACGTTCGGCAACGATGCGATCGTGGTCGGAGGCTGGGACAACGATGCGCACGGATGGCGAAGTTTCATTGGGGGTGGATCATGGAACAAGAATGATGGCGACATGTCGGCGGTTGTGGCAGGGAAGTACAACGCTGCTCTGTCCAGCGGGGCTTTCGTCGGAGCCGGAACCCGCGATACCGCTTCCGGATCACACAGCGTTGTCGTCGGCGGCTATGCCAACAAGGCGTCGGCCAACCGCAGTGCCGTCCTTGGTGGTGATCGCAATGCAGTGGCTGGTGACTACTCTGCTATTCTCGGCGGTTATGCAGACACCATCACATCGACAGCTGACTACTCGTACCTGTTTGGTATTCAGAGCAAGCTCACACAGGACTCGACTTTCATGGTCGACATGCCCCATATCCGTTTCGGAGATGAGACCGATGGCTACGAGTTTCCGCTCACAGACGGTTCAGCCGGCCAGGCTCTTGTAACCGACGGCGTCGGCAATTTGGGCTGGTCGAGCATCTCCGGCGGAAGCGGCCTGACCTTACCTTTCAATGATACGGCCTCTACGGGCGGCAAAGTCTTCACCATAGTCAACAGCGGTTCCGGTGACGGGGCCTACTTCGAATCATCCGGTTTCCAGCGTCAGGGTGTACACGGAGTTGCCTACGGTGTGGCCGGACGCGGTGTGACCGGATTCGGTAACGGCCAGCATGGCATTGGTGTCTACGGGCGATCCAACGACTTCGGTGACGGCGACGCTTTCGGAGGCAAGTTCGAATCATTCGGAGCCAACGGACGCGGAGCCTTCGGCACCGCAAGCGGAATCGATGCCTCCGGTATCTACGGAGAGGCTTCGGGAACACGTGGCAGAGGTGTCTATGGTCGGGCTACCGGCAGCGAAGGCCGAGCTGTGTCCGGCTGGGCCAATAACACGGGGGATGTGACCACCTTCGGCGGCCACTTTGTGTCGAACGGCATGCAGGGAAGGGGCGTATTCGGACAGGCATCGAATCAAGGTGGATATCTGTCCTATGGCGGGTACTTCGAGAGCAAGAGCTCGATCGGCGTGGGTGTTTACGGTCTGGCATCCAGCACATACGACACTACTCACTACGGAGGCCTATTTGAAGCCAATGGTTCCGGCGGAGTCGGTGCTCGCGGCTACTCGCAGCACGGAACAGGAATGAAGGGCGCTTCGCAGTATGGTGTCGGTGTCTGGGCGGAGGCCTCAGAAGGGGTGGCTCTGGCCGCCAAGAGTCCGACCGGTTTCGCTGCAGATTTCGAAGGCAACGTACGAGTACGCTCTGGTTATGAGTTTCAGCTAGGCAACGTTGCCATTGTCGATGACACGATCATAACGCCCACCGTCTACATAACGGGTGGCAGTGATCTGTCAGAGAGATTCGCCGTGAAGCCGAGTGAGGATCTAGCAGCTCCGGAACCAGGCATGCTGGTCTGCATTGATCCAGACAACCCGGGCAAGCTGGAAGTCAGCCGCACGGCCTACGACTCCCGGGTGGCCGGTGTCATCTCTGGAGCTGGTGGTGTGCAACCCGGTATGTTGATGGGGCAGGCCGGTACGATCGCCGACGGCGACAATGCGGTCGCGCTGGTGGGTCGAGTCTACTGCTGGGCCGATGCCGACTACGGCGCGATCCAACCAGGGGATCTCATCACAACCTCGGATACACCCGGACATGCCATGCGAGCTTCAGATCGTGAGAAGGCCTACGGTACTATCGTGGGGAAGGCGATGACGGCCCTGCCTGAGGGTCAGGGACTGGTGCTGGTACTGGTCGGGCTGCAGTAAGGAGGGGACTGAGATGATTACACTTCAGACAAGAAACCGAGAAGCCGGGCGAGTCTTTCTTTTGGTGATGTTGGCCATCATGTTAGGTACAGCTGCAATTCTTGCGGAGTCCGCCGACGATGGCGTGCCGGAAGGATGTATGATTATCGAAGGAGACATTATAGTGCCTATCGATTTCTACGAGAGTCAAGGCAAGCAAGCCTGGCGTGAAAACAGCTGGTGGCCGGGCGGGATTATTCCGTATGAATTCGATACCAATGTCGTATCCTGGCAGCAGGATAGCATGCTGGCCGCCATGTCTGTGTGGGAGAGTATCAGCAGCATCGACTTTGTCGAGCGCAACGGCGAAGCCGACTACGTCCATATCCTGGCCACTGCCAACACCAACTCCTCGTGGGTGGGGAAGAAGGGCGGCGAGCAGTTCGTCAAGATAGCAAGCTGGAACTATCGCCTGATCATAGCCCACGAGCTGATGCATTGCGTGGGTTTTTGGCACGAGCAATCACGCCCTGCCCGCGATTCCTTCGTCACTGTTCAGATCGACTCCGTTTACGAGGGTTACGGGCACAATTTTGATATCCACGGAGACGCCGGTGAATGGGGCTATTATGATTTCACCTCTATCATGCACTATGATGAGTGCGCCTTCTCGATCTGCTTCTGCGGTCCCGACGCGGACTGCTGTTGCGATTCCACCGGTGTCGGTAGAACCATTATAGTGAAGCCCGAGTATAGCCAATACCAGAGCCTACTAGGCAACACAGACTCAGTCAGCTACCTGGATTCGATGTCCATAATGTTTGCCTATCCGCCAGAACCATGGTGGAGATTCTGCTCAAAGGACGCCGGGGGACTATTTCCGAACGGTTCCTTTCCGGACCCATTTAAGACTTTTCTGGATGGCGAGTCAGGCACGCCGCCGGGCGGTGTTCTGTGGATTATCGCGCCTGGAGAGTACAATGCGGCGGGTCTTCGAAAGAAACCGATGATTCTCAAAGCGCCCTTGGGAGGAGTTGTCTTGACTAACTGAGTTTGCCCGAAGCGGTTCTCGATACGATGCCATCGGCTGCTTATGTGTACTTCTTCTGTGGTGTAGGTATGGATTCGTATATGCAACAACGTATTTCAATGATGCCGATTCAGACTCGCGCGCTCGAGGATCGGGCGCCGACCACAAGGCGGAGCTTCGGCGTGTGCTTTTCCAATTCAACGAGTAGCGCCCCCC
>Ga0180435_10004679_pt1 | contig 13465 bp, 13 predicted proteins | sample SS_ome_3_FD_132467 | JGI IMG/M metagenome (GOLD analysis project Ga0180435, IMG submission 132467) | Hypersaline lake sediment archaeal communities from the Salton Sea, California, USA - SS_3_S_1 metaG | ecosystem: Environmental > Aquatic > Non-marine Saline and Alkaline > Hypersaline >... | reverse complement strand
CGCGCGGGCATCCTTGGCGGCCGCTGGGACAACACGTCCTTCGCTGGTTCGCGTTGCTCGGGTTGGGTCAATGCGCCCTCGGGCTCGAACAACTTCATCGGTGCCCGTGGCGTCTGTGATCACCTGACCCTTGATTGAGCGAGCGATAGCGAGCGGTAATGTCAGAGAAGAAGGAAGCGACTCAATGCTACGATCAGATGCTCATTGTGGAAAAGTACGAAACGGTGATTTCGTATCTTTATCCCATTGCGCAGAATCTGCCTCGGAAGCATGCGGTCGCTCGCGACATGTTCCTCAATACGCTGTTGGGACAGGTCGAATTGTTTATCGTGGCAGGCAAGTCAAACCAAATCAGTCGTCTGTATCAGGCAGACGCCGGGCTTGCCATGCTGCGTTTTTGGTTGCGTTTCCTCGGCAAGAGCCAAGTTCGCGGGATTACGATTCATCAGATGCAAACAGCACAGACGTTGATTGCGGAAGTGGGCAAAATCCTCGGATCTTGGATCATGCGGTTGAAAAGCAAAGGGCAGGCCGGGAAATAGCGCGGGCATCCTTGGCGGCAACTGGAACAACACGTCCAACGCTGGTTCACGTTGCTCGAATTGGAACAATGCTCCATCGAACTCGAACAACAACATCGGTGCCCGTGGCGTCTGTGGCGACTGTTTTTTCGCGCTCTGGTTGCGTTACGGCGCACCAGGCCGACCAACATCAGGTGGTCAGCCGGTCTTGTCCTCCTTCGGGGAATACGTTTCGCGGTTCAGCAGAACGCCGATTACTGAAAATGGAAAAGCGGGGCTGACATCTTTATGGGTAAGCGAAACCGCAATTTGTTTGAGCAGATTGTCGATTGGGACAACATGCTTGATGCCTACAAGAAAACCTCAGACGGCAAAAAGCAGTCGTTTGGGTATCTTGATTTCAAGGAGTATGATCTTGCCAATCTGAAAGAGTTGCAGAAGGAGTTGATCGACGGTGCTTATGTGCGCGGACCATACCGCGAATTTACTATCCGCGAGCCAAAGCCTCGGTTGATTTCTGCTTTGGAGTTTCGTGATCGACTGGTCCAGCATGCGCTATGCAATATCATCACGCCAATCTTTGAGCGTGGCTTTCTACCGTATTCTTTCGCTTGCCGGGTCAATCTTGGCACTCATGCTGGGGTCAAGCATGTGCAGTCCATGTTGCGTAAAACTGGATTCAAGTATTTTCTCAAGACAGACTTCAGTAAATTCTTCCCTAGCGTCGATCGCGTGATCTTACGCAGGATGATTGCGAAGAAGATTCATTGTCAGCGAACGCTTGATTTGATCGACAAGATCATGGAGCCAACCGGGAAAGGGATTCCAATTGGTAGCCTGACCAGTCAGCTATTTGCTAATGTCTATGGCAATGCCCTGGATTATTACATTCATCACGATCTTAAACTGCGCCACTGGGCGCGTTACATGGACGATGTAGTGATCCTTGGTGATGAACCTGCTAAGTTGCAGCAAGTGTTCCAAAAGATTGTTGATTTCTCAAAAGACGCTATGCGTATGGCAATCAGCAAGTGGCAGATTAGCCCAGTCAGTCGAGGTATCAACTTTCTTGGTTATCGGATTTGGTATAACCATAAATTGATTCGTAAAGATTCCGTGATACGAGCCAAGCGCAAGATTGCATGGTTAGTCAAAAGAAATGACACCGATGCACTAGCAAGATTTATTGCATCATGGAAAGGACATGCCCAGTGGGCAGATAGCCATAATTTAATCTCTTATCTGGAGAAACGCTATGCTTTTCATTGTTAATTCCCGCGAAGATTTGGAGGCGCTTCCAGATGAGGAACGCGCTAAATGGATGGATCGTCTGGCTCGGTCTATCTGGAAGCTGGATCGTGATGACGAAAACGAACGCTGGATCTTGGTGCAAAACACTTCAGCGATTAGCCGTTTTGGGTTCACCGTTGCTGATTTCCCAAATGCACCTAAACCCGAGATTCCTCCGTATGTGCCAACGCCCCCAGAGCCTGCACCGCGAGTGACCGCGCTCCAGGGGATGCTTGCGTTGGATGCTGCGGGTCTATCCGATCAGTATGAGGCTTGGGCTACTGACCCGGCGCGGACCTTTGCAGAAAAGGCATTCATCCAGCGAGCGCAGTTCTGGCAACGTGACGATCAGACGCTGATTGCAGCGGCAACTGCACTGGGTCTTGATGATGCGCAGATTGACGCGCTGTTTGAGGCAGCCGCGCAGCTATGAAGCAAGTGCTGATCGCGCTCAGCCAGCTCGGTAACACCCTAACCGGCGGCATGGCTGACGAGACTATCAGCGCACGGGCTTGGCGTGAAAGCCATTGGATGCGGCATGTGATTGATACGTTGTTTTTCTTTGATCCCCAGCATTGCTATCAAAGTTATTTGGCAGAGTGTTTGAGAAAGCAACTTCCAAGCCACTACGATAAATTTAAGGGGCTTTCATAATGGCTTTGGTTCCTCTTTCTATACCTCCTGGCGTTTATCGTAACGGCACTGAGTACCAACAAAGCAACCGCTGGCGTGAGGCTAATCTTGTCCGATGGGAAGATTCTTCTTTGCGCCCCATTGGCGGGTGGCGAAGCAGAGTTGATGATGCTATTACCGGCATTGCGCGTGGGATGTTGGCATGGGAAGACAATAGTAGCGATCGCTGGATAGCTGCCGGAACCGCTAACAATCTTTATGTCATCAAGGCAAGTAATGATGTGACAGACATCACTCCAGCAGGCTTAACCGCTGGAAATGTTAGCGCGGAACAAAACCTCGGCTTTGGTGGCGGGTTTTACGGAACGTCCTACTATGGGACGATTAGGCCAAACAATGGCGTCTTCACCGAAGCAACAACCTGGAGCCTTGATAATTGGGGTGAATACCTTGTTGCGTGCAACCCAGAGGATGGCGTTCTGTATGAGTGGGATCTTGACACCGTTGAAGGCAGCGATCTAGTCACTAATGGCGGTTTTGATGCCGACAGTGATTGGGTTAAAGGGTCAGCGGATTGGACGATCTCTGGAGGCACTGCAAGTTTTAGTGGATCAACAATTGCCACACTGGATCAAACCTTAACCTTTGTGAACGGCGAAACCTATGAGGTTACATTCACGATCACTGGAGCAGGCGCTAATGAAGCGCGGGTGTTGATCAGAACTTCCACCGATATCTATAACGAAACCTACGGTGCTGGAACGCATACGTTCCGGTTTAGAGCAGACGCAACCAGTGGCGATATTGAGTTTGAGCCAGCGACCGCGACTGCAATCAGCTTTGATGTTGATGATGTCAGCGTCAAGAAGATTGGAGCGGCTGCCCCTATTGCAAACGCGCCAGTTGATAACTTGGCGTTGATGGTGACTGAAGAACGTTTCTTGTTTGCATTAGGTGCAGGCGGAAATCCCAGAAAAGTGCAATGGTCAGATCGTGAGGACAATACAACCTGGTCGCCAGATGCCACCAATGAAGCTGGATCATTGACCCTGCAAACTCAAGGACAACTAATGGCTGGGATTCGTATTCAAGGCCGCGCCTTGTTGCTGACGGATTCTGATGCCCATGCTGCTACTTATATCGGCCCTCCTTACGTCTACGGAATTGAGCGCGTTGGGTCTAACTGCGGGCTAATCTCACGCAAAGCGATAGCCGCTGTTGATAGCCTTGTTTTCTGGATGGGCAAAAACGGGTTCTTTGCTTTTGATGGATCGACAGTTGCTGAATTGCAGTGTGATGTAACGGATTACGTCTTTGACAATCTGAATCAAGCGCAGATCAGCAAGATTTATGCGATGTCAAACAACACCCACGACGAAGTTTGGTGGTTCTACCCAGATAAAGAGTCTAGCGAAAATATTCGCTATGTTGCGTTCAACTACAAGGGTCAATACTGGATGACGGGAGACTTAGGACGATCAGCAGGGGTCGATTCTGGCGTGTTTCCTTATCCGATGGCGTTTGATGATAATGGGGATTTGTTTGAGCATGAAGTAGGCTTGAACGTTGGTGGCGCGACCATCTTTGCTGAGACTGGTCCGTTATCCCTTGGCGCTGGTGATCAAGTAATGATCGCATCAAAGTTGATCCCGGATGAAAAAACCCAAGGCGATACAATTGCCAAGTTCAAGACCCGTTTTCATCCCAATGATGTTGAACGCGAATATGGTCCTTTCACCATGAGCAACCCAACCTCAGTACGGTTTACTGGGAGGCAGGTCAGGATGCGTGTTGAGGGCGATCGTCTGGCCGCCTGGCGCGTTGGGACAATGAGACTAGATGTTGCCCCAAGGGGTAGGCGATGAGCGCACCTAACAGACCGCCAGCAGCGATTGGTAATGATTGGCGTATGTGGGGCGAGCGGTTAGTGTCCTACCTCGCCCGCAATGCCAATAAACTTCAACATCAAAACGCGACAGAAACGGCGGTTGATGATGGGATTTTGATGTGGGATCGACAGAACAGTTATCCCGTGGTATCCCTGGACGGCGAGTTCCGGCAACTGGTTATTGCGAATGGCTTCGCTTTCCTCTATCAAGATGCCGATATTACAGCGGCGGCATCCAGCACAGCTTACGCCATTGTCTTTGATGCGCCTGCAACTGGCGCTGCTGACGGGATCTCGCTTGGCGATAGCCCAAACCAAAGCCGGATCATTTTTGAGGAAGGCGGGCTGTATTACCTGAGCTTTACGGCGCAAGTTTACAGCACGAGCGGATCAAAGTTGGATTTTTACTTTTGGCCGCGCATCAATGGCGTTGATGTCCCGTCTGGGTCAACCAAAGTGACGCTGCACAACAACCAACAGACCAAGCCTGTCACCAAGGGCGCGATCTTTACCGTGTCGGCTGGTGATTATTTGGAAGCAATGTGGGCGACTAGCGATCATACTGTTGCATCATTAGAGGCTTTCGCGGCGACAGGCTTTGCGCCTGCAACCCCGTCAGTGTCATTATCCATTACTAGGATTCGTGCATGAATAACGAAGTGACCACAGAATTGATTAGATGCCGCCCGTGGATTGAGGCGGCGCTTGAGTATTCTGGTGGGACGCATGATTTCATGGATGTGGTTGATGGGGTGCTTATCGGTAGATTTCAGTTATGGCCTACCCCTCGGGGATGTTTAGTGACAGAAATTGTCAACTATCCTAAGAAGAAGTCGCTGCATGTGTTTTTGGCAGGCGGTGAGCTTGATCAGATACTGGATGTTGAGGATTCGCTTCGAGTCTTTGGACGTTCTCAGGGTTGTGATAGTATGACGTTGGCAGGTCGCCCAGGCTGGAAAAAAGCATTACCGCATTGGAAGCAGGATTTTGTGGTATTAAGTACCGAAATTGAAACGACAGCGTGAGTAAAGAGCTATGAGCAAAGGCGGCAGTTCAACAACACAGGCCGAAATCCCAGACTGGATCGCAGAACCAGCGCAACGGAATATTGCTCGCGCTGAAGCTTCACAACAGCTTGGCTACATGCCTTATTACGGACCAGATGTTGCCGCTTTCAACCCAACTCAACTCGCCGCTATGCAAGCGAATATTGGCGCAGCGCAAACGTTTGGCCTTGCCCCGGCTGGTATGACCGCAGCGCAAGGAATGCCTGCACCAACGGATTTTGGCGGGGGTATGATGGGATATAGCTCTGGACCGTTATTTGAGTTAGCACTTGCAGAATTGATGGCTCGTAGGCCGGGGCAAGTCCAAGCCTACAATCAACTGTTTGTTGATCCCTTGACTGGGCAACCATCAATAATTTCCCAACAGCAAGAAGAAGATTCAAATAAAAAATCCTCTGCTGAACGTTCAAAAAAAGATGAAGAAGATATGCAAGCCGCATTGAGAGCTTGGCGTTCAGATGAAGCAGACAGGAATATGTAAAGGGCAACGATTATGGCAGGCAGAGCACCAGGCGGTTCAAGTTCAAATCAACAAGTAGTATTAGCCAGTTCTAATACTCCGACTTATGGGAGTGGAAAATCTTCTAGTTCTGCCACTACGCCTACGGTTGCGACTACGCCTACGGTTGGCCCAGCACCAGCCAATCAGCCGGTATTTGGCCCTGGCCCGAGTCCTGCGCCTACAGTTGGCCCAGCGCCCGCTGGGCAACCAGTGTTTGGTCCTGGTCCAAGTCCTACGCCTGCTGCACCGTCAGGGTTTGGTCAGGCAATAACAGCGGTGCCTAGGTCTAGAGCCACTGCCCAAACTACCCCCGCAGTTGGTTTTGGCCCCGGCGAGGATATCAATACATTTGCGCTTCAGGCGCTTCAAGATGCAGCCTCTACCGCCCGGAGGGAAGCCTCTTATACTCCAACGACTGTGACCGCGCCTCGCGTATCTGCTGATATTATTGAAGAAGCTGAACCAATCGTTGCCCAAGTCATCGAACCGGAATTGTTGCGGGAAACTGATCTTAGCCCATACATGAATCCGTTTATTGGCAGCGTCATCGAAGAATTGATGGCTGATCTTGAACGGCAACGTCAGATTCAGCAAACCAGCATTGGGGCAGAGGCGACCGCTGCTCGCGCCTTTGGAGGTTCACGGCAAGGTGTCACTGAAGCCTTGACCAATGAGGCATTCGCTCGCCAATTGGCGCAAAGTGCGGCGGGACTTAGGCAGGCTGGTTTCCAGCAGGCCCAAGCCGCAGCGCAAGAAGATATCGCAACTATGATGCAAGCGGATCTTGCGAACCAAGCAGCAAACTTGCAGGCGCAAACCACAACGGGTGCGCAACAGTTGCAAGTAAGAACAGCCAACCAAGCCGCGCAAGAAGCCGCTGCGCGTGCAAATCAGCAGGCAGCATTGCAGGCTGCAACGCAAAATCAGGCAGCACGACTTGCGGCATCTCAGCAACGTTTGACGGCTGGATCACAGCTTTCAAATCTTTCTAATCTTGGGTTCGGCATGGGCCAGACCATTACGCAAAATCTGGCTCAACAGGGAGCGCAACAGCAAGCATTGCAGCAGGCATTGATTGATGCTGCTCGCGGCCAATTTGGGGGCTACAGTGGCGCACCAGCTTCAAGCGTCCAGCTTTTGACTGGGGCGCTTGGCGCAACCCCAACACCACAAACTCAAACCACAAGCAGTCAGCCAGGGTTGTTTGACTATCTAACACTTGGGGCGTCTGGAGCAGCAGCACTAGCTCCAGTTTTCGGGGCATCTGATATCCGACTGAAAGAAAAGGTTAAACATGTCGGAAACTTGACACCAGAAATCGGCTTGTATCAGTGGGAATGGAACGACGAGGCCAAGCGCATTGGCGTTGGTGATCAGCCGACAGTTGGCGTGATTGCGCAGGAAGTCAAAGACAAGATTCCTGGAGCGGTGTTGCTTGGCGGTGATGGTTACTTTAGGGTTGATTACGACAAGATTGCGGAGGCAGTTCGATGAACGGTAATCCAATGATGGGTGGTGGTCTTCTCGGCGGTATGGGTATTGATCCCATGTCTCGCTTTTTGGAAACTCAATCCGCTATGCCTTATGCCAATGCTCCCAATTTGGGACAACAGGCATTGCAAATGGGAATGGGCCAGCAGCCTTCAATGGCGACACGTTTAGGCCAAGCCGCAGGCCGTTTTGGCGATACTTATGGCGCTTTGAAAAAAGCAACTGATAGTCAGGCGCAGGCCGCTCCACAGCCTCTGGGCCTGCTAAATACTGGCGCGGTACCAACAGCTATGCCGCAGGCTGCACCGGCTGTACCTGCTCAACCGCAGATGTCTCCTTACATGCAAATGCTCAATGCAATCATTGGCGGCGCTTACGACTGAGGATTTGATGATGGCTGACGGACTGCAACCCCGCGCAACGGGCATCCTCGGAATGATTGGGCAGTTGCTCAATCAAGGACGGCAGCCAAGTGGAGCCGTCACCTACCCATTTGTGCCGCCTGAGCGCATTCCTGAAAGCCTTCCAATGCCTTTGATGGGCGTTGATCGTAATATGCCTGCACAGACTGCACCAGAAGCCCCTACATTGAATCCTGAATCTGGCGCAAGGGCTTTGCTTGGGTTGGGCATTCGTCGACCCTCAGAGGCTGGAGCGCGGGCTAGACGCGCCTTGGACCCTGATTACGAACGGCAATTACCAAAAGAAGAACGGCGCAAAGATCAAGGCGCATTGTCAGTTCTTGGTAACTTTTTGGGCAATCAAGAAGCAATGGCGCAACTGGCGATTGCGTTCAACTCCATGCGGTTGAACCCAGATGCTGGGTTGGCGGCATCGATGCAAAATTTAGTTGAGCGTGGTGGAGAGCGTCGAAGCGCAAGCCGAACTGCTGAATGGTTGCGATCACAAGGCCGCACTGATCTTGCTGATCTAGTTGAGCAAAATCCAGCACTAGCAACTGAAGCCTTAAAGCAAATGACAGGTAGCGAGGCTCCATCCAAAGTGCGTGAATTTGAGTATGCGCAAAGTCAAGGCTACGGCGGTAGCTATATGGACTTCCTTGCTGCTCAACGCGCACCGGGGGCTTCGGTTTCTGTTACGACAGGACCACAAGTCGGCACAATCCCGCAAGGATATCAATTGACTAGCCAAGATGGTGCATACCGCATGGAGCCAATTCCAGGCGGTCCAGCAGCAATTGAAGCAGAGCAACGCGAAGCAAAGGCCGGTAAACGCGCAGAACAAGAAGGCGTCCGAGAAAGCATTGTTGGTCGTGATGTTGATCGTTTGGTCAATATGATTGATCGCGGCGGCATCTTTAATTTGCCTGAAGCCGGAATCATTGGAAACGTTTTAGGATCGTTGGGCATTAACCAAGAAGCGGTTGATTTCCGAAATACCTTAGCTGGTGTTCAGGCAACTGTTAGTTTTGATCGTTTGCAGCAGATGCGTGATGCGTCTGAAACTGGCGGTGCACTAGGCTCTGTAACTGAACGCGAATTGGATCTTTTGATGTCTGCTTATGGTGCAATCCAGCAAAGCACCAGCCCACAGATGCTGAAAGAAAACTTGCAGACCATCAAGCGCATTATGAACAAGATTGAGAACGATCCTGTTGCGAGTTCATACTATCGCGGTCAGCCCACAAGCATGTCGGGGCAAACTACCTCAACAGGCGGGTTTAGTGTGCTTGGGAGAGTTGACTAATGGCGAGATTCCAAGTTCAAACTCCAGGCGGCATTGTTGAAGTTACCGCAGATTCTGAAAGCAAAGCGATTGAGGAAGCTAAGGCTAATTGGCAGAGCTTGCCCAAGTTGATTTCGCAGAATGAAGAAAAGTTGCGAATCTTTGAACGCCCTGGAGGCCAGCGTTATGCAGTCTCTCCAGGATTTAGCACAAGTAATCCAGAAGCCATTGATCGGTTGATGCAAGGCGCAAAAGTCGCAGACTTAATGCAAGAATCCAAAGATGTTGGCTTGCTCCAGCGAAACTTGCCTACTGCTCGGTTGCAAGAATTTGTTCGCGGTGTGCCGTTTGTTGGTTCTGGCTTTGATGAGCTGGCCGGCGCCGTTGGTGGACCAGAGGCGCAGGAACGATCCAGAGAACTCAGCGAAGCAATGGGCCGCCAACGTCCGGGTGAAACAATGGCGCTGAATCTTGCAGGCGGCGCAACAACTGGCGCTGGAATAGCAGCGGCTGCGCCTCGGGCGCTGTCAGCCGCAGGGCAAGCGGTCATGGGTGCAGGGTCCAGGGTGTCTCAGTTGGGCCGTGCTGGTGCTGTTGGTACTGCTGTTGGCGCGGCTGAAGGTGGTGCTTACGGTTATGGTGAAGGCACCACGCCAGAAGAACGAATGCAGTCTGCGGGATCTGGCGCAGCATTTGGTGGCACGTTCGGTGGCTTGCTTGGCGCTGGTGGCGGTGTCATCAGCGATGCCGCAAAGAATGTGATTGGTCGATTCAAACGGTCTGATGTTCGCACTATCGCGCAAGAATTAGGCGTATCAACTGATGCAGCCAAGATGATCAAGACCGTCTTTGATCAGGGTGGCGACATTGAGGCTGCACAGGAAGCCCTCAGACGTGCAGGCAGCGAAGGCATGCTGGCTGACGCTGGTCCTGCTGCAAGGGCGCTATTGGATGCGTCAGCAGCATTGGGTGGGCGAGCAGGACAACAGACTAGGACCGCAATCAACGAGCGCATGGCGCGTACTCGGCAGTCGCTGGAGTCTACGTTAGACACGGCGCTTGGTCCTGCACCTGTTGGGCCTCGTACCGCAGTCACCGAGATCGCTGCACGATCCGCGCCACAACGAGCGCAAGCTTATGCGGATGCCTATTCACAGCCAATCAACTATGCTGCTGAATCTGGCCGCAGGATTGAAGAAATCATCGGGAGGATGCCGCCAAATATCGTTAATGAGGCAGTCACGAAAGCCAATCAGCGTATGGCTTGGGAAGGCCGCGAAAATATGCAGATCATGGCTGATATTGCAGATGATGGCACAATCACATTCCTAAGACCGCCAAACGTTGAGCAGTTGGATATCTTAAAGCAACAACTGCAAAACATCGCGTATAGCAACTCAGATGACTTTGGTCGGTTGAACGCTGACGGACGTTTGTATAACAACATGGCGAGTGAATTGCGTAATGCTATTGGCGATGCTGTTCCAGAATATCGAAATGCCGTCAAATTAGGTGGCGACAAGATCAGTGAAGAACGCGCCTTTGCATTAGGGCGCAATATGCTGCGGTCGCAAGTGGAACTGGAAGACGTGATCGACGAATTTGCAGATGCATCAGCAGACCAGATCGCAGCCGGAAAAGCCGGGTTGCGTAGCTACATCTCAAAAACGCTTGACGATGTACGAGCAATCGCCAGCGATCCAGGCGCCGATGCATTACAGGCTAGGCAAGTCATCCAAGCGGTTAGGGATATTAGTTCCAACAATTCTCGGGCAAAGATTCGCGCACTGATGGAGGAAGAAGCAGATACTTTGCTTGACCAAGTTGACGAAGCCGCACAATCTGCGGTGGTTCGTGCGGACCTTGCGCGTAACTCAATGACCGCTTCTCGGTTGTCTGTTTCCAGTGCTGCGGAAGATATTACTGCACCGGGGATCAAGCGATTGCTTGAACAAGGCGAGTTTCCAGAAGCAACTAAAGAGATGATCCGCGCCATCACTGGCACCAGTAAAGAATACAGTGAAGCCCAACGGCAGAAACTGTTCACTGATGTTGCTAGGGCGCTGACTGAAAAGCGCGGGCCAGAAGCGCAGATTGCCTTGCGTGTTTTGGACCAAGCTATCCAAGGACAAGCACTGACAGAATCGCAGACCGAAGAATTGGCGCGATTGATCGGCGTGGCATTATTTTCTGCGACAACACCAGCAGCAACACGCGGCGCAATGACTGAAGAACGGGCGGCACAATGATTAAACCAGAACCAATGGACCGCGACACAATTGAAGGCATTGTGCAAGACGCAGTGCAGGATGCGGTTGATTTCATCGAATCTGAAATCGCTGATGACCGCATCAAGGCGCAACGGTACTTTGATGGCGAGGTTGATATTGGTGAGGAAGACGGGCGCTCGCGGGTGGTTGCGACCAAGGTTCGTGATACTGTGCGCGGGATTAAGCCTAGCTTAATGCGTATTTTCCTATCGAATGAACGGCCTGTTGAGTATGTGCCGCGTGGTCCTGAAGATGTCCAAGCAGCGCAGCAGGCAACCCAGTATATGCATTGGGCATTTAACAGAATCGGTGGGTATAGCATTATCAATGATGTTTTCCACGATGCTTTGATCAAAAAGACCGGCGTGGTGAAGACCTATTGGGAACGCTACACCGAAGCAGAAACTTACAACTATTCAAATCTGACTGAGCCTGAATTCATCGCCATTGTTAATGATGATTCCATTGAAGTCATTGAACATTCCATTGAAATGGAAATGGTTGTTGATCCAATGGGAATGGAGGTCGAACAGCCTCGGTATTATTTGACCGTTAGCCGCAAACATGAAAAAGGCCAGTTGATGGCTGAAGCAGTGCCCCCGGAGGAATTTTTCGTTGATCGCAACGCTCGATCCATTGAAGACTTTTACGTTTGTGGACACAGGCGTGAATTGCGCGTGTCAGACCTCGTTGATATGGGCTTTGATTTCGATGATGTCTATGACCTGGACGGTATCGGATCATCTGACACTTACAGCGAGGCCGAAGACTTTGAACGCCGTGGCTATCAGATGGAGGAAGAAGAACAATCTGCCGATCCTAGTATGAAGCTGGTGGCGGTGACTGAAGCCTACATGCGGATGGATGTCGAGGGAACTGGCGTTGCTCAGATGTATAAATTCCTTTTGGGTGGTAGCAATTACAAGTTGCTCGACTATCAGCCTTGGGGTGAGGTGCCGTTTTCAATCTTTGAGATTGATCCTGAGTCCCATGCGTTTTTTGGTCGATCTATTCCTGACCTGATCAATAATGACCAAGACGCATCAACCGCCATGCTGCGCGGCGTCTTGGATAACATCGCACTGGTCAACAACCCTCGAATGGAGTTTGTCGAGGGTCAGGTCAATGTCGATGACTTGCTGAACAACGAAATCGGCGGGTTGATCCGCACTAAGCAACCTGGCGCAATCAACGCGGTTGCAATCCCGTTTGTTGCCGGGACGGTGTTACCTGCTTTGCAATACTATGATCAGTTGGTTGAAACCAAAACCGGCGTGACCCGCGCCAGTATGGGGCTTGATCCTGATTCTCTACAGAATACGACTGCAACCGCTGCGCAGTTGACCGCGCAGCAAGGCGCAGGGCAGATTGAGGTTATGGCCCGGAATCTCGCTGAAGGCGGTATGCGGCGACTGTTCAAGCTGATGCTGCAACTTTATGTCGAGAACTCCAACGAAGAAGAATTGATGCGGTTACATGGGAACTTTGTCCCGATTGACCCGCGTTCATGGAATACGTCTATGGATATCGCTATCAATGTGGGCCTGGGTACTGGCAAGGAAGATGAAAAGGCCGCAGCGTTGATGCAGGCATTGCAGTTACAAACACAAGTATGGCAAGAATATGGCCCCGGAAATGGGCTTGTGACGATCACCGGAATCCGCAACACGATTGCGGACGTGCTTGCACTGACTGGATTGCGTAATTCTGAAAGATACTTCAACCCAATGGATGCTCAGACCGAGCAGGTGTTGATTCTACAGAAGCAGCTTGAAGCCGCACTACAGGGCGAACCGATGGACCCGGCTGCTGCGATGGTGCAGGCAGAGCAGATCAAGGCGCAGGCGAAGCTGGCAAGCGATCAGTTCAAGATGCAGCTTGACGCGCAGAAGTCCTTGGCTGAAGACGATCGCAAACGCGATGAGATGGACCAAGAACTTCTCGTTAAAGCTGCTGAGATCATTGGAAGGTATGGCACTGCTGTTGATGTCCAGCGCATCCAGGCGATGCAATCAGAGCCACGTTATCCGGATGCCGCCCCCGCACAAGCAGTGCCGCAGGTTAGATACTAATGGCAAACATCAAAGACCAAGCAAATGCCATTAAGCGGTTATTGG
>Ga0180435_10004678_pt1 | contig 13469 bp, 12 predicted proteins | sample SS_ome_3_FD_132467 | JGI IMG/M metagenome (GOLD analysis project Ga0180435, IMG submission 132467) | Hypersaline lake sediment archaeal communities from the Salton Sea, California, USA - SS_3_S_1 metaG | ecosystem: Environmental > Aquatic > Non-marine Saline and Alkaline > Hypersaline >... | reverse complement strand
TCCGGAATAAGGGGGGCTCGTGCCGACCGTCCAGACAAATCTAAGCAGTATTTTAAAACGTTTTCCCGGGCAGAGGGAATTAATTTAAAGGCTATACAGGGAAAAGGTATTTTAAAGATTTATTAATAGCGCTATGTATAAATATATACAGGTTGGCGTTGTATTGCTGGGAATGGCGATTACTTCCGGGGCTCTCCCGGCGTCGGAAGTTCCTATCCCTTCTCCCACAGTCTCCCCGGAAATGCATCCGGCGCCGACGGCTTCCCCGAAATCGGTGCTCACCGTTGAGGAGCATCTCCTGATATCACCCAGCCCGTCCCCTACCGCTCCTTCTTCGCTGCCGCCGTGGGTTGATGAGACATTTGCCGACGATGCCTATAGGTGGACTTCCAGCTTCATGACTGATTCAATCTTAAATTTTGACAACTGGTTCGCGGATGCCGATACTCTGGAGGCTGAGATTGAGAAACCCTGGATCCGGATTCGGGTGGGCGCGGACTGGGATGAAGTCGATGGATTCAAGTTCAAGAACCGCTGGAAAATTGTTGCCCCCCTCCCCTTACTGGAGAATAAGCTGGGTGTATATCTCGGCCGGGGTCCGACTGATAATGACCTGGATAACCAGGATTATTTCGACCTGGATGAGTATAACGATGAAACCAGCGTATCCGCCGGATTGAGGTACACGATCCGGAAGACCGAGCACTTCCAGTTCAATACCAGTTTAGGGATGCAGTTCAAATGGCCCGTGGTCTTTTATGTCAAGCCCCGGCTGCAATTCACCTATGTCTCCGGGAGTTGGCTATTCCGGCCCATCCAGTATGTTTACTACTATACCGATGACGGCCCCGGGGAGACAACCAAGATGGATATTAATTGGTACCTGGGGTCCCGGCTCCTCCTCCGAAGTTACAGCAAGGGTACTTACTCAAATACCAGTAACGGGATGGACCTCTCCCAGGAGTTCAATCTCCAGTATCTCAATTTTGATGTTCGCCGCGGCAACAATTATGCGGCCAGCCTGGAGTGGAAGAGTGATGCCCATACCTGGACCTCCACGCAGTTTGACAGGCATAAACTCACTATCCGGTTTTATCATACCATCTTTCGCCCCTGGCTCCGGATCGGTACAGCGCCGAGTCTGAACTGGAAGAGGATGAAACCGGATGATGACGAGGACTTCCCGGATTACTGGAAGAACGCTTATCTCGGTTGTGATCTCTTCGTAGAAATCCTCTTTGAGGAAGAGGAGGAATACAATCCGTTTACCTGGTAATCCGCCCGACCGGGCGGATTGTCAAAAAATCGGGTTTAACCGATGTATTCGATACTAAAATGATAAGACGCTTACAATATTGTTGGTTATCTCTTGCTATCTGGCTGGTAATACTCATGGTTCTTCCCGTCAATCCGGCAGGCGCTTCCATCCCGATCAAGACCTGGCCAAACGGAGAGTACCGGCAACGGGGGGAGGTGAAGACTACCGGTAAACCGGGGAGGGATTATTATATGCAGGTCGGTCCCTGGACCTACTGGTACATGAACGGTCAGATGCAAAAAAAGGGCTCTTTTGCCGAGGGCACAGAGACCGGATGGTGGGAGTACTGGTATGATAACGGGAACCGGAAGAAACAGGGCGCCTATAACGAGGATGGGAAGAAAACCGGTCCCTGGCAGTACTGGTATGAAAATGGGCTGAAAATGCAGCAAGGAACGTATAAAGACGATTCGCGGGATGGCTCCTGGGCCTTCTATTATAATCAGGTAGAGATGCCTCTCCGGAAGGAGGGGAACTTCCTGAAAGGGAAAGAAGACGGGCACTGGGTTTATCGGTATAAGAATGGTCGGAAGGAAAAAGAAGGGAGTTATATCAAGGGTAGGGAAGACGGCCTCTGGAAGTACTGGTATGAGAATGGAGAGATAAAAATCCAAGGGCGGGACAGGAATGGTCTGGAAGTGGGAGAGTGGACCTATTGGGATCGAACCGAAGAAGGTGAAGAGAAGAAGACTGTCAAGTGGAGTTATAATTTTACGGAATCCTCACCATCGGAGAAACCAAGAGAGATTACCAGTCCCTCTCAGGCTCTGGCCGGTCACTGGATAAGCCAGAAGGCGCTGGCAAACTTCCAGAGATCCCAGACTGAACCGGAAGACCCCCATCATCTATATATCGGGGAGGATGGAAAGTTCCTGGAGATTCTGGAAGGCGGATTTATTGATAGCGTCTATACCGTGGAAGATGAGAACCCCGAGAAGAGGACCATACGGTTTCGTGTCACCAGCGCCAACGGAAGAGGGGCGTTGCTCTTCGCGATCTTCTCCGAAGATTACCGCGAACTGGCCGGGATGTACTACCTGGTGGATTTTCTCCGCGGTTCCCGGGGACGAACCAACAATTATTTTTACATGAACTATGCCGGCACCGATCCCGGGCCGGTCTTGAAATAAAAGGTTTTAACTAAACCCTATCCTTATTTTCAACGTCAGTTAATTTTAACGGTTAATGCCACATGCGCTAACTTATATTATCCTATAATAGGTTCACAGATAACTAATTACCATTATATTAGAGTTTAGTTATAGAGCAAGAAATATGCCACTCGCAATCCGGAATAAGGGGGCCTCGTGCCGACAAGGCAGATAAACCTACACAGTATTATAAAACGGTTTCCCGGGCAGAGGGAAACAATTGAAAGGCTATCGAGGGAGAGCGATAGCTTTCGGTCAATCTGTGAAGATTATCTGAGGTGTGCCGACGCCCGGCGATACTGGGAGCAATCCTGTTCGGAAGACGCGGCCGGACGGAGGAAGGAATACGCCTCGCTGCTGCGTGAACTGGAAGAAGAAATTCTTGAGAATTTGGAGGCAATCACACAGACTTCGTGGTGAATTTAAAATTGACCACCTTCGGGGAGGTCACAAAACAGAAAGGAGGAGAAATGAGACCTATATATTATGCATTGAGTGTGGTGGTCCTGGTGCTGGCGGCGCTCGTCGTCGCTCCCGGTTTCGGAGAGGAAGAGATAGACAGAGAAGAGGCGCTGGCCATGCAGTCCCAGAACCCGGTCGCCAATCTGATGAGCATCCCGTTCCAGAACAACACCAGCTTCGGAATCGGGCCTCACAATCGGACCCAGAACGTTCTTAATATCCAGCCGGTCATTCCTTTCAACCTGAACGAGGACTGGAACCTGATCACCCGGACCATCTGTCCCCTTATCTACCAGCCGTTCGTCTCTCAGTCGAGCGGCGGAAAGTTCGGCTTGGGCGACATCAATTTCAGCCCCTTCCTCTCCCCGGCCAAACCCGGCGCGATCATCTGGGGAGCCGGCCCGATACTCTCGTTCCCAACCGCGACCGACGAGACCCTCGGTACCGAGAAGTGGTCCGCCGGCCCCTCCGTAGTCGTCCTGACCATGCAGGGGCCATGGGTTATCGGCGCGCTGGTCAACAACCTCTGGGATTACGCGGGGGCTTCGGACCGCGCCCACGTCAACCAGATGCTGATCCAGTACTTCGTCAACTACAACCTCCCCGACGGATGGTACCTCCTCACCGCCCCGATCAACACCGCCAACTGGAAGGCGCCCAGCGGCGAGAAGTGGACCGTCCCGGTCGGCGGTGGTGTCGGGAAGGTCATGACCATCGGAGACCTCCCGGTCAACGCCAGCGTCCAGGCATACTCCCATGTGGAGAAACCTACCGGCGCGGCGGATTGGTCGATGCGCCTCCAAGTCCAGTTCCTCTTTCCGATGGGGAGTTAAGTCCCTTTCAATAAATTTGCCACAAAGGCACTAAGACACTAAGAAAAAATTAGAAAACAATAAAATGGTGGTTGTTACATCTTTAATTCTTTTCTTAGTGTCTTGGTGTCTTAGTGGCAGAAAGTTGTGAAGCTAAGTTCAACGGAAAAAATGCGATGAAAATATATAGTGCTCTCATAACTGTTCTCATCCTCATGATCCCCCTGGTTGGATCGGCGGAGGAAGCAGAAGGATGGACTTTCCGCTTTTCGCCCTACGCCTGGCTGATGGCTGTCTCCGGAGATATGACGGTGAGCGGGATAACCATGGATATGGACACCAGCATCTCGGAGAACCTGGAAAATATGCGCTTCGCGGGGATGGGGAGGTTTGAAGCCTGGAACGGCGACTGGGGGTTGACGCTGGACGGTCTCTACTCGGACTCCAAAGCCGATGAGACCTCTGATTCAGCAGTCGGGCCCGTTACGCTTACCACCTGGTCCGAGCTTCTTATAGTGGAGTTCGGAGGAGGCTATCGCCTGGTAACGGTACCTCTGGAAAAAGAGACCGGACCGGCGGCCATTGTCTTCGAACTTCTGGTCGGCGGACGGTACGCGTATAACAAAAACGAGCTTAAAGGATCCCTGGGTCTGCTCGATACCTCGGGCAGCGGGGACTGGGTGGCGCCCTACATCGGCGGGCGCGTGGGGGTACGGGCGGATAAGAGATGGTCATTCATCCTGCGGGGGGATATCGGGGGTTTCGGCATCGGCGACGCTCCCCATTTTATCTGGAATGTCATGGCCGCGGTCGATTTCCGGATATCGCGGGTCGTCTCACTTGACGTGGCCTATCGCAGTCTCGACATCAACGGTTCCGTCATTGACGCCCGATACTACGGACCGGTCCTGGGCATGACGTTTCGTTTTTAATATGTTAGACCGACTCAAAAAGGTATTTTAACTTTTTGTTCTTAAGAAACTAAATATTCACCACGAAGGTCACGAAGAACACGAAGAAAAATAAGGGAACCCGTTGAATTTTACTTTATTTTTTCAAAATCCTTCGTGTACTTCGTGTTCTTCGTGGTTTAAAAAGCTTTTCGAGTAAGGTAAAGCTAAGTTTTATTTAATCAAATACGGAAGAGTATTTCGCTATTCCGAAAAAAAAGGAGGAGTCGAATGAAGACAAGCCAAATGATAATCATGTCAGTGGTACTGGGAACACTGCTCTCAGCCGGAGTGCTGCCCTCATCGCCGGCATCCGAGAAGTCGCGCTATATGGGCGGCGAGGTAACGATCGTGGAGGCGCCGAACGGCGCGCTGGTCAACGCCGAGGTTCTTGAGATCAGCCCGAAGATCAGCTATCTCGAACCGACCACGGAGAAGGTCGCCGACGGTGTCTGGTGCATCGGCGGGGTCTCCCTGGCTAATGCCACGGTAATCGAGGGGGATGACGGATTGATCATATATGATACCGGGGACACCCGGGGAGAAGGAGAACATATACGGAAGGCCATTGAGAAGATCAGCGATAAGCCGGTCAAGGTGATCATCTACAGCCACTCCCACTATGCCATGGGCGCGGGCGCCCTGGTAGATGATCCTGATGATGTAATGATTATCGGTCATCCGAAAGTAAATGAAACGGTTGAAAGCAGCCTGAAGGGCGGAGGATCGCCTTCCGCGATTCCGGAGGTGGGTCCAATATTAACGGCCCGGCTTATGTCTCATTTTGGAATTTTATTGCCCGAAGATGGACCTGATGCCGGGGTAGCGCCTAAACTGGAGATGGGGAAACCAACTGCCTTTTTACCTGCCAACAAACTGGTTGAAGACGGTGAAGAACTTGAGGTTTTAGGGGTTAAAATGCAGTTCTTCACGGAATATATCTCCGATGATTACAATCTGACGGTTTATCTGCCGGAAAAAGGCGTGGTCCTGAACAATTTCTTCTGGCCCGGCACACCCAACCTTTATACCCTTCGGGGTGCCGTTTACCGGTCTCCCTTAATCTGGCGCGATGGTCTGAAAGTAATCCGTGATTTACAGCCGGAGATACTTCTAAATACGCACGCCCGGGCGGTGGTAGGCAAAGAAAAAGTAATGGAAAATTTAACCGCCTACATGGATCAGATTACTCTTACCTACGACCAGACATTACGCGGAATCATGCGTGGATTGGGTCCGGATGAGTTAAGGCAGTTTGTAAAAATCCCGAAATATCTCAGTGACGTACCGGAGAATTTTCAAGGCTACGGGGAATCCGTTCATTTCCCCGAAGCCGTTTATCAGTATGTCATCGGCTGGTTCGATTGGGATGTCACCAAATTATTTAAAATTGCCCCGGAAGAAGCGGCCCTGCGTACGGTAGAACTTATGGGGGGGAAGAAAAAGGTAATTAAAGCGAGCAAAGCGGCGTATGACAAGAAAGAATTCGCCTGGGCGGCTGAGCTTATCCAGAATCTTTACCTCCTGGACCCCATGGATAAAGAAGTGCGGCAGCTTAAAGCCGATATTCTTCGTCAACTGGGTTATTTAGCCACCGGTTCAATCGCCCGGGGATTTCTTCTGACCGAAGCCCTGGCTCTGGAAGGTAAGGTAGATTCTCCTCTCACCGTTTTACCTTCTCCGGAAATTATTGCCTCCGACCCGGCGACCTTTGTGGATTTTTTCCGCATTAAGATCGATCCGGAGAAGAGCAAAGAGACCGACAAGGTGATTGAGTTTGTTTTTACCGACAAGGAGAACCAGGCGGTTGCCCTCCATGTAAGGAGAGGCGTGGCCGAGTTTATCCCGGTACCTTCCGAATATCTGAAAGAAGCTGATTACGTGTTGAATCTGGATGGAAAGACCTGGGCTTCAATATATTTAGGCAACTCTGATATTAAGGAGGAGATAGACTCAAAACATATAAAAATAACCAAAGGAAAAAAAGAGGATATAGTTTCAATTTTTTCCATCTTCGATAAATTTGATCCTGCGAAAAACTACAAAGTGCCCCCGTTAGAGAATTAACACCTGTCGTCAACGCGGCTGGTGAATAAAGATTCTGTAAACCGGGGGAGGCTCGTAGTGCGGGACTTCAGCCCCGCCTTTGTTGGGAAGAGCTGAAGCTCCGCACTATGAACTTATCGTCAAAGTAGCCTTGATCAACCGAATGTTTACGCCGGCAGCATAATTTTCCGGTGCAAAAGGAGGAGAGAGTAATGAGGAAGAACAGACTGCTGTATATAATCTTCAGTCTCGTGGTATTAACCGGCTGCGGGACCTGCCCGGGTATGGCGAAGAAATGCGCGGAGCCGGTCGAAGCCATGGAGATATCGCAGGCGGAGGCAAAGGAGATCGCGAAGGAAGCCTATCTCTATGGTTTTCCGATGGTGATGAACTACAAGACCATGTGGAACTACGTCGTTGACAAGGACAACCCGGAATATAAGGGGCCCTTCAGCGAAGTTTCCTGCGAGGCCCGTCTCTTTACGCCGGATGACAGGGCGGTTGTGACACCCAACGCCGATACACCCTATTGCATGTTCTGGATGGATCTGCGGGCGGAGCCGCTGGTCCTCTCCGTCCCCGAGATGGAGGATGATCGGTACTACAGCTTCCAGTTGGTCGACCTCTACACCCATAATTTCGGCTACGTGGGAACGCTCAGCACCGGCAACGACGCGGGCAATTTCCTGCTCGCCGCACCGGGCTGGAACGGGAAGACGCCGGAGGGCATTGACGCCGTAATCCGGTCCGAAACCGACTTCATTTTCAATATAACCCGCACGCAGCTCTTCGGCCCGGATGACCTGGAGCAGGTAAAGGTAATCCAGGAGCAGTATGAATTGCAGCCGCTGAGCGCTTTTCTGGGGGAGCAATCCCCGCCTGCCCCGCCCCTGCCTGACTTCCCGGAATGGGTCGAGGGCTCGCAGTTCGACGAGCGTTATTTCGGATACCTGGACTTTATGATGGGCCTGCTCGGGGAACCGGGGCCGGGAGAGGCAGCGCTCTGGCAGGATCTCGCACGCCTCGGCATCGGCACGGAGGCGGACTTCGATTTCTCCGCTCTGCCTGCGGAAACGCAGGAATCCCTCAAAGCCGGGGTGAAAGCGGGATTTGCCGAGATTGAGGCATTCCTCGCAAGGAACGTGAGTGATCCTCTGGTCAGCGGAAAAGTATTCGGTACGCGGGAGTTCCTCCAGCAGAGCGCCGAAACGAACTTCGGCCTGAACAAGCCCGACCTGCTACGCTCTGTGGCTGCACACCAGGGACTCTACGGTAACTCGGCGGATGAGGCGAGCTACCCGTCATATCTCACTGATGCCGACGGCGAGCCCCTGGACGGGTCCGGCCACCGGTATACGATGACATTCCCGGAAGGGACTCTCCCGCCGGTCAAGTCTTTCTGGTCGTTGTCGATGTATGACGGGAAGACCCAGCTCTTCATCGAAAATCCGCTCGACCGCTACCTCCTGAGCTCTGAGATGATGGATCGGATCAAGCAGGGAGAAGATGGCTCCCTGGTGCTGTACATCGGCAAGGATCCGCCCGGAGATGATCTGGAGTCCAACTGGCTTCCCGCTCCCGACGGTCCATTTTATATGGTTATGCGGCTCTATGGACCCGAAGAAGCGGCCCTCGATGGCCGCTGGACGCCGCCCGAGGTGAAGAAAGCAGACTAACTAAACCTTACTCGAAAAGGGTTTCGAATAAGAAAATTCCAAATGACCAAAACCACAAATCCAAAGCAAATGTGCTAAAGTCGGATATGTTTTAGTCATTTGGTTATTATAAATTGGGATTTCTTTAGTATATAGATATAAAACTATGGTTAAGATTATAGAAATATATTTCCGTACCGCGACAGCAAAATATGCGGTCTTTTTTCAAAACATAAAGTAGCGAACGCAGTGAGCTAATTTATAAACATAACAAAAACTCACAATCAAAGGAGTAACCATGAAAAGAATCATAGTCTCAGGCTTAGTTATCTTCGTAACGTTCATCATCGGTTCAACGGTTTTTGCCGGGGAGAGCAAGGAAACGGTTAACGTCGACAACTTCGTGCGGGCTGAGTCGGATCACATGTTCCGCGCCAACATGAAGTCCTTTCAGGTCCGTATTGGCAAATTCACCCATCTCCGCGAGCCCACCACCGCAGAGAATCAGCCGGTCATCCGTATGAACCAGGACACGCTTTACTCCGGTACGGTGCTGGACCTGTCCAAGCCCGTGACGATCACACTGCCGGAGATCGGCGGGCGCTACATGTCCATGCATGTGATCAGCCAGGATCATTTCTGTTTCGTGGAAGCGAAACCGGGGACCTACACGTTGACCGAGGATAACGTCGGAACTAGCTTTGCCTTTGTGAGTATTCGCACGTTCTACGATGCCGCCGATTCCGACGACCTGGCTAAGGCCCACGCGGCCCAGGACAAGATCGAGATCAGCGGCGGGGGCGAGGGTCCGTTCGAGGCACCGGACTGGAACCAGGAGCAGCTCGCGGTTGCCCGCAAGGCGCTCAACGACCTGGCCGTCCTGGGCTTCGACACCACCTATGCATTTGGTCGCAAGGAAGAGGTTCGGCCGATCGACCACCTGGTCGGCGCCGCGTCCGGCTGGGGTGGATTACCGGCCGCCGCCGCCATGTACATACTCGACAGCGTCGAGAAGAACGACGGCGCGACGCCGTGCGCGGTGACGGTCAAAGACGTGCCGGTCGATGCCTTCTGGTCCATCACGGTCTACAACGCCGACGGGTATCTTGAAAAGAACGACCTCGGCCGGAACAGCCTCAACAACTTCTCCGCCAAGCCGAATGAGAACGGCTCCGTCACGATCCATTTCGGTGGGGATCCCAAGAGTTTGAATTATTTGCCAATCACCGATGGGTGGAATTACGCTGTGCGTATGTATCAACCGCGGAAGGAGATCCTGGACGGGATCTGGACCTTCCCGGCCATTGAGCCGGTGAAAGCGAAATAAATCAGTATCTTGTCAGGAAGAAGACCGCTTTCAGAGTCCAGTCGCCCTGACGGTGTCCGCCGAAGGGCAGTTCTGTCTTCAGTGATAATCCGATGGTGGGGGTGAACATATGGCCGATAAGGAAGCCGGCCTTAAAACTGGTTCTATCGTACATCTCCCAGTCGGTGTAGGACTCACCGTCGATCATCATCCACCAGGCTTTCGCGATTCTCCAGAGGAAGGTCGGCGTTACCGTCAGGTAGTGCACGTCCGGCCGGCCGGAGTCTCCCTCGAACGATATCCAGTCCTGGACCTTGATATAGGCGTAGCCCTGATGGGGAAAGATGTAGGCGGGCACGGCCGCCGGCGCGGCGATCCACTTGCCCATACCAAGCTCATCTCCGGTGGCGGTAGGAAAGATCAGGCCGGACCCGAAAGCGAAGACGAGGTTGCCCGTCACCGGAGGAACCAGGAGGAACTGACCGTAAAAGTCCCCGAGTCCCGCGCGGGTGGAACCGTCTGAGTGGCTGGCGACCATCGGCAGGTCGGCCCGGAGGATTACACCCTTGCGGTGGCCGAGGAGGTCATCCTTCTCAAGGATCAGCTGATCGACCCGCAGGGTTACGACATTCTTCCAGGCGTCTCCGCTTATCTTGTAATAGTCCTCCCGGAAGCTGAAGGCGACCGGTTTCATGGGATTGCTGTCCGCCCCCACCGAGGTCATCTCCAGCTCCATCTCATCCCCCGCGTCGGAGACGGCGCCATCCTGGGAATGGGCCGGATTACAGACCAGAGGCAAGAGCGCGAATATGATGGACGCTATTCGGACGCTAAAGATAAATGCCGCCGGAAAGCTGTTCCTGGATTTTCGGTGTAACCTTATCAATTGGCATTTTCCTGACAAATATGAAATATATCTCTACTGACTTCCTGACAGGGATACCGCCGGTAAAAACGGCCTGCAATCAATCCGGAGATCGGATATAAGATTTTGCAGTAATGTATCGCTATTCGTTCAGATCACTGTTCTTCCAGTACTTGGTGCCGGTGAGGTCGGCGCTCAGCTTCAGCCCTTTCTCGGTAAGCTGAAAAATCGCCACACCATCAACGAAATGAACTGCCGCGTGTTCTCCGTCCTCACCGAGAACAGCGTTGGCGGAACTGCCGGCTTGAAGGCCCTGATCCACAAAGAGATCAAAAGCACTTTTGTCTTCAAAGATGAAGACCAGCTGGAATATTTCCGCCCCCAGGCCGACATTAACGCCTCCGGTGGCCATCTTCATGTAGATGGGTTTGCCTTCACCCCTGACTTTCGCCATCCCGGCGCCGGTGCCGGTGGTGATCATGAAGGAGAATTTTCTGGTGTCGAAGACGGCGTATCCATAGCTGATATCATAGAGTTTTTTAGCCTGGGGAGTTTCAGAGAAGAGGCTCTCCAGAGTGTCGGCACTCATTTTATCGATCTTCTCCCGGGTCTCCTCCGGCGTTTCATCCCCGGTAACCTTCTCAACCGTATCTGATACGGTGTCGGTGACGCTCTCCGCCCCCTTGCCTATTTTGTCCAGAATATTACCCATGACCGAAAACGAGGCAGGATAAAATAGACTTACGATCATCCCACACAAAATTAATCGTTTCATTATTATCTCCTATTTATATTGTTTCAGGTGAGATACCTTACCTCGGCCCCTTTTTACGTCCACGGATTGCACAGATTATAGGGATTATACCCCCCTGCCTCAGCCCCTTTTTTAACCACGAATCTCACGAATCTTCGCGAATTTTACCCCGCGATGAGCAGAGCGAATTTTGCGGGGTTGGTCATTGGATATTCCTTGCACGCCCGCCCTAGCCTTGGCGGAGGTTGGTTGGATATTCCCCTCTCCTTCTTTTTTCTGTGAAGCGAGAAGCCTGAAAGGCCGCGGGAAAGCGAACAACTTTAGGCACTTTAGCGCACTTTAGGCACTTCAAACTTTTTGTTCTATTCCCCATTCCCCAATCAAAGCTATAGGAATTTGCGGCCTTTCCAGATATGGCCCTTGCCGCTTCTCTGGTTGTACACCGAGATAAACGCGATATATATCAGTACCGAGAACTGCAGCGGATATAGCAGGATAGCGTAAAAAGGAACCCGCCGATCGATTAGAACCAGAGACCAACTCATCGCCAGGATAAGCAGCCCGATGGCAAGGGTTGCCGGGAGAGGAATCCCGGCGATAGCCAGGCCTACCGCCACCAATGGCGGCATAAGCATAAAGGCAATGACGAACGGAATGAGAATGTAAACCGGGGATGCCTTCCGTTCGAAGAAGTCATAGATGTTGCGGGAGATGCCCACCACCGCTTCTTTGAAAGAATGATACATCATGCAGCGCACCTGGGCTTTCGCGTCCAGGAAAATCTGCTTTCCTCCCTGTCGTTTCAATTCCCGGGCCATATAGACATCACAGGTGATTTTATCCTTAACAACCTCGAAGCCGCCATACCGGAAATACGACTCTCTTTTAAAGCACATATATTGGCCGAGGGCCATAGCGAACCCGGGTGACTTTGTCGGTTTAACCAGCCAGAGCGGCAAGAGGATAACCGTGTTCAAAAATATATTGATGACAACCATAGCATCGCTGACGCTGGCGAAGATCTGCCTGGTGTAACCCGAGAGGTAATCGACACCATGGTACAGGATATTCGTCACTCCCCATGAGATACTGGTCTTTGAATGCTGGGTATCGGCGTCGGTGAATATCAGGATCTCGCCGGTGGCATGTTCAGCCAGCTGGTGCATGGCATGAGGATAGCCGTTCCAGTCATCGGGCAACGGTTTTCCCTGGAAAACTCTTATATTCTCATGCTTGGAAGCGTAATTGGATATTATCTCCCAGGTGGCGTCTTCGGAACCGTCATCGAGAACCACGATTTCATAATTCTCGTAATCCTGCCTGAGCAGGCTGTTCAGGCAGCGGCCGATATTATCTTCCTCGTTGCGGCAGGGGATGAGAACACTCACCTTTGGTCCGTTCTTACGGGACGGGGTTTTCGTGTTGACCAACATCCAGATGATATTGGGAATGGTAATAAATCCTATCCAGATCGCCCAGAGCAGATAGATCAATCCATACCAATCAAGAAATGTGTCGGGAAACATTATATAACCTCCTCAAGCACAGGAATCCGAAAGGGAAAATATGCCGGTTATTTGTGTGTGTCCGATAATAAATATTCAGAGGAAAGAATGGCATATTTATCCGGCCCCCACCTTCCCTTTCTTCACCAGGTCCATCACCTTCTCCGCCGGGTAGCCCATTCGGATTGTCTGGAGGATAGCGTCCATATAAGGGCGGGTGTGGTGAAAGTATTTTTTATATCCGGCACAGAGATAATTCAGTCCCGGTTCCCCGTCAGGGGTCTTTAAAAAACGGTGCTTGGGGCACTCCCCCCGGCAGACGGTCAGGAGTTCGCACTCCCGGCAATACCTGGGGAGCGACTCTTCTTTCCGCGCTCCGAATTTACGCTGTTTCTCCGAATCGAACATCTCCCCGAAGTCATCGGTGAGGATATTTCCCAACCGGTACTCCGGATAGACGAAGTGATCGCAGGAGTAGACGTCTCCGTTGTGCTCGATGATGCCGGCCAACCCGCAGCGCTCCATGAAGAAGCAGGTGTGCTGTGGTCAGCCCGACAAGCAGTTGAGTGTCAATTCGAAGTTCATAACGAAGACAGAGCCTATGTCATTCCGGACCCAATCATCGAAGACGCCGATCAGGAAGTC
>Ga0180435_10004677_pt1 | contig 13473 bp, 13 predicted proteins | sample SS_ome_3_FD_132467 | JGI IMG/M metagenome (GOLD analysis project Ga0180435, IMG submission 132467) | Hypersaline lake sediment archaeal communities from the Salton Sea, California, USA - SS_3_S_1 metaG | ecosystem: Environmental > Aquatic > Non-marine Saline and Alkaline > Hypersaline >... | reverse complement strand
GGTGCCGTCCCGGACGATCGCGAGGGCGGAGCGGGCGCACTCGGTGGCGTGGACGCCGTCGTGGTAGAGGACGTCGATGGCGCCGGCGGCGCGCATGGCGGGGGCGAGGCGCATGAGCGTGAGGTAGTTGGTGGTCTTGGCCTCGGGGAACTGGCGGGTGTGCCGGTGGGCGATGAGTCGGGCGCCGGTGGGCGCGTTCGCGCGCGGCCCGACGCCGAGCGTGGTGACGACGGTCGTGGGGGTGCGGAAGGTGATGCCGTCGTCGGAGGGGCCGCCCGTGAGCAGGACGTGCGCGGCGGTCATGCTCGGTCCGTTGGCCTCGACGAGCGCGTGGACGTCGGCCGCCACGCCGTCGATGCCGCGGGGGAGGGGCAGGCCGACGGCGTCGGCGGAGCGCTCGAGCCGGGCGAGGTGGTCCTCGAGGAAGAGGGGCACGCCCTGCTCGACCCGGAAGGCCTCGAACACGGCGTAGCCGCGCCGCAGGCCGAGGTCGCTGGCGTGGACGGTGGCGCGCTCGTGAGGGACGCGTCGTCCGTCGAGGATCGCCCAGCGGGGAGCGGGGGTAGTCATGGGATCACGCTACACCGGGTCGGGGCGCGGCGCGTGGCGGGACGCCGCCGCCCGACGACGCCCGAAGATGGGGGTCACCGAGGCCAGGTTTGCGGCCCTGGATTCGGCGTTCCGCGGGCGGTTCTGCCCAGATGCCCCACACGCCGTGGGCATCCACCCGCAACGCCTTGACGGATCTCGCATACCGGGGTATGTTGAGAAACGTCAAACACGAGCAGCGGCGCCCAGACGGGCGCCGGTTTTCGTTGTGGGCGGCGAGGTCCCGAGCTTCGGGCGGGCGACGGCGGATCCTGCCACTGGAGCCCGTAGTGGCAACCTCATGCAAACCGGCGTCACGTGGTCCGGCCACGTCGGCAGCGACCTCGCGCGCGTTGCGGTGGACGCCGGCTTCGACGTTGCCGGCACGAACTGCCGTGGTCCCGCCTAGGGAGCGGCGGTCGTCGCCGAGCTGGGACCGTGGGCGCGGGCTGGCACGGGCGTAGAGGTCGCGGGAGCGTGCCGCTTCCTTGTCGAGGTCCTCCCGCTGGCCGGCGACGACGCGATGGTCGGGCCGGGGTCGACCTGAGTCCTCGCGAGCTCCGACACGACCGCGACGGAGGGGGGCGTCCCCGTGGATCACCCAACGAGAAGACTCGCCGGCGGCCCACGGGCATCTCGGTCGTACTCGGCGCGCGCTAGCTCCGGTCCAGCGCCTCCCTGAACGCGCGCGTCGCTCTCGTGATCGAGGCCTCGTCGCCCCCGGTGACGGCGTACCCCACGAGGAAGTTGCGGATGCCGATGTCGCGCAGGGCGGGGACGTCGTGCGGCTCGAGCTTGCGGTCGGTGGGGATGACGATCGGCTTGCCGCTGGGCGCGATGACCTCGACGCCGAGCTCGAGCCGCACGAGGTCGTCGACGCACAACGGCGAGCCGAAGGTGTCGACCGGGAAGTAGGAGACCTCCACGACGTCCACGTCGGGTCGGCGGGCGAGGATGCGCAGCATGTCGTAGGTGTAGTCGGGGGTCGGCGCCACCCAGTGGTCGATCCCGTCGACCGCCAGGCTGGCGGGGCTCGTGTGCTTGCCGTAGAGGTCGACGAAGTCGATGCCGATGTCCCGCAGCCGTTCGACCTCGCCGCGGGAGGTACCGGGGCGGCCCCGTGGGACGATCCCGACCGGGATGGACACGGCCTCGATGACGGCGCGCAGGTGTTCCTCTTCGCGCTCGAGACTCCCCACGGAGAAGCCGCTCATGGGGTGGGCCAGGTTCGTGTGGAGCTTGAGCGCGTCGGCGCCGGCGTCCTCGACGGCACGCGCGAGGGCGACGTCGTTCTGGAGGAGGCTGATGCAGAGGGTGGGGTCGTCGCTCTTGAGGCGCGTCGTGTAACGGGGCATCTGAGGTCTCTCCTTCACTTCACGGGGAGTCGGATCGGGGCGTCGCACGTACCGAACGGGAAGTCGCGCGGCGTGGTGCGGACGGATTCGGGCCACGCAAGATCGATCTCGAAGCCCTTGACGAGGTGATCCTGGAACGCCCGGAGGCGGGTCGGATCGGCGCGCACCTCGCGCGGCACGAGTCCCTCGGTCAGGCAGTGGGCCGCGAGGGCCCCGGCCACCTCGCCGATGTTCCATTCCACCGGGTGGAGGCGGTAGCAGCCGTTGGTGATGTGGGTCGTGCCGATGTTCTTGTTGGCGGGCAGCAGGTTGTCGACCCGCACGGGCAGGAGGGCCCCCAGCGGGATCTGGAACGGCCAGTTCGATACGTCCACGTAGTTGCGCTGGCCGGTGCTCGGGTGCAGGTCGATGCGGTAGCTGCCGATGCCGACGCTGTCGGCGAACGGCTCGGCGCCGACGAGGCTCCCGCGAGCGTCGACCCCGACGTGCTGCTCCAGGACCGTGAACTCGGCCTGGATGCGGCGGGACTCGCGGATGTAGGGGTACATCGCGAGGCCGTGGTCGGTGCCCGTGAGGTCGCCGCGGAGCCGGAGGCCCGGGTACCCCTGGCCGCCGTCGAGGTTCGGCGCCTCCGTCTGGATCCAGTGGACGAAGCAGAGACTGAGCTCCTTGGACCCCTCGAGGTGGCGGCGGCGCTCCTCGTCGCTCACGCCGACGAGCGGGCCGAGCGTGTAGTCGAGCTGGGGCCAGTTGGCGACGGAGACGTCGCTGGGGTAGTGCCCGTCGGCGAAGTGGTGCTTGTAGAGGATGCGTCGGAAGTGCCACAGGTCGTTGATGCGCCGTTCCGAGGTGTCGCCGACGAACAGCGGACGCGTCTCGGCCTCGAGCGTCAGCGGGTTGCTCGTGGTCCAGCTCAGCTGCCGGGCCGGCCAGTAGCTCGGCTGGTACGAGCGCCAGAAGTCGTACGACTGGGGCCTCTCGATCGTGTGATCGGCGCCGGGCTCGTACGACATCGCGAAGCACCAGCTGTGCGCCTGCTGGTCGAGGGGATCCGGGTCGCCTGGGAGCGCGGAGGGTTCCCCGGTCTGGTCCTGGCTCTCGGAACCGAGCACGTGTTCGACGCCGCCGAGCTCCAGCAGGTCGCCGAGCTCCGTCGCATCGACGACGTACCGCGCGGCGGCGGTCCAGCGGGCGCCGGCCGGACCCTCGAAGGTCACGGCACGGAGCACATCGCCGTCGCCCTCGACCGCGACGGGGCGCGTCTCGGTGTGCACGGTGATGGCGCCGCGCGCGCGGTACGGGGCGAGCATCTCGTCGATACACGCGACGGCGACCCGCGGCTCGTGGCAGAGGGGGCTGACGAAGCCCAGTCCCGGGTTGAGGAGCGGATCGGAGGCGACCTCGGGTTTGAGCGGGTAGTTGCGGCGGTAGTACTCGCGGATGCGCCGGCGCAGCTCGCGGTAGCTGCCGGTCGCCCCGACCTCGTCGATCCAGGGGTGCTCGTCGGGCGGTACGGCCTGGGCCGTGAGCTGGCCACCAAGCCAGCGCGTCTCCTCGGTCATGATCGCCGCGTAGCCCATCTTCGCCACGGCCAGGGCGGCGGCGATCCCCCCGAGGCCGCCACCGACGACGAGCACGTCGGTGCGTGTCTCGTGGCCGTCGCGGATTCCGTCGTCGTTGTTCATCGGTTCACCCTTTCACGCCGGACATGGTGAAGCTCTGCACCACGTGGCGTTGCGCCAAGACGTAGATGGCGAGGACCGGCACCACCGCCAGCGTCGTGGCGGCGAGCTGCAGGTGCCAGATCGGCAGGCCGTAGTTGTCGGTGAAGGAGTTGAGGGCCAGGGGCAGCGTGAAGAGATGCTGCGAGTTGATGAACACGAGGGGCTCGAGGAAGAGGTTCCACGAGTAGAGGAACGACAGGATCGCGAGCGCGGCCATGATGGGCCGTGCGAGGGGAAGGGCGATGCGCCAGAAGATGCCGAACCGGCCCAGGCCGTCGATCATCGCAGCGTCTTCGAGCGCGGTCGGCAGTTGGACGAAGAATTGCCGCATGAGGAAGGTCCCGACGACACCGTTGGCGCCGAAGACCGGCAGGAGGATCAGGGGGATGTGGTTGTCCAGCCAGCCGAGGGCGCTGAAGAGGAAGAAGTTCGGGATGATCGTGACCTCGCTCGGCATCATCAGGGCCGAGAGCAGGACCAGGAAGATGACGTTGCGCAGCGGGAAGCGCACGCGCGCGAAGGCGTAACCGGCCATCGCCGAGATCAGGATGGTCAGCACGGTCACCGAGACCGCGATGTACAGGCTGTTGAAGTACTGCCGCGCGAACGGTTGGAAGGCGAACACCTCGACGAAGTTCGTCCACTGCCAGCTCGGCGGGAGCAGGGTCGGCGGGAAGGCGAACACCTCGGACGCGGTCTTGAGCGAGCTCGTGATCATCCACCAGAACGGGAAGATGAACGGCAAGCTCAGGATCAGCAGGAGGACGTACCAGGAGAGGTTCCAGGCCCAGCGGTGCCGCATCCGCTACCCCTCCCTCGAGCGTAGGGACCACTGCAGAAGCGTGAGCCCGAGCGTGACGACGAAAAGCATGACGGCCACGGCGCTGGCATACCCGGTGTTGAAGAAGTTGAAGCCTTGCTGGTAGATGTAGAACACCAAGACCATCGTGGCGTTCGCGGGCCCGCCGCCCGTCATGAGCAGGATGTGGTCGAACACCTGCAGCGAGCCGACGATGGTGATGACCGAGATCAGCAGCGTCGTCGGGGCGAGGAGCGGCAGCGTGACGTAGCGCAGCACGTGCCAGCCGTTGGCCCCGTCGACGCGGGCGGCGTCGCGGAACTCGGTCGGAATGGATTGAATGGCGGCGAGATAGATGATCATGTTCAGCCCGACGTTCTTGAGGACGCGGGTCACGATGACGGACGCCATGGCCCACCCCTCCTCGCGCAACCAGTTCGGTCCCACGATCCCGACCAGGGCGAGGATCTGGTTGATCGTGCCGGTCTCGTTCTGGAGCATGAACCGCCACACGATCGCCCAGGCGACGGCGCTGGTGACGACGGGCGCGAAGAACAGCGTCCGGAACGCGACCACGCCGGGCAGTTGGCGGGCGAGCAGGAGGGCGAGAAAGAGCGCCAACGCGATGTTCAGTGGGACCAGGCCCGCCGTGAAGACCAGGCTGTTGACGAGGACCTTCTGGAAGACGGCGTCGCTCGTGAACATCGTCTCGAAGTTCTCGAGGGCGATGAAGGTGCTCTGGCCCGTGAGCAGGTTGCGGCGGTGGAGGGCGAACCAGAACACGGCGACGATGGGGCCGATGACGAATGCGAGGAAGCCGAGCACCTGGGGGGCGACCATCGCCAAGCCCGCCCAGGCGTCTCGACGAGCGAGGGTCGATCTGCGTCGTCGAGTGCCCGGTGGACGATCTTTGCGTTGCGCGATCAAGGCATGTGCTCCCCTGTGAATGGGGTTGGCGGTCTCGAGGACCGCCAACCCGTCGAGAGGTGGGCCTATCGCTGGCTGAGCAGGGGGTCGATGGCTTCGCAGATGCGGCCGAGGACGGCCTGCACGTCGGCGTCGGCGCGCCACAGCTCGTCGAAGATCGGGCGCGCAGAGGCGTCGATCTGCGGGAACAGCGGGTGGGACGGGATGACCGAGCCACGCGCGATGCCGTCGGCGATGATCGCCATCGCTTCCGGTGAGACGATGGCGTTGCTCGTCAGGAACGCGTCCGACTCGAGCACGGAGAGGCGTGCGGGCGGGAAGAACTGTGCCATCGTGGTCACGTTCTGCTGGTTCGTCACGTGGCGAGCGAACTCGATCGCGATGTCACGGTTGGCCGAGTTGTTGAACACGACGACGCCTGCCTGGCCGACGACCGGCACGTCGCCCGCGGGACCGGTCGGCACGGAGGCGATGCCCCACTCGAACGTCGCGCCGGCCAGGTTCGCGGCGCGGCTCAGTTGCGTCATCGTCATGCCACTGCGGCCGGAGAAGAAGTCGGCGCGCTCGCCGGGCGGAACGATGGAGCGGTCGTCGAAGATCATCGCGTGGTAGAACTCCATGGCTTCGATCGACTCGGGTGCCGTGAGCATGCACGTGTCGGACGCGTCCCACGCGTCGCCGCCGAAGGAGCGGAGCATGGGGGTGATCGTCACCCAGATGCGCGCGCCGTACCCTTCGCCGTCGCTCTGCTCGAAGCCGTAGGTGCCGGCGGGGGTGGCGTCGGCGATCGCCTTCGACGCCGCGCGGAAGGCTTCCCACGTCCACTCGCCGCGGGCGGCGAGCACGTCGGGGGTCTCGAGGCCCGCGGCCCCGAACATGTCGGCGTTGTAGTAGATGAAGAAGGGCGACGTGGAGAACGGCACGCCGTATACGGCCTCGTCCTGCACCCACAAACCGAGCGCCGACGTGCTGAAGTCGGCGAAGTCGTAGCCGGGGTCCGCGCGCAGGGCGGGGCCGAGATCCGCGAGCACGCCCGCGTTGACGAACGTCGGCGCGGCTGCTTCTGCGAGCCAACCGAGGTCGGGCGGGTTGCCGCCGGCGAGTTGCAGGGTGATCTTCTGCACGTAGTCCGCGAAGGGGATGATGTCCAGCTGGACGTTCACATCCGGCCGGATCTCCTTGAAGCTCTCGGCGAAGCCGTTGAGCATGTCGATGTGGGCCTGGTTGCCGCTCCAGATCGTGAAGCGGAGCGTGGTCTGGGCGAGGCTCGTGCTGCCGATCAACACCGCCACGGCGATGAGGGCGGCGATCAGGGTCCTGTGTCGGGTGGGCATGGTTCCTCCTGAGTGGTGTTGGGATTCGTGCTGGCGTCCGCTTGCTTCGGGTGCTCTCGGCACTCACCCCCTTACCGGACCTGTGGTCGAACCAGGCGAGAAGGCGCATGGGAGGAAGGTCTGTTTGGGGACGGTCGAGCTGGGGTCCTCGATGAGGTCGACGAGCAGCGCGGCCGCCTGGCGTCCCATCTCGAAGCGGGGAATGCAGAAGGTCGTCCAGTCGGTCGACGGCTCGCTGTACACGAGCGGATCGCCGAGCACGGCAAGCGAGACGTCGTCCGGTGCCGAGAGCCCGCACGTCCGTGCGACCGGTAGCAGCCGCTCGGCGAGGATGTCGCTCTCCAGGACGATCGCCGTCCATCCCTCTGCCATCCAGGCCCGCACTCGCTCGCGGGTGATGTCGTCAGGGTCGAAGCGCCCATCGAGAGACCGCGGTAGCTCGAGCCCATGGCGGCGCATGGCGCGGACGAAGCCGGCGCGTCGGTCGACGCCCGCTTCGCGCTCGGGGAGTGAACTGAGGTACAGGAGGCGGCGGTGGCCGAGTTGCGCGAGGTGGTCGACGATCTGCTCGGTCGCGGCCGCGTAGTCGGCCGCCGCGAAGGGGATACTCAGGCCATCGACTTCGCGCCTGCCCACGTAGGTGAACGGGTAGTTCGATTCGGCCAGGCGACGGATCTCGCCGCGGTCCTGCGCCCAACCGAGGAGCACGGATCCCGACGCGACCAGCAGCCGGTTGGCGCCGTCGCGGAAGATGCTGCGCGCGCCGTCCTCCCCATGGGTGCTGGTGAACAGGAGAAGGTCGTACCCGCGTGCCTCGGCCTCGCGTTCGATGCCTACGAGAAACGGGTGGTAGAAGTTCTGCTGGTCCACCGGAAAGACGGGCTCGTGCGTGAACACGCCGAGCAGGTGGTTCTTGCCGTGAGCCAGGCGCTGCGCGACCGGATTGGCCACGTAGCCCGTCTCGTGGATTGCCCGCCACACCCGCTCCCTCGTATCGCCACTGATGCGGATCGTCGAGTTCGTGCGCCCGTTCACCACGACCGAGACCACGGCAGGCGAGACCCCCGCCAGGCGGGCGACGTCGGCGATCCGCGGTCGGCGGTTGTGCGGTATGGGTGTACCTCCGAGATTTCACGAGAGGTTAGGGTTGATATACCGTTTTATCACACCGAGATGGCAGGGTCAAGGAGGGTCGAGTGCGCTTCTTCACCGAGGGCGTTGCTGGCGGCCCGGAGCGTCGATCTCCTGAGGTGGTGGGGTAGCCGTCAGCTCGAGCTTCCTGAGGAAACGCAGACGCCCTGAACGAGCCGAGGTCTCGTCCTTCAGCCTTCGATCGCGCTTGCAGGGCCGAGGTGGGTCGGCGGTCATCACATCCGTCTTCCCGCCATCGGTCGACTCAGGTGCCCGTCTTGACCTCGACCGACACCAGCAGGATCTCCGCGTCCCCGACGTTCTCGAGGGTGTGGGGCGGGAGCGGCGTCGACCAGATCGGACCGGCGGGTCGCTCCAGGCCCTCCACGGTGCGCGAGTCCAGGGTCACCACGCCGTCACCGTCGCGACGCACGAACGGGCTCCAGCTCTCGATCAGATAGACCGCCGGCCAGCGGTGCGTGTGCACGGCGGTGGTCTCGCCCGGCTGGATGCGGGTGCGCAGCACCCGGACCTGATCGTTTTCGAGGAGGAGCTCGTGGTGCTCGGCCGCCGCGCGCAGCGCGTCCAGTTCCGGCGGCCAGGCGGCGTTCGGGGCTTGCGGATCGGCCATGGGGCGTCCTCTCGTCGGTTGCTGAGTGCCGGCGCTCAGGCGGCCGGGTTCGGCGCGTGGCGCCGCACGGTCTCGCGATCGATCGTGGTGGCCTGGCCGTCCGCGTCGAAGGGCGTGCGGAAGTCGAACGCCCGCGCGCTCGGACCCGTCGACGCGAGCTCCGTGTAGCGCGCGGCGGCCTCGGCCCAGGTGGGCAGGTGCCCCGCGTCGATCCACCAGGCCACGTAGCTCGGCGCGTCGAGTTTGGCGAACCACGCGTGCCGTTCGCGCAGTGCCGCGCCATGGATACCTCGGTACGAAAACGCGAAGGCCGACTCGGCGTCGCGCCAGACCGAGCACGTCATCGCGATCCGGTCCTCGTCCTCCGGGCCCGCGAACGTCGGCGGGACGACCTCGGGCCCGCCGTCCAGCGCACCCCGCGCGACCGCGCCGATCCGGGCCACGAACCCGGGGCTCTTGGCCGCGGTCGCGAAGGTCTCGTCGATGCGCTCCTCGAAGCCGCGCACGATCGGATCGCCCCATGGCGCAAGCAGACGTCCGATCGTCATCAATGCAAGGTGGGGCATGCAGATCTCCTTTCGGTCGGGAGCGTGCCGCGGCATCGACGTGCGAGCGGTCCCGGCTCCCCGTCATCGCTCGCCCCGTCGTCCGCTTCGCTGGCGGCTACGGGGTGAACTCGACCAACACCCGCAGGGTCTCGACCTTCAGGCCGTCCTCCCGCATTGCCGTTTGGCCTTCCTCCGACTGCAGGAGTTCCTGGAACGCCGCCATGTCGGGGATCTCGGCCATGATGCCGGTGGCGTTGGGGTCGTTGGGGTCACGGAAGTTGCGGCACGTGACGCCGATCTTGCCGAACATCTCGTGCCGGCTGCCGGGGCCCTGCTTCCAGGCGTTCGCCCAGATCGTGCCGTCCTGTACGTCGTGGAAGATGATGGCGGTGGGCATGGTTGGCTCCGTTCGTCGTGTGGGGTCGAGGCGTGGGGCGCGTCGGTCTTGGTGGTCTACAGCGTGCCGTAGGTGAGCTTCTCGGCGATCTTCCCGTCGCGTACGGTGATGACGTCGACGCCGTGCAACGCGGCGTCGTGGCCGTTCGCGTCCTTCCAGCGGATCACCCAGCGGCAGCACGCCCGATCGCCGTTGGCGAAGAGATCGGCGATCTCCTGCGTGAACCCCGGGAAGTGCGCGTCCATGGATTCCCAGACGGCTCGCACGGCGGCGGCGCCCTCGTGGCGACCGAAGCCGGCGTTCGCCGGGGCGACGTGCTCGAAGACGCAGTCCTCGGTCATGTCGGCCATGAGGGCGTCCACGTCGCGCGTGTTGAACTCGTTCTCGAAACGCGTGACGAGGGCCAGGGTCGCTTCCGTGTTCGTCATCAGGTTGTACTCCGTTTCCTGGGACGAATGACCCTACCTGTTGGTGGGGCAATATGCAAGCTGAACCGAATGACTGGCCGATCGAGGGGCTCGACGGTCGTCAGTTGGTGGCTCGTGGTCCCGGAGTCCGACCGAGTCTGCGTGCGTCACGGGGTGTGGGCGCCGCGGTACCGTGCGACGGGTACCTTGGCGTCGTCCCAGTCGACACGCGCCGTGGCCGCAGTCCGAACGGGCCGCGTTTCCGTGCCCGCCAAGACGGCGGGGCGTTCGCTACCGAAGGAGCACGCATGACGACGCCGAACCGCCCGCTGCGTACCGGCACGGCCAGGGTCGAGCAGATCCCCGTCACCTGGGCGAAGCCCGAGCAGGTTGCCGGCCGGCGCGGCCTCGTGATCTGGCTCCCTCCCGGCCTCTCCGGCATGGAGGTCGTGCGACCCGTCCTCGAGCGGCTCGCCGCTGCCGGCTTCGTGGCCGTGAGCTTCGACTCGTGGGAGCGCGGCTCGCGGGCGACGGAGGCGCCTGAGACGCTGCTGCCGCGCGCGCGGGCGAACTGGCCGCTCGCGGCGTGGCCGGTCCTTGGGCATGGCGCCCTCGAGGGCCTGCGCGTCATGGACTGGGCCGCCAAGGCGTTCGACCTCTCGCCGCCCTTCTCGCTGGGCGGCCTGTCGTTGGGTGGGGACATCGCCGTGGCGGCGGCCGGGCTGGACCCGCGCGTCGGCTGCGTGGCGGCCGTGGTGGCCACGCCGGATTGGACGCGCGCGGGCAGTCGCATCGATGGCGCCCCCGTGGCCGCGGGCGAGCCCGACGCCTACGCCCGCTTCTTCCACGACCGGATCGACCCGCTCACGAACCTGCGCTCGTACGCCCACCGGCCGGCCATGACGTTCGAGTGCGGCGCGGACGACGATCGCGTGCCCCCCGACGGTGCACTGCGCTTCCAGCGGGCGCTCGCCGACGTCTACGGCGAGATGCACGAGCGCGTTCGCGTCAACCTGCACCCGGGCGTGGGCCATGCGGTCGTGCCGGCGATGATCGACAACTGCGTCGCATGGATCGAGGAGCACGGCTGAGGGGTGACGCTCCGAGCGGCTGGACGCGACCTGCGTCTTTCACGGCGCGTCGGTCAGCTGCGCCTCGCAGTGGCGCAGCGCTTCGGGTCCGGTGATCGGTGCGTCGAGCTCGCAGCGGTCGGTCTCGACGAGGCGGTCGCCCTCGAGTGCGATGACGCGGACGCTGGTGCGTGGCACGCCGGGCACCAGCAGCCGCATGCGGCCGTCGATCCGCGCGGGCCGTGACAGCTCGAGCTCGGGCGAGCGGTAGACGTGGTTCGAGAAGCCAGTGAGGGAGGTGAGCTCGATTAGCTGCTCGCCGTCGTGCCGGTAGACGCGCAGCACGCCGCCGATGTGGGGCGTGGTCACCGCGGCGATCTCCGCGACGCCGTCGCCGTCGAGATCGGCGACGCCGACCGGGTTGAGCCAGCGGTTCGGTGTGCCGATGGGGGAGGACTGCGCCGTGATCTCGAGGGCGTCACCACGGAGTCCGAGCAGTGCCAACCGCGCCCCGGCGCCGTGCGCGCTGACGATCGTCAGCAGCAACGTCGGGCCGTCGTCGGTCAGCCGTACGAGGCGCGGGGCGAGGTCCTCGAAGACCTCGTCGTCGGGCAGTTCCAGCGTCGCGCTGCGTCCGGCATCGGTCTGCGCCCGCACGCGTGCGTACTCGTGGGGACGACCGAGCGCGAAGTGCCCGTACCGCTCGACCGGCCCGTCGTACGCGGCGGAGACGATGCCCTCGGCCCGTCCCGTCGCCGTCACCAGCATGAGCAGTGCACCCAAGGTCGCTACGTAGCGCATCGGTTGCCTCCTCGTACGAGCATGCGCGCCGACGCGGTCACGGCTGGTTCGCGGTTCGACCCGCGGCCACCCGGGCGGCGCCCGCCCGCCTATACTCGGGGTAAGGGTACGGGCCGCTGTGCGACCGAGCACCGGCCGTCCCCGGTCCGCGTGTCGGGCCGGAACCCGTCGACGCCACCACGATCACCTCCTGGGATCCCGACCGACGCCACGCGGTCGCGTCCGCAGCTGGCGCCGGGAGACGACGCGGAGGTGCCAAGCGAACCGCTTGCAGATGTCACGCCCCCACTCCTCAAGCACGTCCGGCCCCACGTGGCCGCGGGCGTCGCTCGGGACAGGAGGACGCGATGAACAAGCTTCTGTTTGCCACCATCATGGCCGTCCTGATCGTGATCTCGGGCACGGCGATAGCCGACGATGCAGGTCAGGCGCCATACCTCGTGATGGAGGTTCAGATCGTTGGCCAGGACTTCATTGGGCTGGTCCCCGAGGGGCTCCGGCTGGATGGCCATACCAGCGGTGAGATCACCGAAGGCCTCCTCGTCGGTTCCACGACGACAGCGACCGACTACCTGCTCTACCGGCACGATGGTGTCGGAGTCGTCGACGTTCGCTGCGTCGCCGTTCACCCAGAGGGCGCAACGGTTGCCATGACGCTGAAGGGCTACCTCGGTGAACCCATGCCTGGGATGCTCGAGATGATGCTCGATCCCGAGTTCGAGATGCCGGAGATCGACATTCCGATGCATGGTGCGGCATGGATGCAGACCATGGCGCCGCAGTACGCGTTCTTGAACCACACGGTCTTCGGCTTCACCGGGGCGATGAACATGGCCGAAGGCGTGGTGCGGGTCACACTCCGTTCGTTGGCGCCATAGAGGCACCGACTCACGTGACCACGGCGGGACCGGGCAGGTCGATCCTGCGCAGGTCCCGTGTGGCTCTCGGGTGACGCCATTGCGTCGTTGCAGTCGAGCGCCCGTCTACATGCGCTGGTCGGGCTCGGGTCGAGGTCGTCGACCGGCGGACGGTGGTGGGGCCTTGGTGAGGGGCATCGACACCGGCGCCCTGGTGGCCGTCACGGTGCGCGAGAAGACCGCCCACGTCCGCGCCAGCGAACGTCGTGCGGTGGTCGGTTGGCGTCGTCGCCCGAGAGCGACCGATCACCCCACCCGCCCCGCGAACCGTCCCACGTACGCCTCCTGCTCGCGCGTTTCGACGGCCCAGCGCTGCACCCGACGCACGCGCGCGATGGCGGCGTCGGCGTCGTCGCCGTACGTGGTCGCGACCGCGGCCGCCACCAGGCCCGAACGGCCCACGCCGCCACGGCAGTGGACGACCACGCGGCGGCCGTCGTCGAGCGCGCGGCGGATGCCGGCGACGAGTTCCGTGAACGCTGCGTCGCGCCACGGGGGCGGTACCGAGTCGTCGGTGATGGGGAAGTGGCGCACCTCGAGGCCGGCGTCGCGGGCGCGGCCGCGCAGGTCGGGGATGGCCAAGAGGTCGTACTCGTGGTCTTCCATGAGCGACACCAGGACGTCGGCGTGGTGGTGGTGCCGCAGCCGGTCGAGGTCGGCGTCGAGATCGCGGGCCCATCCGGCCGGATCGTAGTAGCTCGGGCCGTGCTTGCCGGGGGCCAGGGTCAGGCCGAGCGCGCCGTCGGTGGGCAGGTCGGGCACCCAGTGAACGCGGAGGGGATCGCTCTCCGAGGTGCGCATGCCGGACGCCGTCATGGTGTCGTTCTCCCGTTCGGGGCGCGGT
>Ga0180435_10004675_pt1 | contig 13475 bp, 15 predicted proteins | sample SS_ome_3_FD_132467 | JGI IMG/M metagenome (GOLD analysis project Ga0180435, IMG submission 132467) | Hypersaline lake sediment archaeal communities from the Salton Sea, California, USA - SS_3_S_1 metaG | ecosystem: Environmental > Aquatic > Non-marine Saline and Alkaline > Hypersaline >... | reverse complement strand
GCTATAATCAGGGCTATGAGCTGAAGGACGAGGAGCTGATCCGGCCTTCGGCGATCAGGGAATGTGTCTATTAGTTTTACGCGGCATGTGTCTCACTGAAGCTGGCAACGTACAGGTGACGCTGCTTAGAGTTGAATACATAATGCGATCTTGACCGAGCCCGTTAATAACAACTGAGGAGCTATTGTCCGAGGCCCCGGCCAGTGTGAAGATCTTTCGGTCAAACTCAATCCCCCATTCGTAATATGTGCCATCCGCTACGACTATCTCATCGTGCCATTCGGCAATATTGATGGCCCATGATATTGATGGCACATCTTCAGGCACGTGGATGACGGCTGCATTTGCGTAACATGCTGAGAACATAATGAGGATGATGGCGGTCTTCATGGCCAATCTCCGGTGTCTTGCCTGGGTGGCTAGTCGTAGAGTTGCTTAATCGCCCCCCAAGTCATCTGCTCATTTGGGATAGTGTCTGAACCTTCGACGGTGAAGTTATCTATCCAGCTGCCTGTCCCGGTACTGTTGACGAAGATGTACCAGAAGCCACGGTCAAATAGCCCATCGTATTCATGTGCCCAAAACCAATCTGGAGTATCCGATCCAAGTGGCCAGTGTCTATATCGGATTTGGTTCTCTTGATACCCGAACTCAACCCGATATGGGACTCCGGTCTGCATGGTTAGCAGGGAGTCATATGAATCTTGGAGAATGTTGCCTGGGGTTGCTAGATAGCCATACCCATCATTACTAAGAAAAATCGTATAACCTGAGGTGTTATTGCTCTCAAATGGAGCCAATGGCGACATGACCATGAAGCCGAGTTCATCCTGAACATTGTGTCTACAAAAATCAAAGCTCAGAAAGTGCAGTTGGCTTTCAAGTGATCCGCCACAGAGAAATCTCTGAGGGTCACTAGGGCCAGTGTAGTATAGCCTTCCGCTCTCGGCCGTCCAGCGCGATGCGTGTAGCCATAAGCTGTCTAGCCCGTCATTAAAGTCATCCGAGAAGACAATCTCGCCACGAGCCGGAATAGCCGGGCCCGAGACATGGAATACTATCAAGAATAGAATGGCCACAATGGCTCGCACCATGCACCTCCGATCGGGACGTAGTATGCGCACGAGGCAATATAATCGAGCGATCAATCAGGATTGTACATCATCCGCAGGTCAGAATACTAGGGGGTGGGGACAGATATATGGCCCGGGGGTCATTTGCCAAGGAGATTGTGCTGCTCCGATATCGCCATCCCCAGCATCCCCACGACCGCACTGACCCGAGCCCGAGGGCCCCCGCCTCACCCCTTCAGCCGATACTTGTACAGCGGGCAGCCCTGGGTCACGCAGAGTCGGACTTCTTTCGGGGACCAGCCGACGCATTCGAGGCAGAACGCTCGGATAGCGGCCTTGCGGCTTGAGCCGCAGATTGCGCGCCTGTAAATGCCGCGATAAGTCGGGGGGATGCGCTGCTCGTACTCGGAGTAGATCGTCGATTCTGGCTCCGAAATGCGCCGATTATCGACCTCTTCCGGGGCCTCCGGCTCGTGTTCCAGGATGGCTGTGGACTTGTTCATGGGCATACCTCCATGTTCAGGCGGTTTTCTCAATGGCTTCGGCGATCTCGGCCGCAAGTAGCCGGACCCCGGCGGAGCTGAGCTCTACATATGGGGGCGTATCCTTCCCCCGGAAGTCGATGTGCTCGATGAGCAGCTGAATGATCCGGGCCCGCTCGGTGGGGTAGAGAACTTCCCAGATCGGGTCGAACAGAGACAGGGCCTCGGCGAGGTCGTGCTTGTCGATGGCCGAGGCATCCAGCGCGGAGATCTGCCGGTCCAGCTCGGCCAGCTTCCCCTGTAGGGCCCCGGCCTGGCCCTCGAGTTCATCGAGCCGCGCGGAGATCGACTGGCCTTGGGCTGTCCCTTTCGAGATGGCGTTGACTAGCCCCGCGATCTCGCTGCGTACCTTCGCGAGCTTCTTCTTCAGCTGGCGGCGTTGAGTTTCAAGCGTCGCCCGCTCGGCCTTCTGGGCTTTCTTGGCGGCCGCGACCATCCTCTTCTGAAGCCCGACGTCCTGGCCGATCGCCTGAATGTGGCCGAGGACTTGGTCTTCGAGCTTCTGGGCCGAAATCGTGGGGTGGGGGCAGGTTTTGTAACCCTTGGCCTGGGCCGACGAGCAGACGTAGTAGCGGTAGACGCGTGAACCCTTCCGGGTCGTGCTGGGTGTCATTGTGCTTCCGCAAGCAGAGCACCTGGCGAGTCCCCGCAGCAGAAACCCGTAACGGTTTTTCGTGTACCCGCCGTTAGTGCGCCGGTTCTCGGCGATCAGCTTCTGGACCCGGTTGAAGGTCCGCACCGGGACGATCCCTTTGTGCTCGCCGGGGTAGACCTTGCCCCGATGCTCGACCTTGCCGATGTAGGTCGCGTTGCTTAGGTGCCGTTGGAGGGTCGCCTTGTTGAACGGCCCCCCCTCGTGATGGTGTCCCTTGCGTGTTGTCCAGCTCTTGGTCGTGATGCCCCGCTGCTCAAGGGTGGCGCAGACCTTCGAAAGGGACTGGTGTCGGATGTAGAGTTGGAAGATCTCGCGGACGAGGACGGCCTCGTCTTCATTGACCACCAACTTGCCGCCATCGGGATGGACGTCGTAGCCAAGGACCGGAGTGCCTCCTGTCCACTTCCCCTTGCGTCGGGCCGCGGACATCTTGTCGCTGGTCCGGTCGGCGATGAGTTCGCGCTCGTACTGGGCGAAGCTGAGCAGAACGTTGAGCATTAGACGCCCAGCCGAGTCGGCGGTGTTGATGGGCTGGGTGACCGAGACAAATGACACGCTGTGGGCGTCGAGGACCTCGACCAGCCTGGCGAAGTCCAGCAAGGACCTGGACAGCCTGTCGACCTTGTAGACGACGATGCAGTCGACCAGCCCGGCCTCGATGTCAGCCAGCAGGCGGGCCAGGGCGGGCCTGTCGATGTTGCCGCCGCTGAACCCCGTATCGTCGTAGCTCTCGGGTAGGCTGGTCCATCCCTCGTGCTTCTGGCTGGCGATGTACGCCGCACAGGCCTCACGCTGGTTGTCGATGGACGTGAAGTCGCCGTTAGCCTGATCGGGCGTCGAGACTCGCGTGTAGGTCGCGCAGCGGACATGGGGGCTGTCAGTCTTCTTGGTCATCGTTCTCGTTGCTCAGCTGCTTTTCCTGGATTTCCACGAGCAGGGCCAGTATGTCGACCAGTCGGTGAAGCCGGCGAACTAGCTCGGGCATGGTGACCTCGTAGTACTGCCTTCCCATTTTGGTCTGGTAGAACGGGACATCATTCATCGCTTCGTCTCCTTTGTTAGTCCGAAGAAGAGGTAGCCATTCCAGTGGGTGCCGGTGATCTCGCGGGCGACGGCGGACAGGGAGCGGTAGACTTGGCCCTCGTAATCGAAGCCCCTGTCTAGGACCGTCACGGTTAGATCGTGGCCTCGGTAGGTGCGTGTGATCGCCGAGCCGGGCGGCGGCAGACGTCGGTCGCGTAGGGGCGCAGATGGGCGTCGATTTCGGGCGCACGTCCTCTTGGGGGCAGGGGTACGGGGGGTGGTGCGATCGGCCTTCTCAGGCTCGTCCTGCGTCCCCTGGAGCGCGAGAGCGAGGCGTTTCCACATAGCCTGGCGATCCCGTTGCTGCGTCGGTTTGCCGAAGATCTCTAACCATCTCTGCTGGAGTTCGGCGACGGACATCCGTTGCAGCGCCTTGACCTGCGCCGCGATGCTCTCAGACATAGCAACCCCTTTCTGCTTGGCCAGTTACGGATGTGTTCGTTTTCGATACATCCCTCTGGTGGCCAGCGATAGCAAGGGGGTTGAGAGGCTGTTCTGCGGTCGGATGATCCGTATCGTGACAGTCCTTGCGGTCTGCGCGTCTAGCCTCTAACAACCGGAGGTAGCCTGCGGCGAGGATCTCGGCGATCTCGCTCAAAGCCCGGTTTCTGTCAGCCGTCGAGGTCAATGGGCCTCGGCATTCGCTTCGGCAAAGACAGCGACATGGCGTAGCAGCGCGTCACGGACGGCATCAGCCGCTTCTCTCGAGATGGGGTTGAAGTAGTGGTACTTCTTCCCGCCGGGCGTCAGCTTGGCCGGGTAGGTCAGGAACAGACTGCCGTCACGACTTCGGCGGATAGCGATGTTGTCGAGCTTGATCGCCCCGCTGACGACACAGGACGCCCAGGCGATCAGGCCATCATGTCCATTCTCGACAAATCGGAGCTTGATATCGGAGATCATTGGACAGCCCGTTGTGGCATCTTCGTAGCTCATCGTAGTTCTTCTCCTTTTCAATCGATCTGCTGCGCCCGCGAAGCTCGCCCTGGCGAGCAAAGCGGAGCGGGCGCAGTCTCCGTTATGACCAGGCCGTCGCCAGCTACGTTGACCGCCGCTAGCAAACTCCCCTGTCAGAACGTTTACACCGTTAAGAACCGTTAAACCGTCCCGGCGAATGTCGCAGTCACACATCGCCGAACTCCTTGTTGTCGTTATGGATACGGTCGATTTGAGTACGGACAGGGGGGTGCGACATTGGTGCGACATTTTGGGGGTCAGACTGCGACATCACTGCGGCACGGGTGCGACATTCGAGACCGCGCCTGTATCGACGGGCAGCTTCAATCCATACCGCAATGGCGTCTGATGTGTAGTGCGGCGCCCACCAGCCGGGGGCTACGACGAGGGCTCCGTTTGGCCTCCGCTCGACCTCCAGCAGGAGCCCGAGATCTATGAGGTGAGTGCACTGGCGCTGGTATGTCCTGCGGTTGCGTTTTTGGCCATGGCGGCTCATGCGAGAAGGTGAAAACTCGATGTGCTTGTGCTGTCCTCGTTGAGCGTCGCTGATCCCCCATCCTTTACCTGCGATAAGTACTCGTGAAATCATGTCGAGGATTTCCTGGGCCGCAGATGACAGCCACTTGGTGTCGAAGCCTGCAGACCGGGCGTATTCGCGCCACCTGATTCCTGTCGAGGGTGGTGAATCATCGGCCGCTGGGCCGTTGCATGAGGGGGTAATGGGAGGGGCGGCAATGGGCCCCTTCGTCGTGGGTGCCGTTTCTCGGGGAGAGATTTGGTGCAAGATACCGCTGATGTCTGAAGCGAGTGATAGATCGCGATCGGGAGGTTCTGGGCAGGCGGGTTGTGCGATCACATCAGGGGTTGTTGATGCAGGAGGGGGAGGTGTGGATGAAGTTGTCCACTCCATTTCCGCCTGGGCTACCATGGTGTTTAATGCGTGGCAGATAGTGTCCGGTGACTCTGGCCCTGTCCATCCGTCCCACGTTGCCGTGTTGGATAACTGCAGGCTGTATGAACCATACTCGGCGAGGGCCTGGCGATCGCCGTCACGAATCCGATCCAACATGCCATCGAAGTCATGCAGATCTGTTTTGGCATGCAGGAAGTCGAGGACAAAGGCGAGGCGATCCTCGTGGATCAGTTCAATGTCATGTTCCTCTAATGCACTCTCGGTCACAATATCATGATCCTACTCGTCGAAGACTTATCGCACTGTGGCCATCGGTGTGGCCGCAACAGCGCCCGACGAGGATCAAGATAGCAACTGAGGCTGGATTCATCAGGAGGGGGAAATCAACTTTTTCTAGGGATTTTCACCCCCATCTGGTGAGGCGAACAATGTCAGGGTAGGTTCTCCACGTATCACCATGTCGACTCGCATGAAGTAAGATTCTGCTGCGCGGTTTAAGGGCGACAGGTCATCGAATTCTTCAAGCGGAGTAAATGGGTACTTAGGTCCCGCAACAGGTAGTGACAGGCGGACCGGAAGAGCATCGACTACTAGCTCCTCTATATAGCTTGTCCGTGCTCCTGGTACCCCGGAGTACCGAAGCATCTTCCCGATAAGGCGGGTAAAGGGGCCTCGGCCACGTCCCGGACGCTTGCCGCGCACTTCTTCCCACAATGTCGCGGTTGCCTGGATTAGCTGAGTTGTGGGTATGCCACGCAATCTGCCGCGCTTTAGCGGTCCTGGGAATCTGTATGCCAGCAGAGCGTCCGTATAAGATTCATATGCAAGCAGTGGATCAACAACCCACTCTGCATGGCTCTTGGTGACTCTTGAAAGGGAGGCGATTTGCCTGCGCAGGCGGCGGGCTAGTTTCAGCGTGTCTCTAAGCTGACTGCGAATCTCTGCGGGCGTAATCTTGTTGCGGCATTTCTGGCGATATTCCTGGATGAATCCCTCTAGGTGAGAGATGCCACGATCAGTACCTAGTTCCTTTATGATCTCGGCTTTTTGCCGGCGGCTGAACTCGAATTGTGCCGTCATGTTGTGTCCCTCCCTATGTAGTATTCCGCATGTCTGGAATTAATGCTGGTAACATTCGCGCACAGTGTCTATCTTGGGGGCACACGTCAGACCCGCCTTGATCGCTCTACGTCCTACCGTAGCACAGCGAACCACTCAATCTAATCTGCCTTCGACCCGCCGTTCAAGCGCAATCGCCTACGTGTGCCCTTCATTCCGGCGGCCAGGAGGCAACTATGTCCAAGACCGAACTCTATACGAAACAGATCAGCGAGCTTGTCCCAGCCCCCTACAACCCCCGCACCATCGACCAACACGCCCTCGACGGCCTGCGCCACAGCGTAGAACGCTTCGGTCTGGTCGAGCCGATCGTCTGGAACCGCCGCACAGGTAACATCGTCGGTGGTCACCAGCGCCTGAAAGTCCTCCAGCAGCTGGGCGAGACAGAGACCCAAGTCGTGGTCGTCGACCTCGATGAGACCGAGGAGAAGGCTCTCAACGTCGCCCTGAACAACCCGGCGATCGCCGGTGACTTCACGCCCGAACTGCATACTCTGCTGGCGGAGATCACCGCCGAGATGCCCGACCTCGCCGACCAACTGCGGTTCGACGATCTGGCCGATCAGACTAGCAGGCTGCTTGCCGAACTCGACCCCGAAGACGGAGAGACGGCATCAGACGACGTCCCTCCACCGCCCGATGAACCGACCACCCAACTCGGCGACCTGTACGTCCTCGGAGACCATCGCCTGATCTGCGGCGACAGCGGTGATCCCGATGTCCTCTCGCGCCTGATGGACGGCCACAAGGCCGCCCTGTTCGCCACGGACCCGCCGTATGGCGTCGGCTACGACGGCACAGCCCATCCCCAGAACAAGAGGGACAAGCAGCGAGGGCGGGCCCCGGGCAGCCAGAACCGCGACTGGTCCGAAGACTACGTCGACCTCGATGCCTGGGACCACTTCGCAGATCAAACGGAGTTCGCCGGGTTCCTCGAGGCGATCTTCTCTACGGCCACAGACCACGTCCAAGACAACTGCGCCTGGTACTGCTGGCATGCGTCGGCGACGAGCGAGATCTTCCGTGACGTCTGGCGTAAGGTCGGCGTCCGCTACCACCAGACGATCACCTGGGTCAAGCCAGCCCTCGTCCTTGGCTTTGCCATGTGGAACTACCGCAGTGAGCCCTGCCTGATGGGCTGGCAGCAGGGCCACAAGCCGCCTGTCAATCCCGTCCCAGATGAGATGAGCAACGTCTGGGAGGTCGACTGGGAAGGCAAGGCCCGGTGCACTGACGGGACGCATCCTACCCAGAAGCCGGTCCGGCTGTTTGAACTTCCGATGCAGAAGCACACACGACCCGGTGATGTGTGCCTCGAGACGTTCGCCGGTAGCGGCAGCCAGCTGATCGCGGCCGAGCGTCTCAACCGCCGCTGCTTCGCTGTCGAGCGCAACCCCAAGTTCGTTGATGTGATCGTCCAGCGATGGGAGCAGTACACGGGCAAGAAGGCGGAGGTGGTCTGATGGGCCGCAAGGGATATGGCCAGGACGTCAAGCTACAGGCGAAGGCTCTTTGGATCGTAGGCAACCACACCGACCAACAGATCGCAGACCAACTCGGCATCCAGCGATCCGAGACCATCGGCGAATGGCGTCGCAGCGAAAGCTGGGATAAAGAGCGCGAGATAATCCAGAAAGAGACTGACCGCCGCATCAGTGAAGCCGTGGCAGAGACAATCAGCGAGATGAACGCCCGCCACCTCAAGGAGTACCAGCTCCTGCAGACCAAAGGTATCCGTGCGCTGAAGGACCTCGATCCCAAGAAGGCGTCCGAAGCGCTGGCGATGATCGACGCCGGGATCAAGGGCGAGCGGCTCGTTCGTGGTGAACCGACAGAGGTGCGCGAGGTCCGGGCTTTGATGCGGTCGAACGTTCAGGTCCTTGAGCTGGTCGTAGCCGACGTGCTGAAGGTCCTGATCGAAGCGGGCCAGATCGACAAGCGCCTCGCTAGACAGTTCGCAGACAGGTTCGCTGCGAAGGTCAACGACGCCCCATTCCAGTACGCGATCGAGGGGAGCTAGGTATCCGTGGAATCGACTGCGGTAAAGCAAGTTACACGACAGGTCGTAAGGGCAGGAATGATAACCTTTAGCCTAATGCCTGGCTGTGGGTTTATCGCGCTGAGAGACGCGGATAAACCACGCTTATGTCGCATACTAGGACATATATGACTGACAACGACTTACGCCGATTTCGCGGTCGAATTAAGCGCTGTTTTCAGCCTTATGGGGTCCAGGTGGGCGTAAGTCTCGGTGGTGGTGACGTGGTGATGCCTAAGTGCCTGTTGTACCAACCGGATATCTCCGGTTCGGTTGTACAGAATCGTGGCAAACGTGTGTCTGATGGCATGGGGTGTGACACGGTTATTTATCCCGGCCTCTCTGACCCGCGAAGCCACAAGACGCTGGATCTGACGTTCAGAGAGCCGCGCACCAGCTGTGGTGGACCAGATGGGTTCATGAGGTGGTGTGCGTTGAATCTGGCTCCGTATAATGGCGATGAGGCGAGTACAAATGATAATCCTGTCCGGCTCACCACCCTTGGGACAGCGCAGGGTCACGGTCCCGGCTGTGAGGTCGATGTCCCCGACGTCCAGAGTGGTCGTCTCGCCGAGTCGACACCCGGTCAACAGCATGAACGCCAGCAGGGCGCTGTCACGATCAGCGTGCCGTCCGCTGAATTGGTAGCTGAGGATTTGCTCAACCTCGGCTTCGGTCAGCACCACAGGCGGCAGTCCTCGGTGTCGGCGGCACTTGAGGATCGACGTCGGGTTGCGCGGGATCAGCCACCTCGCTTCACACCAGCCGAACAGGGCCTTCAAAGAGACCCGGTAGCGGTTGACGGTCGGCTTGGCGCGCTGCGTTCCACTGGGGCCAACCTGGACGCCGTCAGTGGCCATGAACCGCAGCAGCAGCTCCGGCGTGACGGACTTGATGTCGGCGGTACCGATGAACCGGCAGAACACGGCGAGGTCCCGCCTGTACGCGGCCATGGTGTGCGGCGAGCGACCCTGTTGCTGAAGGTCATCGAGAAACTGTTCCACGGCCTGGTCGGTTCTCACGGCGGCTCCCTTCTGTGTGGGTGGTTTGCCGTTGTGCTCATGAGGGCACCAGGGGTGGGGGTTATCAAGGCATATCTGACCTAATAGCGGCACGTTATGAGCCATTAAGGGCCGGCAGTGCAAATACGGAGGACGTTCATGGTGACCAAGACGAAAGACAGCCCCAGCCTTAAAACGGTCCACTCTGATGATGGTGAATTGACCGTCCTGACCACTCCGACATCGCTGATGGAGAAGGTCGGTCTCGGTGCTGACCCGACAGATTTTGGCCTGCCGGACCTGCTGGTTGATGGCCTGTCCGTCGAAGAACAGAACCAGCGCCTGAAGGCATGCGTCGAGAAGCAGCTCTACATCTTCAAGGACGGCCGCAAGATCCCGATCGTCGTGATCCCGCCGATGCTGGAGTTCTTGACCGACTTGTTCTACGAGCGCGTCCAGCAGGCGATCCTGTGGAAGCCTCGAGGCGGGGGCGGGTCGCTCGCTGCGGCGATCCTGATCTGGCTGATGATGGTCTACCGTCAGAAGTCATTCATCGACATGGCGGGCTCGGGTGAGCAGGCCAAGCGGGTGTACGAGTACACCACCCAGTTCTGGTACTGCGTCCCGGATCTGGCTGAGGCAATGCTGGCGAAGGACCCGCTCCAGAGTGAGACGGCCCTCAAGAACGGCGTCACGCTGACGTGTGTCCCGGCGAGTGAGAAGGCGGCCCGTGGCCGGCACGTCCCTGGGTTCGTGGCCGACGAGAGCTGCCAGGAAGATCCACGCGTCGGACGCATCCTACAGGCGGCTGTCCAGAGTGTCCTGTCAGAGCCCAACTTCACGATCGTTCTGCTGTCAACGTTCCACGTCCCGTTCGGGTTCTTCCAGGAGGCCTGGGATCTGGCGGATGAGCGGGGATTTAAGCGGTACAGGTGGGACGTCTACGATTGCATGGCTGAGTGCCAGGTCGGGCTCGAGGGCGCCTCTGAGGACGATTCTAGGGCCCTGACCTACTGCCAAGCCGACTGTCCGCTTACTGAGATCGTCCAGGACTACAGTTCTGAGGGTGAGATCGTAGGCGAGCACTTTGAGGGGTGTAACGGGCGGGCCCGGCAATCTGCGGGGTACCTCAGCCGCGACAACGTGCTCAAGGCGAAGCTTCTCAACCGAGGTACCGATGTCTGGGAGGTCGAGCACGAGTGCAAGCGGCCCAAGTCCTCGGGGCTGATCTACGACCCCGAAAAGGTCCAAGCGTCTGTTTATCCTATATCGGACTTCGAGCGGCCCGTAGGGACGGTCCGCCGTGCTGTAGGCATCGACTGGGGGAGGTTCGCAGTCGCGGTCCTGGCTGAACGTGCCACAGACCACATCGCCGTACCGGAAGCCAAGATCTTCGATTCGCGGCCTATCAGCGACCTGATCCAGTACCTGGTTGACCTCCGTAGCCGGGTGGGTGAGTTCGTCGTCTACGCCGACGCCGAGAATGCCTACGGTATCCTCGACTGTCGCAACGCGGGTTTTGAGACAGTGTCTTTGGCGTTCAACAAGTTCAAGGACCAGGGCATAGAGAACATCGCCCGCTACTTCGAGCACCAGAAGATCCGGATAGTAGACGAGGGAGACTTGAAGACGGTCGTAAGGCAGCTTCTGCGCTACCGCCGGGACGACAACGGCCGGATCGTCAAGAAGGACGATCACGGCCCTGACGCACTGCTGTGTGCGATGATGCACTTCCCGTTCGTCGATGAGTTCGACACGGCGCTGGCCCAACTGCTTAGCGGCACCGACCGAGAGCGCCTGAAGGTCACCAACGAGCTGCTCGACGGCTGCATCCACGAATACGAGCCTGTGGTCCGCTGTGGCCACGGATGCAGCATGGGCGCGTCGATGGGGACCAGCTCGATCTACGTCGTCATCTCGATCCTGCCGGACTTCACCCGAGGGATCGAAGGCCAGTCGACCGACGATCGGCGTATCCGCAAGGCGATCCACATCGGCCGGGTCAACACGCTCGCCGACCTCGACGACTTGATGGAGAAGTACAGCGTGATCCGCTGCCTGATCTCCCCCAATCCCGAGCCCCATCTGATCGACCAGTGGAAGAAGCGCCCTCATTACGGTTCGGTCCACAAGGTGGTCTACACCAACGACGGGCTGAGTAAGCCGGAGTGGGATTACGGAGCTAGGGCCGTCTCCGTCGACCGAACCTACGCCCTGAACGCGGCCTACGAGGAGATCCGCGCGGGCAACTGGTGGTTGCCGGTTGGTGCCGCCGAGATCGACGGAGGAGAGCTCTACGCGCAGTTGAAGGCCCCGACCCGCGTTCGCGACCCGATCAACGATGAAATCCGGTACCGGTGGTCCGAGACGGGGTCACTCGACCACTATAGGCATGCCCACGCCTTCGACCACATCGCGGGCGCCACGTACTGCGAGCCGCAGGTGTATGTTGTGTAGAGCGCGGGCCCTTGACCGCATACTAGCGGCTGAAAACCCAGACTGGACTTGCCTGCCAATTTCCGACATCTCGAAAAGCCTACATTTGTGTAGGCCGGAGGTGTTGAGATGAGCTCTTCCCGACGACGCTACAGCCGTGAGTTCAAGCTGGAAGTGATCCGCCGCGTCCGCGACAGCGGCGTGAGCCAGGCCCAGGTCGCCAAGGACCTGGGCATCAGCGCGAACACGCTCAGCCGCTGGATCAAGCAGTTGCGCGAAGAGAAGGGCGAGGCCTTCCCCGGCAAGGGCCGCCAGACGTCCCAGGCTGCCGAGATCAGCCGCCTTCGCCGTGAGAACGCCCGTCTTCGCAAGGAACGGGACTTTCTAAAAAAAACGGCAAGCTACTTCGCCACCCAAAACGAGCCCGATACCGAGTGATCTCGCGGTACGTAGGCGACTACCCGGTCACTTTGATGTGCCGGGCTCTACGAGTGAGCTACGCCGGGTTCTGGAACTGGCGCCGCAATCCGGACGGTATCCGAGCTCGGGAGAACAAGCGGCTGCTGGGGCTGATCGCCGAAGTCTTTCTCGAGAGCGGTCGGACGTACGGCAGCCCGCGGGTCTACCACGAGCTGCGCCGCCGCGGCGTCAGCTGCAGCCGGGAGCACGTGGCTCGCCTGATGCGCAAGTACGGGCTGCGTAGCCGGCACTACAAGCGTCCGAAGGGCCTAACGCAGGTCGACCGTTGCCGCAAGGCGGCGCCGAACCTGCTGGATCAGTACTTCGAGGCGAGCCGTCCGAACGAGATCTGGATGTCTGACATCACGTACATCCCGACCGGAGAGGGCTGGCTGTACTTGGCTGCGGTGATGGATCTGTGTACGCGGAAGATCGTCGGGTGGTCGCTGAAGGAGACGCTTGAAACGGAGATCGCTCTGGAGGCCTTCGATCGGGCGGTGGCGATCGAGAGCCCACCGCCAGACCTGATCCATCACTCGGATCGCGGGGTGCAGTACTCGAGCTTGCGGTACCAGCAACGCCTGTGGCGTCGGGGCATGATGTGCAGCATGAGTCGGAGGGGCGACTGCTACGACAACGCTGTGATCGAGAGCTTCTTCCACACGCTTAAGGTGGAGCGTGTGAGCGGCCGGAGGTACCGGACCAAGCAGGAGGCGAAGGAGGACATCAACCGTTGGATCGAGGTGTGGTATAATCGGCAACGTCTGCACTCGAGCCTTGGGCACGTACCACCGCTCGAGTATGAAAGAAGCAGGCATGTTGCTTAACTGGATGTCGGAAATACTAGGGCAAGATCAATCGCGAATGGATGGCGATAAGAGATGAAGAATAAAGTCAACGGTCTAGCCTGTATGGGTCTTGTCATCTTCACCTCGTGTCAGGTTGGAAACACTAATCACGTCGCCGTCGGCAAGTGGGAATCAGAAAGACATGCACTTCGTGTCTATGCTGATAAGACTGCATCCATTGATGGTACTGCCGCCACTTGGGAGGTGATAGACTCCAAGACAATTAAGCTGTCTCACAGATACCAATCCAATACTGTTATATCAGAGTTTATTATAACTGGAGATGTGGCCCCTGGGGAGCTTCTCAACGAGTATCAACAAGTACCCAACATATCTAACTATGATTCATTT
>Ga0180435_10004674_pt1 | contig 13476 bp, 10 predicted proteins | sample SS_ome_3_FD_132467 | JGI IMG/M metagenome (GOLD analysis project Ga0180435, IMG submission 132467) | Hypersaline lake sediment archaeal communities from the Salton Sea, California, USA - SS_3_S_1 metaG | ecosystem: Environmental > Aquatic > Non-marine Saline and Alkaline > Hypersaline >... | reverse complement strand
TGTGTAAACCTTATCTGTTTTCAGCTCTCTCCTGGCGCCGTTGTTTTTTACGCTTGTACTTTTCTTCAATTAGCTTCTTGGCTAATTTCAACGAAAAGTGTTCTGAACGTTCACGCTCTTCCAGTGCTGTTTCGATGAACTTGTATTCCTCCTGCAGATTGGGGATGATGATATGTTCCAGCGCTTTCAGCCGCCGTGTTGTCCTTAGGATCTCTTTCATCAATTTCGACAAACGGATCTCCCCATCAGCCAAAGACAAAATTCCTTCAATATTCTTCTCGTATGATTCTGCAGCTTCATCCACCACCGGCGAAGTGCCAATGATGCATATATCTCGGTCATAAAACTCACGCTGTGCATCAATCACTTCCACCCTTGGCACATGCACACCCATAATCTGTGTGTCGATCAGGTCTAATTCCAAATCGTGCTTTTTTCCCATCGCCGCAGACCGCAGACCATATTCCCCTATCAGCGCTTCCGCCCGTGCCAGTGATTTTCTCGAATATGCTGAAAGGTCCTGCAATTCGGTAGCTAACGCTACAACCTCATCCTGCAATCGCAGGATTTCCTGCATTAACGCCATCCGCTTTTTATCCAGCAAGTCATAACCTGCCCTGGTCAGGGATAGGCGTTCTTTTCTGACGAGCAGCTCGTTGCGGGTTGCGGATATATTGGAAATATCGGTCATATTTATTTTCTATATTTACGGATAAAGTCCTCTGGAATGCGTTTTAAATAACTGGTAGGCAAATCAGACAGTAACTCCCATGAAAGCTCCAAAGTTTCTTGAATGGTTCGGTTTTCCGCTCCCTGGTTGAGATACTCGGCCTCGAATCGTTTGGAAAATTCCAGGACTTTTCGGTCATGGTCGGTAAGCGAACCTTCACCAATGATGGTGACCAGTTTTTCAAGATCGCGCCCTTCTGCATAGAAGGCGTAGATCTGATCCGCAACACTGCGGTGATCTTCACGGGTGTTCTTCTTGCCAATCGCCGCGTTCATCAGGCGCGATAGCGAAGGCAGTACATTAATTGGCGGGAAGATGCTTTTCTGGTGAAGTGCGCGATTTAACACAATTTGCCCTTCGGTAATGTATCCGGTTAAATCAGGAATCGGGTGGGTGATATCATCATCCGGCATCGAGAGTAAGATCAACTGTGTCACAGAGCCGGATTTTCCCTCAATCTTTCCTGCGCGTTCGTATAAACTTGCCAGATCGGAATAGAGATATCCTGGATAACCCCGCCTTGCCGGCAATTCCTCGCGCGCGACAGATAACTCACGTAACGCTTCACAATAATTTGTCATATCTGTCATGATTACCAGTACATGCAACCCTTGCGTGTAAGCCAGGTATTCAGCGGTTGTCAGGGCAGATCGCGGCGTGATGATACGCTCGATCGTTGGGTCATCGGCATGATTGAGAAAAACAACGGTACGGTCTAATGCGCCGCTGGATCGGAAATGCTCAATAAAGTACGATGATTCGCGATGCGTGATCCCGATTGCAGCAAATACCACAGCGAAGGGTTCATCCTTGTCTTCGCTATCCCCAATCACCCGTGCCTGGGCCGCGATTTGCGCAGCTAGCTCATTCCCGGGTAGTCCTGAACCAGAGAAAATAGGCAGCTTTTGCCCTCTGGCAAGTGAGTTCAATCCATCAATAGCGGAAATACCCGTCTGTATGAATTCACTTGGTTCAATCCGCACCGCAGGATTCAGCGGCATTCCATTAATATCTTTGCGTGCTTCCGGAATAATGTCTGGCCCGCCATCGATCGGCTGACCCAACGCATTAAAAATCCGCCCCATCATACCGTGCGAAACATTCAAGCGCACAACATCTCCGGTAAACCGGACACGTGTTCGGGTGATATCTAATCCGTCGGTATTGAGGAACAATTGAATGATAGCAACATCATTATCTACTTCCAATACACGCCCAACCCTGGAATTACCTTCCGGGTCGATGATCTCAACCATTTCATCAAACGCAACATCGGCAATCCGTTCCACGAAGATCAAGGGACCACGGATTTGCGATACTGTTCGGTATTCTTTGGTTACTAACTCGGAAATTCCTTTTTCACTAGCCATTGGTTCTCTCTTGCAATTCTTCCATTCGCATAAACTCATTATCGATCGCGTTTATTAAAAGCTTAACCCGGTCATTCGCAATTTCCAGCGGCAATTCTTTCATTCGCCCAATATTTTGCAGCACAGCCGTATTCTCGATCTCACTCAGGTCAACGCCTTTTTGTAAGGCGTTCTGAGCTACCGCGTGAAAATGCAGAATTGCCTTCATCATCCAGTATGATTTTTCAATCGTGCAAAAAGCATCCACGTCCTGGATGCCAGATTGCTGCAAAAGATCCTCGCGCAACAGGCGGGCAGACAGCAGCATTTGGCGCTCCTGGTCAGATAAAGCATCCTGGCCGATCAATTGCACCACTTGTTGTAACTCATGTTCCCGCCCAAGAATGGATAAGGCGGATTGCTTTAAATGTGGGAAATCATCTGCAATATTCTCGCTGTACCACTGCGAAAGATCAACCAGCGAAAAACTTTTTGTCCAGTTGATTGCGGGAAAGTGTCTGCGCCGGGATAATTCGTAATCCAACGCCCAGAAAACACCAGTGATACGCATCGAGCTCTGTGTTATAGGATCTGAAAAATCGCCACCGGGCGGCGAGACAGCTCCTACCAATGATATCGAACCCTCGCGTTGACTGTCAACTATTGCCTCACTCATCTCATCCTTGTTCCCCAGACAACTCACATGGCCGGCACGTTCATAGAATTCTGCCAGGCGTGATGCCATATATGCCGGATAGCCTTCTTCTCCGGGGATCTCTTCCAGCCGGCTCGATACCTCACGCAGGGCTTCACCCCAGCGCGATGTCGAATCCGCGAGCATCAGCACATCATAGCCCATATCGCGATAAAACTCTGCAATCGTGATTCCCATATAAATGGATGCCTCGCGGGCGGCAACTGGCATGTTGGAAGTGTTCGCGATAAGAACAGTCCGGTTGATGAGGGGGATGCCGGAAGATCGATCTTCAAGCTTCGGCAACTCATTCAGCACCTCAGCCATCTCATTCCCGCGTTCTCCGCATCCTACGTAAACAACAATATCAACATCTGACCAGCGCGCCAACGATTGTTGGATAACCGTCTTTCCAGTTCCAAACCCACCAGGGATGATCGATGAACTCCCCTTGGGAATTGGGAAGAAAAGGTCAATTACACGTTTTCCCGTTACCAGTGGCTCAGTAAATTCCAGTCGGCGATGGTATGGCCGTGGCTGTCGAACAGGCCAGCTCTGGATAAATGGTATCTTGACGATCCCATCTTGTTTAGTTTCAACCTCAGCAGCCGTGTCTTTGATGGTCACTTCACCCGAGGCAATAAAGGTAACCGTACCCCTAATACCGGTCGGAACCATTACGCGATGCTCGATGCTCGCAGTTTCAGGAATTGTTCCTATGATCATGCCGCTTTCGACAAAATCTCCCACATTGACCACAGGGGTAAAATTCCATTTCTTTTCAGTGGGCAGCGATGATTCTCGGATTCCACGGCTTAGAAAACCGCCTTCCTTTTCTGCAAGGGTAGTTAGCGGACGCTGAAGTCCATCAAAGATCTGTCCCATCAAACCGGGCCCTAGCTGGGCCACAAGCGGTTCTCCGGTATTGATGATCGGTTCACCCAAGCGCAGCCCTGATGTTTCTTCATAGACCTGCATCGTGATCTGTTGGGCATTCAAGCGGATCACCTCACCAACCAATCTTTCATTTCCTACCCAGACCATATCATGCAAGCGCACATCATCCAGACCAGTCGCGCCAACGACAGGGCCCGCGATACGATTGATAATGCCTAATTTTTTGTCCTTATTTTCCATGTGTTTCACCTTTGAAACGAAGTTGCGTCCCCGTAGCGTGCCTGATCATGTCATAAATGCGACCTTTACGTGATGCTTCTGCGCCTGAAACAGGGCCATCAGGGATAGTCACAATTAACATGTCATCGGATGCGTGGATCAGGTTGATAAGCTTGGGGTCAAGTTTTACATAAAACGAATCATCCAAAGCGAGCAAAATCTCTTCTCTATTTTTCAGCCAATTCTGGATTAGATTATTCACTTCTTGAATATGCTCAACACCAATAGCGTTGATTCCGGCCAGGCGGAAACCGCTTACCTGGTCATACTTTGTGACCACAACCAGTTTCCTCATTCTATCCTCTCAATATTTTCAACAATAAATTCCGGCTCAAACCCGGAAAGGATCCCTTTGGCAATCCAGCGAATATTTCTGATTTCGCTTTTCTTTAAAGCCACGTATCCCATGGGAACACCTACACCAAAAGGGTTCATTTTGGGGAGCTTCGAAAGCCATTTAAGCGAATATATCCGAAGCTGATTCTCAAACTCGCTTAGCAAATGAGTCTCCTGATAACATGCTAGTGCGGTTGAAAGAGAGGTATGATATTTCCTCCCTGCAAGCTTATGAACAGCTTCATCAATAGACTGCGAATGTGATAAATTCAAAAGATAATGCCTGCTAAAGCTGCCGCCATCAATCAAAAAATGGGAAATGGGGTTATTCGAAGTATCAGGAGAATCAGGGGCATCTATAAAGCGTAGAAGAGTATTGATGTTGGTAATATCGATCTCGATCGTATTGGCCTTTCGTAGCAAATCAAGATTTTCTCCAGTCCCCTTTAATATCTCTTCGGTTCTTCTAAAGTACCATAGCTCCAGCTCGCGTTCAAGTTCAGCGGCACTGGCATACTTATTAGTCCTTTTCAATGCCAGGAGTGCGGGAGCGAATTCAAGCTGATAAACAGCCATGCGGTCGATGGCATCCTGGATATTTTTCGATTGCGCAATGCGTGTGGTGTATTGCTCCGGAATGATGCCCAATGGCGATAGAGCATTCACAATAATACCGGGTTCAATTTTATGGATGATCCCGCGGATAATGGCCTTGATATTTTGAACATCTGAGCGCAAAAAGATCGTCTTGATCTTTTCCCATATCTCCGGTGCATAGAAACGCTGCAAATTATCCTGGATTTCGATCAGTTTTCGCCGCAGCGCATCCGAGATACAACCATACCCATGCGAATATGTCAGGGCGATCTGTATCGCATCTTTATAATGGCTTTTTGATAATTGAGAGATGAGACTATCCAGCGATGTTAAATGAGCAAATGACTCCAACGTTTCAATCGAAAACAGGTTGGAGATGCGTGCGCGCAACCGGGTGTTTCCATAATCATACAAAGGCATGGTTTAGCCCGAGGGAACATTCTCCTCGAAAAAAACGGATAGATCCTGTTGAATTTGCGGCAGCGCGCGTTCGAAACGAGATTCGAAAGTATTGCGAACTTTTACCATGCCGTCATCCGCCTCTGCCTCACACCCACCGCTACAATGCAGGTCGAATATCAATTGAACGCGGTCTTTTCCAGGTATTTTCATCCCTTTTACCAGGTTTTTATCCCGCTCATCAATATGCAGAATAATATTTTGATCATTAATAAGCGAAGGCAATATTGCCGAAACTGCATCAGAAATGAGATTCTCAAAAATTCGAGGGTAATTAGATTTTTCTCGAATATTCATCAATTCTGTTTTAGACCTTTCCAATGTCTTCAAAATCAACTGCTGTCTGGCATTTGCATGCATCTGTAATGCCTGCATTGTTGTGCGTTGAGCAACAACTGCCTGTGTGCGATTCATCCGCACATGCGCATCCTTTAAAATGCGGTTTTTCTGCTTATTCGCTTCAGCTTCCGCATTATCGCGTATCGCTTTGATCTGTGCGTTTGCTTTCTTTTCAATTGATGCTATTTCCTGCTCACCAGCATCAATAATGCCATCAATAATGGCTTGTATATCCACGTGACGTTATCCGATTAACATGATTGCTGCGACGGCGAAGCCAAGGATGACCAGCGTTTCAGGAATCGCCACCAGAATAATGATCGAACCGACCAGTTCTGGTTTCTCAGCTAGAGCGCCAACGCCCGCTGAACCGATGGCGCGCTGCGCCATGGATGTTGCCAGCGCTGTTACTCCGATTGAGAAAGCCGCTGCTAATGCAATAATTGCTTGTTCCATTTTTTTATTTCTCCTTCATATTAATTTCTATTGATTTACACGCCTTTTAAAAGGCATAAACGGCGATTGTCCACCCTGGAAAAATCGCCGGAAGAATTCAACATATTGCAAACGTAAACTTTGAATGGTCGGGCTCAGGATACCCATGGCAATATTCAACACATGAATTAATACAGCGATTAGTAACCCAAGCAGAAGGGAAGGTATTGTTCCCCCCAGCTCATTTGCAACCTCAGCCAGAAAAACAGACGCCAGACCAAGTGCAGCGATGCGTAAATAAGACAGAATGCTGCCGAGCAAACCCACAAATTCAATTGGACCAAGGAATATCCCTGATGTACCCAATGATACAGATAGAAGTACAAGACCTACAGCAAGCGTTACCCATCCTGCTATCCTAAAACCACCCGGCAAAGCGCTCGTCATCGCACCCACCAGAAACAATAGGCCAACAACGCCAATAAACATCCCAATGCGCTCAAGGAAATGATTTTTACTCTTATGCAAAAGTGCGTTCCAGGCACCAATCAATAACCCGAACAATATATGTCCCACGCCAACGGAAACTGCCATGATCAACAGCGGAAATATACTGCTGGAATCGGATCTGCTTATCCATAGCGGTGGAATTCCAACAAGTTCCCCCAAAGACCCAAAATATTCTCCAAATAGCACGCCAAAGAACATCGTCCAGATTGCACCATATTTTAGGAATTTCAAAATATCCAGTAAAAGTCCCTCTTTCACCTTCTTTGCACCCAGTAAAGCAATCGCCAGCATCACCAGTCCATAGCCAACATCACCCGCTATCATGCCGAAAAAGATGGGCATAAAAATCGCAACCAACGAACTCGGGTCAATATCGCTATAGCTTGGGGTGGCGCGCATTTTCACAAAATGCTCATAAGGTTCAACAATGCTGGAATTCTCCGTCTTTACCGGAATCTTGTACCGCATCTCTTCTGGAATATTTATCTTTCTTACAGATACCTTATCGCCAAATTGCTTTGCAAGCATATCTTCCAGGTTCAAATAATCTTCATCAGGGATCCATCCAAAAAGTGTAAATGTATAGTCTGTTTCTCCTGATTTTAAGAATGTCTCCAATTCATCGATCCGATCTTCACAAATCATTTTCCATAATCGCAATTTGGGCAACCACTCTTCAGCCAGTCTTTGTAAACGTGTGTCAATCTGATCTAACTCTTCGTGGTCCATTTGGACTTTATCCTGAATGTGCTCCAATGCCTCGTCTGTGGACAGGTATGCATATTCCTCAGGCAGGATCAATTGCGTAACCCGCTCATTCTTCATGAAACCTTCCACTTGGGTTACCAGTTCCAATGGAAATATCCCTATTACCGCACTGGTTTCATCACCCACCTTGGCAGTGATCATTTCAAACTTTCCGTTCGTTAGAAGCTTAAGTTGATTTGCAAGCAAACTCATATTCGTTGCCTGTGAAGAATGGATCAAAGCCCGAATAGTCGCATTTCCGGAACTTTTTGACTCTTCTGGGATAAAAGGTGTGATAATTTTCAGCATTTCCATATATTTGGAAAATGTGATCAAATCATCTTGTAACGTTTTCTTACGGTTGTTTAGATACTGGATCTGATTAGTGATATCGGATACATTTTCGGTGATTTGATAACTGCCGATGACATTATTATCAACTTCCCCATTATCCTTTCGTTTCATGATCTTCGAGAATGTATCGATCAATCCGTTGATGTTGGCAATGCGCAGATCCGTATCTTCTCTTTCCGTTTTCATCTTTTCAGTCGGTGAGAATGGCTGAATCAATAGATCCGGCATCTGACGAATATCGTCGATTTGTACTTTGCCGAAGTTATGCAAAAGTGAAATCGCTCTATCAAGATGCTTCTTTAACCCGATAATTTCTACCCGTGACATCTCAACGATCATTCTGACCCGTCCTTATCATCGAGCACAATACGTATCACATCTGCTACAGCTTGGTCAATAAATTTTTCGCCAGCAGCAAAAAAAAGCGAGCTATCGTGCTTAGCTCCCTCGATCTCATTTTTCGCTTTTTCATTCGCAGCTTCGATCCCCTCAGCAATCATCGCGTCGCGTTGTGTGCGAGCATCATAAATGATCTTTTCTTTCACACTGATGACTTCTTCGCGGGCAGCGCTGATCGCTTTTTCTGCATGTTCTTTCGCCGCGGATATCTTTTGCGCGATATGAACCTCAGTTTTCAAAATTCTTTCTAAAGCTTGCTGGGGAGGTTCGCTCTCGACTATTTGTTCGGTCTTTTTCTTTTTCATATTTTTCACTCGCAAGACCTTTTATACTAATACCCTTGCATAAAAAAGTCAATCTGCAATTGCATTTTCGTTTTTAACATACTAAAATACAGAATTGTTACAAACGGTTCAGTCATATTCTAACAGAATGGAGACTTTGTATGAAATCTTATGATGTTGTAGTTATTGGAGCGGGTCCCGGTGGGTATGTCGCAGCGATTCGTGCCTCCCAAAACGGTTTGAAAACCGCGATTGTGGACAAGCAGTGGCTGGGGGGAGTTTGTCTGAATGTGGGTTGCATCCCCTCAAAGTCCTTATTGAAAAATGCCGATCTGGCTTATACATTGCGCAACCGCGCTAAGGAATTTGGTATCTCCTTTGACAACCTCGAATTGGATTACGGTGAAGCTGTCAAACGCAGCCGGGGTGTATCGCAACGATTGACCAAAGGTGTTGGATTCTTGATGAAAAAGAATAACATCGATGTATTCATGGGCAAGGCAACACTGAACACTAAAGACCAGATTTCTGTGAGCATGGAGGATGGAACTGAAGAACAGTTACAAGCATCCCATATCATCATAGCGACCGGAGCTTATTCGTTCACTCCACCGGCCTGGGGATTGGATGGGGAGAAAGTTCTTTCGTACACCGAAGCGATCCTGCAGGAGAAACTGCCTGCTTCCGCTGTTATCATTGGCGCTGGCGCTATTGGCGCGGAATTTTCTACTATCTGGAATTCCTATGGTACAGAAGTGCATCTGGTTGAAATGCTGCCAAACGTCCTCCCTCTGGAAGATCCGGAAGTAAGCAAAGAACTTGAAAAAGCGTTCAATAAAGCGGGGATCAATGTACTGACAGGCCACAAAGTGGAATCTGTTGAGAAAACTGAAGCGGGCGTAAAAGTGACCGTTTCCAGCGATGAAAGCCAAACAGTCATCGAAGCGGAACAGGCACTGGTTGCGATAGGATTTCGACCGAACACATCCGGTCTTGGCTTGGAAGAAGTTGGGGTGAAACTCGACCAAAAAGGCAACGTAATTGTCGATGAATCGATGGCCACAAATGTCCCCGGCATCTGGGCAGTTGGCGATGTTACCGGCAAACTCCTGCTTGCCCATGTGGCGTCCACGCAGGCGATTCTGTGTGCCGATGCGATTGCCGGAAAAGAAACCCATCCTATCAACTATAAAATGGTCCCCAGCGCCACTTATTGCCATCCACAAGTTGCTTCTTTCGGCATGACAGAAGAAGAGGCCAAAGACGCTGGATTTGATGTGAAAGTTGGAAAATTCCCGTTCAGGCCAAACGGAAAAGCTCTTGGCCTTGCTGAAGTTGAAGGATTTGCCAAGATCATTGTCGATGCAAAATATGGAGAGATACTTGGCGCTTCTTTGATCGGTCCTGAGGTTTCCGAATTGCTGCCCGAATTGACACTCGCCCAGAAGATGGAATTGACCGCGGAAGAGATAGCCCATAACATCCATGCCCATCCGACACTGAGCGAGGTTTTGATGGAGGCCTCCGAGGCGATCATTGGATCACCGATTCATATGTAATCTTTACTAAAACACGAAAAGAAGGCGTGGATTACCACGCCTTTTTCCGTTAAACATCGCTGTGCTATAATCGCTGCGGAAAAGGAAATATATGCTTAAAAATCTCGCCAACGTACTTGGTGGAAACCCCCAAAAAAGAGAACTCGAACGCCTGCGCGTTCTGGTCGATCAGATAAATCTTAAAGAAGAACAATTCGAGCAGCTGGATGACACTGCATTAAGGGATTTAACTGAGCAGTTCAAATTTCGCCTGGCACAGGGGCAATCACCCGATGACATACTGATCGATGCCTTCGCAGCAGTCAGGGAAGCAAGCAAGCGCACGATCGGCCTGCGCCATTTCAATGTGCAGCTGATTGGCGGGATAGCCATGCACGAAGGCAAGATCGCGGAAATGCGCACTGGCGAAGGCAAGACGCTTGTGGCTACGCTGCCCCTTTATTTGAACGCTTTGACTGGAAAAGGCGTCCATCTAGTGACAGTCAATGATTATCTGGCGCGCCGTGATGCCCGTTGGATGGCTCCCATTTTCCATCTGTTAGGCTTATCAGTAGGTGTGCTGCAATCTCGCCGTGAAGATGAGGGTGGGTTGCGAGGATATATCGTAGACCTGGAATTTCGCTCTATTAAAGAAGAAGATGACCAGCTTCGCCCCGCATCCCGCCAGCAGGCATATGCAGCAGATATCACCTATGGCACCAACAATGAATTTGGCTTCGACTACCTGCGTGACAATCTCATTACCGACATTCGCAACCGCGTTCAGCGCGGTCACAACTACGCCATCATTGACGAAGTGGATAATATTCTCATCGATGAAGCCCGCACACCCCTGATCATCTCCGGACCTGCTTCTGAAGACGTCAAATGGTACAGCAAAATGGCGGCTGTCGTCAAACAGCTTGCCCCAGAAGATTATGATTTTGACGAAAAGGACCGCAGCATCGCCCTGACAGAGATTGGCGAAATTCACGTCGAAGAATTGCTGCAGATTCCCCTGCGTGACCCGGATCGCCCTGAAGATATCACACCCGAACAGGCAAGGCTGCTAGGGTATCTCGAGCAAGCTTTGCGCGCCGAACTCCTTTATCGGAAGAACAAAGACTACATCGTCAAAGATGGAGAGGTTGTGATCGTAGACGAATTTACAGGTCGATTGATGGCTGGCAGACGCTGGTCTGAAGGTTTACACCAGGCAGTAGAAGCCAAAGAAGGGGTAGAAGTCAAACCTGAAAACATCACTCATGCAACAATCACCCTGCAAAATTACTTCCGGAAATACGAAAAACTGTCCGGTATGACCGGCACAGCATTGACTGAAGCGGAGGAATTCTCAACCATTTATGATCTTGATGTACTCGAGATTCCGACCAACCTGGATTATGAATCCGACCAGTCCGATTCCCAGCTATTAACGCTAAAAGCCAGGGACGATCAGGGTTATACCTTCACTTATTACGCGGAAAAGGATGATCCCGAGCAAAAAGCATTGTATTGGAAACGGAAAGATTATCCGGATCTGGTTTACCGCACCGAAGAAGCAAAACTGCAAGCAATTTGCCTTGAAGTGATTAAGTACAACATCATTGGCCGCCCGCAGTTGATCGGCACGACCTCAATAGAGCATTCAGAACGTTTATCGGACAGGTTACACGCGGATATGGTCCGCAGGCTTCTGGCCATCAACCTGATCCGCCAAAAATGGATGCAGAATAATGGAATGGAATTTCTGGAACGCATCGTTCCAGAACTGGTCCCATTAAATGCCACCCTGCCAGATATTAATCCTGGTTCTCTCAATCAATTTGCCAGAAAAATTGGTGTAGAGGCGATCCAACTTGAAAACGAGGAGAATCTTGATATTTTGCTTTTATTCCTCGAATTGGAAACCATTGAACAAAACCGTGGACAACTCTCAGCAATCATCAAAGGCGGAATCAGCCATCAGGTTCTTAACGCGCTCAAACACGACCAGGAATCACAGATCATCGAAGGAGCCGGCGCTTATCGGGCGGTAACCATCGCAACAAATATGGCTGGCCGCGGTGTGGACATCAAGTTGGGTGGCGAGATCAAAGAAACCATCCTTTCAGACATGCGGCGTATTCTCACTCGCATGGGGATTGATCCGTATGGAATGAGTAACCGCGCTATGGCGGAAAAATTTCAAGAAAACACTTTGGAATTATCCGAACCAGAAACAGAATCTGTCACCACCTTCTTAGCCTATCTGGAGAACATGGCGAAAGTACGCCGCGCAGGCGGGTTGCATGTGATCGGTTCGGAACGCCATGAAGCGCGCCGTATCGACAACCAGCTGCGTGGCCGGTCCGGCCGCCAGGGAGATCCGGGGTCTTCCCGCTTCTATCTTTCACTCGAGGATGATCTGATGCGTATGTTTGGCGGGGAACGCGCAGAAAAGATGATGAGCATCTTCAATCTCGACCCGTCCCTTCCTATCGAAAGCAAAATCATCGGAAGGTTGGTGGAACAAGCACAGGAACGGGTTGAAGGGTACAACTTTGATATCAGAAAGCACCTTTTGGATTATGATGACGTCCTGAACGACCAGCGTGAACGGATATACACTGAACGCGATCAGGTACTGGTCAAGGATGAATTGAACGAAGATGTTTGGGGCATGCTTGAAAACGAGATAATTCAGCGCGTGCAATCATTGCATGATGATCCAGATGGTGGTTGGAAGTTGCTCGCTTATCTGGATGAGATCCAGCCGCCGATGTCTTTCCCCGACCAAAACATTCAAATACTGCCTTTTTCAATTAATTTATTAAAAGAATATATCCTGAAGGATTTGCCAGACACTTCTGATACGGTTGTTGTTCGTGAGAAATTGATTGATATCGCTGAACAGTCTCTTCTCGCCCAGAAAGATCATTTACTCTTCCAAACACAAGATTTTATCCAGCGCACGATAGATTCTTTCAATGCGCAGAATATAGAAAGAATGGATATGCTGGATACATTCTTTGATGCGCTGGCTGATCTCGAAAGCGCATCTGCAGCTGAGGTCAATGACCAGTTCCAAAAATCGATTCGCCTGAAACTCACCTTACAACCGGCCCAAATAAGCGCTTTGAGTCTTAGGGATAATGTGGTCCGCGAGGATATACGCAGCCAGGTTTCTGACCAGTTAAAGCAGATAGTTATCTCCCGTATTATGATGACGATTGAGCAGCGTATTGGCCAAAAAATTGGCTTCAATTTGGATGACCTTTCTCAGCTATCGTGGGATGAGATCATGCAAAAATTCATATCTCTTATTGATCAACGTTTCAGCCAGTACGCCGATCTGTGCGGCCAAACAAACCATCCCATCATCCAGAATATTGATCGGCTTCTGAAACACCAAACCGAAGATTCATCAAACGATCGTGATCTTGGAAAAATTTTGACAGAAATGGCTATCGGAACGCGCGTGGCCATCAATCAGGGGACACATCAACGTGTGCTGCACCGAGTCAATGTACTCAATTACATCTTTTTT
>Ga0180435_10004673_pt1 | contig 13476 bp, 17 predicted proteins | sample SS_ome_3_FD_132467 | JGI IMG/M metagenome (GOLD analysis project Ga0180435, IMG submission 132467) | Hypersaline lake sediment archaeal communities from the Salton Sea, California, USA - SS_3_S_1 metaG | ecosystem: Environmental > Aquatic > Non-marine Saline and Alkaline > Hypersaline >... | reverse complement strand
CAGAGATATAGTCCCAGACTTGTTCCAAAAAGGAGTGCCGTATACTCTGATTTATTGGTTCGATAGTAAAGCAGGCAGGCAAAAGCAAATGCCGTTAGGAAATGATTAAATAATGTATTGTCTGGTTTGAATATTTCAATTATCACATGGGGTAGCAATATAAAGGATAGTGCAGCAAAAAGTCCTGTGTTTTCTGAGTGAAGAGTCTTTCCAGCATAGTAAATCAATGGAAGAGTAAGTGTCAGTGATAAAAGTGGCATCAACTTCCATGCAAGCCATGAATTAGTTATTATTTGGGACAAAATGTAGAGAGCATAATGATAACCTGGAGGGTAGTTAAATGGTCTATGAGGGTAACTACTATACATGTCTTCAACAGGATAGTGACCTAGCTCCTGCATCATCTCGACCATACGTAAGTGAAAATATCCGTCATGATTGTTTGGATACTCTATCTGATGCACTAATATGCCAAAAAGTAGAAGAGAAAATATAATTAATATGTGAAGGATAGATTCGTGATGTAGCCTAATATTCATCTTATTTAATCCCACTCTTCATCCAGATTCAACCATTCATCCATACGCTTTTGTGTGAGGGGTAATTTCTCAGAGTCATACAACTGACTGAAATGATGTTTACGTGGATTGAAAACAATAGAGTCGTCAAGGCTGTCATCCTCGTCTCCTGTGACATCAGATACCCACGTCCCCTCAAAATCAGCATATGTGAGATTCAGGTGAAGGTTGTTTATTTCATCGAACAAGTCCATGTACTTTGGCCAGTCCTTTGGGTCTCCAGTTGGTGGAGCCTGAGGCATGAGGAAGACGTGCCTACGCTTCAGCTCAAGTTTGCGTTGAATCCTTTCCTGTTCTGGTTTCTTGTATTCCAGGTCACAGTAGGCCTCAACGTTCATGTTCTTGATTTCTATCTGCTCTTCCACATCCACTTCCTGAGGGATGCCGATTTCAACAACATCTCCTTTTTTAAGGCCAAGTCCAGTAGTCTCTACTTTTTTGTCAGCTCTAGTTATTGGAACGAGTTTGTCATTGATATATATGTGAGTTAGACTTTCAAGTCTTTCACCCAAAAGTTTTTTGAGTGCAACCGCAGTACGTTCACGGTATCGTGTAGCTACAGTTGCCTCATATGTTTCCACCGCAACCAAACCTTTTCCATCACGCATTAGTAGATTGCGTTCATCATCATATTGCCAAGCCTCATCATACCACGGTTGAAAGTTTTCGTGAATTACAGTCCCTTTGACCCTATACGGGTAATTAGACTTTTTACGTGGCATCTTCGTTAAATAGTATGTCCGAGGCCTTTAATACTCCCTTGCCCTCTTCGATGAGTTTGCGTTTCCTGAGTTCCCCAAGCATGTTGCTGAAGTGTCCGGTTGAATGAGGATAGCCAGCAAGCTCTCCCAACTCAGCTCGGGTTATCTCCTCAGGGTAGGAGTCCATTAGAGCTTTCAGCATCTTGGCAGCCGCAGTAGGTAACTTCTTGACCCAGAACTCATATAAGTCTTCTGTTGACGTGGGTATTGATTCGTAGTCCCCAGCGTTTTCAAGTCCTTCAGCAGTTATGACTATTCCACCTGATGTTTCCCCTACATAATTTCTTTTACGTAGCTCACCCATCATGTTGCTGAAGTGTCCGGTTGAACTCGGGTAACCAGATAGTACCCCCATCTGCCTTCTGGTGATTGGATTAGGATGGTATGTGGCTGCCGCCTGAAGCATTTTGAATGCAGCTTTTGGAAGCTTTCCAAAATCTTCATCTACGGGAAGGTCATTGTTGTTGTTTATGTGTACAGGTTCTGGCTTCTTTGATTCTGGTGTTGGTTTTGAAGTGAAAAATTTTCCTGGTTTAAGTTCACGTATTTTTTTCAAGTCAGTCCTGGGGATATTTATCTTAGACTCTCCAACCTTTCCAAGTAAGGAGCTTATTTTATGTAATGTTGATTCCAGAGCATGTATCCTTGCTTGTGCTTGCTTCAAAGAATCCGACCAGTTTTTGACATCCCTGATGTGTTGTGCCTGGACATCTTTTAATGCATTAGAGATTGCTACCTTTATCTGCCTTTCTGAAGCATTGATGTTTTTGGTCTCGACTTTTGGTTTCGGTTTTTGTCTGAGTTCACGGTTAAGTCTGCGTATCTCCTTCTTGTATTCCTCGATGGTGTGGAGTTCTTTCTCCGCTTGGTGAGGTAGGTCAATGAGTTTTGACAGTATCTTCTTTACCTTGCGTGTGGGTGTAATTCGTTTTGCCTTTTTCCTCCAGCTTTTTTTGTTAAGGTCCGGATGAGATGTTTTGACTGTGCATGGGTCTAGTTTGATTACGTGGTCTATGTTTTTACCAGATGCATCGCAGAATGCAGGTCCAATCGCATAGAACTCCCCAGTCTTTAGTTTTCTGAATTTCTGATAATCTTTTCTTTCAAAACCTATCTCATCGCCAGCACGTTTAACGTCTATGTCTTGTATGAACTTGCCATATATCTTATTCTGACATTCGGCAGCTACATCCTTGTCTAGTTTGGCTGGCCTTTGTGTTGACACCACAGGTGCAAATCCTCTTTTCCTGCCTCGTGAGGCCATGTCTATAATTGAACCCAGTGATTCTGCCTTGCCTTTTTCTGGGGCGAATTTATCTGCTTCATCGATGAAGAGTAATCTAAACTCATATAATTCTTGGGGTATTGCCATCAATCCTTCGATGAACTCTTTCACAAAACGTATTTTTTCATATGGTTTGTATTCGTAAAGGTCTATGATTACATTGGTGTTAAGTTCTATTATCTTTTTGGCGAGTGTTTTGGCTCCGCTTGCTTCTATGTTTATGTCACAGTCTTTTTTCCCTATGAGGACGTAGTCATATTTTTCCCTTAGAGTATAGTACTCACCTTCCAAGTCAAGGATGATATGGGGGAGTATGCCGTAGGTTAATTCTATTATTTGACGTTGTCGATATGATTTCCCCGAGCCTGAGCCACCAGCAAGTTCCAACCTAGTCCGCATAAGGTGGGGTATGTCTAGGTATACCCCATCCTGTAGTTTTACTCTTTGCTTCATTTTTTTGGTATGTTAAAAACGTACTTGACCATGTTTGTTTGAGGAGATATTATCTCTTCCTCCTTGAATGGTATGAGTGCTACTATGAAGGGGTCGTACTCTTCCCGTCTGAAGCATAATCTCCCAGCTAGACCAGCACCATATCTGTTGTGTTCGGCAGTGTAGACATCAAAATGCACGTGAGAATCCTTCTGTACTTCCTCGATTATGATATACATTGTTTCAACACCTTCTGTGGGTTAATGTATATGAATTTTGGTTTATAAATGATTTGAAACTACTAAATTGTTAGATAGTAATAGTTTCTTTAGTAATTTCAAAAGAATGGCACCCCATATTTTTTAGGGTCTATTTTCTCCCTCACAATTCCAATTTCCGCATCTTCTGGTTTGAAGGTATCATAGTTTTTACGTGTGAGTGGCAACCTTAGGCGACCCGTCTTTGCATGAGGAGTATATGGAACCCCCACAACTTGTCGCAGCTTCATGGTGTGTTTGGAACTTTTTATTCCTGCCTCTTCAACCAAGAAGGAATCCACCCTCTTGATTGCATTCTTGACATCATCCTGTGTATATCTGTCTTTTTTAAGGATGTTGAATGGTGGTTGGATGAGAGACTCGAAAGGTATGTGGGTATGTAAGCTTCTGCTTCCACTATAGATTTCTTTGAACTTTATCTCCTCAGACCTCAGATACTCTACAAGTAAATCAGTCTCTGCCTTGAGTTCTTCATAATCATCCATGTCCAGTTCATGGACGTAGTCAAATCTCATGGGGTTGTCGATGTCCAAATGGGGTGTTCGTTTGTGGTAGGTGATGCTTGTATAGAAGTGGAAAGGATGTGGTTTTGCAATGGCCATTTCATCTTTCAATGCCTCCAGGAGATAACTGGGGGAGCCGATTGTTATCGGTTCTCCTTGTTGATTGTTTCTCCTAGTCTTGTTTGTTCCATCCTCAAGATAGAGTTGGTAGACGATTTCCTTGAAATTGGAGAATTTGAATATTTCCCAGATTGCCCCCACCATCCACTTGTCTGCTTTTTTCTTTTGCTCCGCATCCCTTGTGTGGAAATATTTGGGCCCCTCCACGAACACAAGCTCTTCATAGTATTTCCAGAAAGGTGTGTCAGGCCAGGGAGTTTTCCCGTTAGTTTTGGGGGAAGAGGGTGGTGTAGCCCTTCGAGGTGACTCTTTCACCCCCTTCCCCGCCGCACCTAATGCGTTGGCATCAGTGAATGTTGCTATGTCCTGGTCCTGTGGTAGCTTGAGTAGTATTTCTTCTTCACCATCAAAACCAGTGAGTATGATTGATTTTATGTTGATGGTCCTCTGGTTACCGCCTTCCTCTATTATTGTCGCCTTCATTTTACAATCCAATCTTGTGTAGATGATATGGGTTCACCAGAGTAAAGTCCACCAGGCATGGTGTTAGATTTATACCTCACCATCTCACATTTCTTTGTTTTACATAAGGCATCTGCTTTTTGGAGTTCAACCTCACCAACATTGTTGCAGACATCAACACACCACATGTCATGAGTCTCGTTGAATGCACAACACAACTGGAATGCCATTGAATCCAGATAGTTGACGGCACCAGTTATCACCAAGCCACCCTGCCCTACGCATTGGTCTTCGTAGGTTCCCGAGTATTTGCTCACATTACGCAAGCAATCAGCCTTTACCTTAATCAAGTCCTCGGCCCAGTACTCATCACAGGTACATTCTTCATGATAACGTGAGGGGTCCGGTGTACAAATCCTACTGTCTCCAGAGCCAGTACATGTATGGAAGTCCACATTCCCAGATGCAGAAGTTTCTATGAATCGATTGAAATCTGATGCTTTTAGATACGTTTCCTCGGCGTAAGTCGTGAGCCATGCCAACCCCACTATTGAAGCTAATATACCTATGTAAAAAACCCAATGAGAATTTATTTTAAACTCTGTCATTTTCTACGGCATCACAAGATACCCATCCTTTGGAGCTTTCTCTCCCTTTTTGAGTATCCTTATTTTTGCTTTCATGCTGCCATAGCTTCCATGTTTGCGGAACTTCTCGATGAGTTCTCGGAATTTCTTAGACCTGAATGGGCTCTGACTCTCAGTGTATAACGACTTTGGAATCATTGTCACCATACTTCCGCTGTGGGTCCTTATTGTCGTATCTGCTTCGATTGCCATCTTGTGTTCACCTAATACTAATGCTACGGCATGGTGCAGGTGTTATCGTGACTATTGGTTGCCTTAATATATTACTGTAGACCAAATCCAATGCCTGTCCGGATAGGTCTTTCACGTATCTGTGAAGTGAAGCATCCCTCATTGTTATGTACTCCCTTTTTGTTTGGTCTTCCATTTTTTTACATTAGAGTGAAGCCAACCACCCCCAATGTTTGGAGGCATAAAAATGCGGATTTGGAGCATCCACCTTTTGTGTGTTAACTTATATGAGTTCACCTATTTAAATGTGTTTTCGTCTTTTTTATTTAAAAATTCTCTGGCCTTGTCCAAGTTTACAATGTAGTGAATCCTATCAGTTCCAAAAATCCCTAAGTCATCGATTTCCTTGGCATATTTTCTTGCTGTTTTAGAAGTTACTCGTTCAATCCGCATTGCTTGTCTAACTGCCCATATGTGTGGAACCTGTGGGTTGTTTTCATCCACGGCTTTCCTGCAAATGTCAACAATTAAGCCATTTATGTTTTCTCTCCTTCCGATATTCACTTCAGTCGCCTCTATTGTATTGTGTTGTGAAGCCAGACCCATGACTATGTCTATGAAAGTCTCAGATTCCGTGTGGACTGGTTGATTATCTTGTTTCTTCTTGGATTCTGACTTTAACTCATACATGATGCCAGCACAAGTGTCACAGTTGAGTGAGGTTACCAGATGGTTGTTCACTATCTTCTTTTTGCCGCAATGTCGGCATCTAAATATCCTATCCATCATCAATTGGTGCAATGTCTATTTTCTCTTTGGGTGTCCCAAGATATTCGTCATATATTCCCTGAACCCTTGTTTCAAATTCCTCCATCGTTTGAGTTAGAGATTCACGACTAAAGTTGATGTGTTTTTTTAATTCATTCCAAGAGGGTATTGATATTATGTCTTCATAATCATCAACTGAGTCAACAAGTAGCTCAACCACGCCACCATTTGGTTTTTGGCACCATATCAAATACTTTTCCAATGAAACATCAACGTCAGTGAAGTTGTATAACTGTTTCGTGACTTTCTTTACGTATGTTTCCGTAAATGCTTTTGACAAATTAAATATTCTTGTCCCATGTTTATAAAATAGATGAGTCTTTGACTGTGCTGGCTCCTTGCCAACATATTGGCCACAATATTTGCAAGAATAATGTGTCTCACCCCCCCTCATCTCTGAGATGAGGTGAGGCATATAATCTACGTCACGTACTTTATGTTTAGGGTTAATCTTCCACCAATGTCTTAAAAATACGTGTTGTTTTGCAGATTCTAATGAAGCAAAATCCCTAGCACCACATAAAGAGCATTGGTAATCCGTTATTGCAGGAACCAAATCACTGTGAAAAAAAGTAAACTCATATACTGTATACTTCATACCCCTTGGCTCACGTGGTTCTTTGTGAATCCTTCTTGCAATTATTTTCTTTTTAACTTCCATCTTTGATTCGTTTATTGTATTCCTCAGCACAAGAAGTGCAAAGATAACGTGGTTTCTTCACACGAGGCATGTTGCGTTTGTGAGTAAGTTTTGACTTCTGAAGGCACATTGAACATACTCCATCAGTTACGTCCTTCAACGGCTCCGCACCTTCACAATCGTTGCCTACTTTCAATCTTTGACCTGTTCAATGTGTTTGCATTTTTTGTGAAACCAGAAACCCTTGCAAACCTCTATAGTCTCATGGGTTTCATCATCTATAACCTCGCACCAGTAGCTCCCATTTTCTGTCTTTGTTACTCTATGTAAATTATTGTTGGTGAGGTTCATAACAAGGTAGGAACCATCACTTTCATAACACGTAGAGTATCCCTTCTCGCTAGGCATTTAATTTTCCTTTTTTACCATATACTGTACCTTTATGGTCAGGGTCATTGTCCGGCACAATTACTGCTATTATGTTTCGTTTCTTTAGTGCCTCCATCTCTTTTTCGTCCGTGGATTGAGACTCTGTGATTAATTTCTCTATGCGTGTTGGCTTGAACGCATAGAAGATTCCAGGTGCCCTAATCACAGTATACCCTTCTGGACTCATATAGGTCTGCTTTTTGTCATCCACGATAGCATCATCTTCTATCTTCTTTTCTGCTGCTTCTGGATGAGCCAGGAGTACCCATGTCTTGCCTAGTTCAAAATCCTTAGGTATCGCTGAAATCCGTTTGGATATTCCCATCTTCACCGCTTCCTGGATGAAGTTATGTGGGGTATAAAACTTTTTTCCGACCCACATGAGTCCGCTGCGACCAAGCTGTGCTGGGTCACATACCTTGCAGCCACCAGGTAGTGTGTGGCATTCGTGTTCTCCTTCGTTGCACTTCCCTCCGATGAGAGGCTCTGCCTCCACCCAAGTCCATCCTCTGCTCTGCTTCACTCCGGCTCCACAGACACGACAGACTTCTAGGAGGATTGGCAATCTCCCGCAGGCATAGCCAGGACCGTCAGAGACAAGATACGTTCCTCCGACTTTCCGGTAGCCACACCCCCTTCTTCCTTCTACGGCCATTTTATTCACCTTGATATTCTTTCCAACCATCTGTTCGAGTTATCTCACATTTCTCTGGTTGGATTGTCCTGATTCTTGCCGAGGAACGGTAGACGTATATCGATGTCTCAGTTCCACTCGCCTTCAGTGGAAACTCGGTCAAGATTGGTAGGTTTTCTGTTTGGTCTTCTTGTAGGCATGACCACTCCGAACTAAATTCGTCTGTGATGTTGCCGAATATCTTCACAGAATAGTCCCCTCCAGATTCCAGGGAGTATACATGCACTTCATTCATGCGTGAGATTCCACCCTTGTAAAAAAGTCCATCCCAAAATATTTGGATGCATTTGGGCTCTGCTGTGTTACCATAGACTAGCAGTGTCGTCTCCTCGTTTGGGAATGGTAGGTTCAGGTTCCAGTCTTGTAGGTAGAGGTCATTGCATTCTTCAAGAGTTTTGGGTTTGCATATGAACTCATCCAACGCAGAATATGTGGGGAACTCAAGACGTGTTCTCCGGATGCATATCCTATAACATGGTTCGTATCCCATTCCATTGTTTCTCTCACACGCCATAAGAAGAGCACGTGCATCACGACAGTAGTTCACCAACGTATCTGACTCTGCCTCACATAAGATTGTTTGGGTTGGGTCCTTTGGTTCCCGAGGTGGTAAGGGAGACCAGGGGTCGATTGTCGTGGTTGTAGTCGATGTCGTTGTCGTAGTTGTCATGCTTGCAGGACATCCCCACGGCAAAGATGGGCAGAGGATATAATAAAAAGCCACCACCCCAACAACAGCAGATGCTGATATTGTCGCTAATCCGATTGTATATGCAACCCTCTTCCAAAGAGGTTGTCGTGTTTCCTTGATTTGTTCCTTTGAATCATCCATTATTTTCACCTTTGTTTTTCCATTTACGTATGCCGATTATACACGTTGCAACAAAGTACAGCCAGAGAATTGTTTGCTGTATGTCTCCCCGACTGACACTGTCCACACTCCAGAGCAGGTTTGAAATCAACCAGATGTAGTATCCTTTGACGTTGTGGTCTGCGACCAACCACGCTCCAAGGATACTGGCAAACAATGCAATTGTTGTAATCATTCCTCTCCTGCCAGAGTCTTCGCAAACTCCTCTAATTGCTTCATGTCCTCTTTTTCTTTATCTTTTATTTCCTCCATCATATCTTCATCAACGAAGCCCCTTATTGAATCATTTACTAGACCCATCATGACCTCTGGGCGTAGAGCATCTACCTCCCAAGATACCCGACCATGTCTTCGGATATAATCCTTTGCACGTGGGTCTGTGAGTTTCGCAGGGTTGGGTGGTGGGTTGTATTCTTCAATTTGGGATTTAGTCAATGCAATGTGAACCACATCCAAGTCTTTGTCATCATCTAGCAGCTCTCCGAGGTGGACCTCTGGGTCTTGTTTATAATCTGACTTGTCATAGAATCCACCAAGCAGCATCTCTGACATCCTTATCTTGATGTCACGAACCATATCGAGGCCTGAAGGGTCATAGTCGCCCAGATATAGAATCCTAACCTTCTTGCCCTCGTCAACTTTCTCGTCAACTCGTTTGTAGAGGTCATACATCGCAGATGCAGATGTGTATCCCCTGTTCACACAAAAGTGGATGTGCCACTTGTCCGCAATGGGTGACAGAACAGATGCTAGTGCATCTTTTTCAGTGAAGAGTTCTAAGTAATATTCCTGGCCTTCCCACCTATCCAGTCGGTAACTGTGTTTTGCACTTTCAACTAAGTCCGTAACATCATCCCATTCAGCATGTTTTTTAGGGACACGTATCCTGTCCTCAATTGCTTCCCAGTCAACGTATCCAGCATACCTGGCACTGGTCAGCAACTCAGAGAGTTTCTTGTATTCCTTTATAGTGTTCGGTAAGAAATCCCTGGCCACGAGTTGGTAATACAACTGCCTGAGGGTCATCCGTATGTTCTGCTCTTCATACTCCTCAACGATTGAAATTGCTCTCCCGAGCAATTGAATCCGTTCCTTTGATGGTCTGTATTCTCTAAACTTTTCCTTCATTTTTGGCACCTATTGTCTTTATGACTTCATCCCATGTCGTGAACTCGATTCCCCTGTCATCGATGTAATACTCTGCAAATGGTTTATCGCATTTGAGTTCAATCCGAGTATATGGGAGTTTGTACTTCTTCATGTAGTCCTTGACGAATTTGATGTGCTTCCTTGGGTCTTGACCAACCTTCTTCCAGTAACTCGCCGTCCGGCAAGTGTGGATTACCACATCATAGTCTTTGATGAGTTTTTGAAGTGCCTGTCTGCAACCCTTTTGTGGGGGTCCAGCCTCCGGAAACTCCCCCGTAGTTATCGTACCGTCAAAGTCAACATTGAGTTGCTTTCGCTTCTTTTTCAACAACTTCAGGAGCAATACAGATACTGCCGCTCCACTACCAACTGCCGCCGCTCCTAAAAGAGCCTTTTTTGTGATTTTCATTTTATCATCTTTTATATTGTTTGCCATGCCTTGCCTTGCCATGGATGAGACTGGGGGTCCTCGCAACCCCCTGGCGGCTTGGTTACCGTAGTCACAGACATAATGTTTCCGAGCCGTACTTCGGAGTCACTATGCCTTCTCTTACAGGAGATTTAAATGGGGGGAGAGTGTCACCTCTCCCGCAATGAATGGTTCGTACTCCTGAAGTTCCTGGTATGAAATCTTCTTTTCAATTTCTTCCAGGCCGATGTTGTTTGCACAGTCAGGGCAGACGTATAAATCTCCACCAATTGGGATTGATGCCCTGGTGCAGTTGCCGCAATCACAGAGTTCGCCTTTGTATGCCACTTTACTCACCTTTTGTTTGTAGTTGCTCTAATCGTGGAGCCACGTCAACTGCCATGACTTCTCCAAAGAGTCTTTGAACGTCTGTAAGTTTTGGGTTCTCGATGCTCATGGAATCCTTCAGCTCCTTCAGTCCAGCCATTACCAGAAGCCGCTCTTCATGAGTCAGTCGCTCTGGCCACTTTGCTTTGTTCTTTAGGTATTGTAGGTCCATGTATTCCTTGTAGGAAATCTCTTTCAGTTCAAGAGAGGGGTAGTACTCCCTGAACACTTTCATGTCTACGACTGCATGTATTTCTCCGTTTTCATCTTGGTAGTAGTTTACCATTTTATTTGTCACCTCGATTAGCATGATTTGTTTATGGTTTTATCTTCTCAATGTTTTTCACGTGTGATATTGAGCTGGTTTCACCATTGTGCCTTTTTACCTTACCCCTGAAGTTAATTGTGTCACCTACTTCAACAGGTGGATTTGCCTTAGACCAGTTGAACCAAGCTTTTTCCCCTGTTTCCTTCTTTATGAGTATGCCCCATGCTGGAAAGGTCCATGTTGAGTTAGGTTCTTTGATGAATATTACCTTGAAGTTCTCAAAGTTTGTCATGATTCCAATTTCTGCATCTACTGGTTTGTCTGGTGCTTCGAGTTCTTTCTGTGCCTCAATACCTTTCTTCTTGTTAATAGTCCGTACTATGGCCTCTGCCCACTTGTAGGTGATACGTCCTGGTTGGTCCCTCAGAGACACATATGTATTGTCATAGAATCCGCTTTCTGGTGCCTTGTCCCTCAGTTCTTTGAAGACATCACTTGCTTCCTTGATTGCCTCCTGAATCTTATCTTGTTCTTCCTTCTTGATGTTGAAATAGGTTAGTTGCCATTGATGTTTACGTGGACAATGAAGCACATTATCAGCGTAGTCATTTGGGTCTATGCTAATCAGAGTTAATGCTGACTCGTACCTCGGGTAGGAATAATCCCTTCTACCACCAGCTCTCTCTGACATGAAGCCATCTATGTCATCTATGACCTCTTGAGCCTTTGAGTAGACTTCACGGATGTATGCGTTCATGATTGTTTTTAGGTTGACACCAAATGCCTTCAATGCACAAGTGCTCCCCATAGTGTACCTAGAACCGTCCGGTCTTTGGATGAGATATAAAAGATTTCGTTCTGTGTTGCGTTTGCATAGTTCACAATTACCTTCCTGGATGAGTTTGCGTTCTGAGTCCCCTATGATTATGTCAGGGTCATATACCTTAGTCAAAACTGTGCTATCTGCCTTTCCAAAGCCGATGAGTATGTCCCCATTGTCTAGTTTAGGTGTCGTCAGGTCATTACCTAATCGCTTGATTATTCCAGACACGGTAACGGTGAGTACTTGGTCCTGCCAGAAATCTCGCTTGAAGTTGTGGAAAGCCACGGGATTTGCATCTACTTCCTGGAGAATTGAAATGTCTTCTTTGTTTGGTTTGTATGGGCATCTCCAGATTATCTCAGTCTCTCCAGTCTCACAACCCTCAAGTGGGTGGCCAGTTGAGTCGTACGTCTTTGGCACAAGTACTTCGGCTGCTTTTTCTAGTCCTTGAGATGGTAATATTTTTTCCGGCTCTGTTATGACTTCTCCACTGAACTCATCCCATGTGCCATCAACCAGCTCCCAGTATGGTTCGGATTCTATGGTGGCTCCCATATCAGTCAGCTTAGAAAGATGGGACTTGACCTGAGACAATAATGAGTCAGGAACTTCAAACCTGATTTCCGCTTCATCATAGATAAATTTTGCCATCTTAATTCCACACCTTTTGTGGGTTATTTATCTATGGTAAGGTGGGTTTAAATAGTTATTGTTTTATGAAAAATGGATTTATAGGTGTGATATGTGGGCAAATTTGCAGTTTTCAGGGTGATAAGAGTTGATTGCAAGGGCACAATCAATCAAATACCAAGTCCCATCATCTGCCTTACAGAAGTCTACAGACCATAACCCCCCAAGTCTCAGACCCACACGCTCTGCCATTAGGGACAAGACCTCATTTTCCTGGGGGTGAAGAATAGACATTTTTGCCAATGCCTCACCCCAGTCCCTAATGCTTGGATGATGAATTGATTCCTCTGGCCAATAGAAGTGTCGGCACTGGACCTGTCCATCTTTCACAAAGTATCTTTGCTCGGGTGCGATTGGCATGTCATTGTAGAAAGCTGTGAACTCTGATGCCATCTGGATATATTCCCTGAAAAAGAACGCATCTGCGGGTATGTATGGAATCCTGCAATATCCCTCTTCAGCCAACCTACACAAATTCGTCAGTAATGTTTCAGGTGAATCGACATAACAGGTATTCCTCCACTGGTGTTTTGCAGAAAGAAAAGAGGAGCGAACGAAAACGGGGTAGCCTAATTCATCTGCCGCTTCATTTAACTCATATGTGTGTACAGTAGGTAGATTATCCCCGTCCAGGACAGACCACCACCACTCGTCCTTGGATTTTACCATGATTGTTTTAGGCATGGGTATCCCAGGTATGTCCTTTATTTTAGGCCACCAGTATTGCATACTGTTTTTGTAGTAGTCCTCGTTTAGTTTGAAGTCACGTGACATTTTGACATTCCCTCTCGCAATAATATGAGTTGTTGAGTGTTTCCAGCCAATTTATAACTTCTTCCTGAGTCATGTATCCGTTGCTATCACATACAGATTCTAAATGTATGACCCTTGTCGCCATAGCATATCCCACCGTATAGACTAGCAAGAAGATTAAACATATCCCAATCACTACCTTCAGGCAAAGTTTTGCTAGTTTTTTCATTGTGTTTGTTTGTTGCCTTCACATCACATATCCCCACCTATGTTACATTTGCCATTTGAGCTTTATATT
>Ga0180435_10004672_pt1 | contig 13477 bp, 9 predicted proteins | sample SS_ome_3_FD_132467 | JGI IMG/M metagenome (GOLD analysis project Ga0180435, IMG submission 132467) | Hypersaline lake sediment archaeal communities from the Salton Sea, California, USA - SS_3_S_1 metaG | ecosystem: Environmental > Aquatic > Non-marine Saline and Alkaline > Hypersaline > Sediment... | reverse complement strand
GGACCAGTTGGACGGTGCCGGTGGAGGGATATGATGCGGTTGCCAAGAAGCTCAGGTTCCGCTTTCGATTCTCCGGCCACCACAGCCCGAGCAACGGCGGCGTGTTCTACCTGACAGGCTCGCGCTACGCGTTCGACGCGCCCAACGAATGGTACTTCGACAAGGAAACCTCGACCATGTACCTGTGGGCCCCGGGCGGGGCGGACCCCAACGGGCACAAAGTCGAAGTCAAACGGCGCATGCTGGCTTTCGATCTCCACCAACGCGCGCACGTTCAGATAAAGGGCTTCAATGTCCACGCCTCAACGCTGGACCTGAGCGACGCCGCCCACTGCCTCGTGCAGGGCATCCGCGCGACCTACATCTCGCACACGCGCGGCGGCAACACCATCATGCGCCTGGGAGAGGCCACCGGTATCGTAATGTCCGGGCATCACAACGTCCTGCGCGACAGCGAGATCGCGTACTCGGTCGGCGACGGCGTCCGCCTGGGAGGCACCGACAGCGCAGTTATCAACTGCTACATCCATGACATCAATTACATCGGTTGCTATGGCCTGCCCGTGCATATCACCGGCGTACGCAACCTGCTCAGTCATACCACCATACGCGATGCCGGCCGGAGCTGCATAAGTATCGGCCGTATGATGTCGGGCGCCGGTTCGCGCCTGCCGGCACTGGGACACATAATCCAGTACAACGACGTCTCCGGTTCCGGACGGATATGCGCTGACCTCGCGGCGTTCTACACCTGGAAGACCGACGGCGGCGGCACACAGGTCCGTTACAACTGGTTCCACGATGTCGCGGGCGGCGCCTACATCTATCTTGACGCGGCACGCAACTACATGATCCACCACAATGTAACGTGGGACACGCGGGGGGCGCGTCAACATGTCCACCTGCTCCAGCCCACCGGCTACAACCTGGTCGTCAACAACACCATCTTCGGTGACATATACCGCTCGAATTTCATGCCATGGTCCGACCGTATGTACGGGGACGTACTTGCGAACAACCTCATAACCGGCTCGGTCATGTGGCACATAGAGCTGGCCGGCGCGGCTAACGAGATGAATCTGGGCCGAACACTGCATCTCGGCAATTTCCGCGAAGGGACGAAGAGCGGCCGGGACGCGGGGATCGAGATCGAAGGAATCACGGACGGGTTTGCCGGTGCCGCCCCCGATCTTGGTGCCTATGAGCACGGCCTGCCGCCCTGGCGCCCGGGACACGATTTCGACAACCCACCGAACCCCGTGTACGAGTTGACGCCGATTCCGGTCAGCAACAAGCTCAAGAACGGCGCCCTCGAGGATACCGGCATGGACGGGAAGGAGCCGTTCGACTGCTGGCGGAGGACGCATGCCGGGACGGCAACGGACGGAGGAGGGATAGCAGGTTCGTACGGTCCCGTCTGGCACCGGTCCTGTCGTCTGTCCGGCCCCGGCAACGACGGAATCGAGCAGACCGTGACCGGTCTGCGGCCGAATACCCGGTACGTCTTCGCCGGTTTCGCGCAGGCGACGGACGCGAAGGAAGTGCGCCTGGGCGTCAAGGACTACGGCGGGCCCGAAACGTATGTGCCGATAAGAAGAAAACTCCTTCAACATCGGAAGGTCGTTTTCACCACCGGGCCCACGAACACGTCCGCGACGGTCTACGTTCTCAAGGTCGGCAATGGAACCGCTCACGCCGACAGCATGGGCCTGATCATCGATCCGGAATCCTGGGTGCTGGAGCCGGGCGTGGCGGTGATCGACGCCGAGCCGCCGCTCTTCCTCGACACGATCACCGTTCCGCTCAAGACCGCGGCCGGCGGCGGCGAGATGCGGTACACGCTCGACGGCGCCGAACCGACGGCTGATTCCCTGCTCTACGCGAAGCCGTTCGTTCTTTCCAAGACCACCACCGTCAAGGCGAGGGTCTTTCGCGGCGGCCGGCCGGCGCGAGCGGCAACGGCCCGGACGATCACGAAGGTGCGGGCGCGCCCGGCGGACAAACCCGGCGACGTGGCGCCGGGGTTGATCTTCAAGTATTACGAGGGCGAATGGGAGAAGATGCCCGACTTCGATTCCATGCGGCCGGTCACTGCAAAGGTCGTGCCGTGGGTCGATTTCGACCTGCGGGAGCGGCACGAACATTTCGGCATGCGTTTCGACGGCTACGTCAAGGTGCCGCAGGACGGCGTCTACACGTTCCATGTCACCAGCGACGACGGCGCCCTGCTGTGGATCGGCGACCAACTCGTGGTGAATAACGGCGGCCTGCATCGCGCCATGGAACTGTCCGGCTCAATCGCACTTGCCGCCGGCCTGCATCCCATCAAGGTGGAGTACTTTGAGTTTATCGGAAGAGAAGCCCTGGAGGTCGCTTACGAGGGGCCGGGTATCCAGAAACAAGGTATCCCGCCGGAGGTCCTGTTTCACAAGGCCGGAGACGCGCAGAACGGAGCGAATGAGCCGCGCTGAGATTCCTTTTGTGGATAGCATATCGAACGAACTCTTTTCGGAGCGACCAGGCATGCGCAAGCATCTTGCCGTGATGTTCCTGACCACCGCAATGGCCGTCTGTGGGTGTCAGTACGCTTCAAATGATCTCGCGGGGCGTGACCGCACGCCGCGGCCCGGCGAAGAGACACCGTTCGGCGTCGCCAAGGGCCGGCGTCAAATCTCGACGTGGACCGCGCGCGGCGGCTGGAAGGCAATCGAACCATACGCGGACATCATATCCTCCGTCAGCGCGTTCGGCGGCCTGACGCGGGAGTTCGTGGACCGATGCCACAAGGCGGACATCGAGGTGTATATGCCCGTCGGCGGCGACGAGCTCGCCGTCCACAGCTTCGACACGCCCGGGCACGCCGAGGTCGCCGTGCGGCATCTCGTGAAACGATGTGACGAACTCGGCGCCGACGGCATCGACCTCGACTATGAATGCTTCGAATCCGAGTGGCAGGAGCGCTACACGGCCTTCATCGTCGCCCTGGCCAACGAACTGCACCAAAGGGGGAAGAAGCTGAGCATCTGCGTCAACGTGCTCATGCTGTCGGACACGGGCGAGTTTGCGCGCTACAACCCCAGGGTCGTCGGCGAAGTATGCGACCAGGTGCGGGTGATGTGCTACGACTACATCTGGGCAGGCACCGGCAGACTGGGCCCGACCTGCACGCGCCCCTGGGCGAAGGAGGCCATGCAGGCCTGGATGAAGTTCGTGCCCCGCGAGAAACTCATCATGGGCATTCCGGCCTATTCACACGACCAGGACGTCCTCGACAACTCCGGCAGGCAAATGCACGGCGACAAACCTCCCGTCCCCCCCTCAGAGATCATCAAACAGGGGACGCTGTCTTACGAGGGCATCAATTACTACGTCTATCGGAACAAGAACCAGCGCCTTCGCGTTTTTTACGCCAGCGACGCCTTCAGCGTCAAGGGCCACCTGGCAACTGTGGACGAACTGGACATACCCGCCATCTCTTTCTGGACCGGCAACGGCGCCACCCCCGAGATATGGCAGGCCGTTCGGGACTGGCTGAGCCCGGCCGAGCCGGAAGACAAAGACAAGACAGCCCCGCCCGCGCCCGCGAAGGCCGAACCGAGTGACCGCCCGAAGCCCGCTCCGCAAGAGAAGGCCGGCGCGACGCCCGCGCCCGCGGAATCCCTCACGGTCGATCTCGGCGACGGGGTGACGATGGACCTTGTTCTAGTGCGATCCGGTTCCTTCATGATGGGATCCCAAAACAGTCCGTACACGAACGAGCGCCCCCCCCACGAGGTCGCGATCACGAAGGCGTTCTACATCGGCAAGTACGAGGTGACACAGGAACAGTGGAAGGCCGTCATGGGTTACAACCCCAGCGACTTTCCGGGAGACAAGAGCCCCGTCGAGCGCGTGAGCTGGAACAGTTGCCAGGCATTCGTCAAAAAACTCAACGAGAAAGTCCCTGAATACACGTTTCGCCTGCCCGCCGAGGCAGAGTGGGAATACGCCTGCCGTGCGGGCGGCACGTCCGAATTCTGCTACGGCGACGACGAAGGCGAACTGGGGGAATATGCCTGGTACGGCGCCAACAGCGGCGGCAGAACCCACCCGGTCGGCGAGAAGAAACCGAACGCCTGGGGCCTCTTCGACATGCACGGGAACGTGTTCGAGTGGTGCGAGGACTCGTTCGAGGACACGGAGAAACCCGGCGCCGGTCATTACCGCGTGTTCAGAGGCGGCTCGTTTCACCACTCCCCGATGTACTCCCGCTCGGCCGACCGCAGTAGCGGCCGGCCCGGGTTCCACAACGGCTGTGTCGGATTCCGCGTCGCGGCGTCCGTCGGGACCGACTGAGGCGAATGACCCATTTTGCTTTTTCCGCGGGACAACGTTAGAATGCCCGGCATATGGCTCGCCCCGGCGAACTGCTTTGAAAGGAAGGTGTGCAAGTGAAGCTCAGCATTGCTTCGTACTCGTTCCACGGCTTGCTCGACGAGGGCAAGATGGATGTCTTCGGCTACCTTGAGACCATCCGGTATCGGTACGGCCTGGACGTGGCCGACATCTGGAACGGGATGCTACCGACGACCGACGAAGATTACATCCGCAAGGTCCGGGAAGCGATGGACGAAAAGGAACTGGTGCTCGCGAATTTCTGCGTCGACGACGCGCACCTCTGGGAAGACGAACCCGCCCGGCGGCAGGCCAACCGCCAGAAGGCGCTCGAATGGCTGAAGGCGGCCGAACTCCTCGGAGCAAAGACGGTCCGCATCGACATGGGCGGCAAAGGCGAGCAGTTCAACGACGAACAATTCGACTACGTCGCAAAGACATTTCGCGAGTACGCCGCCCGCGCCGCCGACAACGGATACCGGGTGGGACCCGAAACACATTGGGGCCCTTCGCTCACCGTGTCCGTCCAGGACGAAATGCGGAAGGCCGTGGACCATCCGGGGTATGGGGTGCTCCTCCACGTCAGGCACTGGAACGGCGGCCGGGAGGAAGAGGACCGCGGCGACCGACTGCTCGCCCCCTGGGCGATGCACACTCACGTGGACGCGCGCGTGGCCGCCGAGGGGCCGGAAGCCAAGATGCGGATGCTGCGCGACGCGGGATACGAGGGCTACTGGGGCGTCGAACACCACTCGGCAAAGAACGAGTACGCCGAAGTCGCCTGGCAACTTGCCGTGATCGCGCGGGCGGAGACGCGCCTGATTCGCGGCGAAGCATAACGGCGCCGCCACGCTCACTTGGAGGATACACCTTGGACAAGGTTCGAATCGGCGTCATCGGGGTCGGGCAAATCGGCAAGCTTCACGTGAAGGGCTACCAGGGCATCGACGACGCAGAAGTCGTTGCCGCGGCCGACATCAACGAGCAGGAACTCCAGCGGGTCGCCGATGAGTTCAACATTCCCCACCGCTACACCGATTTCAATCAACTGCTCGAACGGGACGACATCGACGCGGTGGACGTTTGCCTGCACAACAAACTACACATGCCCGTCACGATGGCCGCACTGGAGGCCGGCAAGCACGTCTACTGTGAAAAGCCGATCGCCGGTTCCTACGCCGACGGCGTCCGGATGCTCGAGACGGCGAAAGCGTACGGACGCAGATTGAGCATCCAGTTGTTCACTCTGTTCACAAAGGAGACGCGGGCCGCGAAATGCCTCATAGACAACGGCCGCCTCGGCCGGATTTACCACGCCCGCTCCACCGGATACCGCCGGCGCGGCCGGCCGTACGTGGACGGCTACGGCTCCGAGTGCTTCGTGAAGAAGGAAACGGCCGCGGGCGGCGCCCTGTTCGACATGGGCGTCTATCACATCGCCCAGATACTGCACCTCGTCGGCATGCCCAAGGTGCAACGAATCAGCGGCAAGACCTACCAGGAGGTCGAACTGGACGAAGCCCGGCGCGCCAAGAGCGGGTACGATGTCGAAGAACTGGGCGTGGGGTTCGTCAGGTTCGAGGGCGGTTTCACGCTCGACATAATCGAGTCCTGGGCCATCCACCTGAACAGGTTCGAAGGAAGCTCCATCGTGGGATCGTCGGGCGGAATCCGGCTTGACCCCTTCAGCTTCCACACGATCATGGACGACCTCGATATGGATGCCACTTTCTCCATGGACACCATCCAGTACCGCTGGAGCAAACTCAGGGAAAACGACGACGCATACAATTCGTCCCAGACACACTGGGTGGCCGCTCTGCAGGGGAGGGTTGACCTTCTGCCCACGGCGGAACTCGCGCTCCAGACGATGCTCATCAGCGAAGGTATATATCTGTCCGACCGGCTGGGCCGCGAGGTCACGCCGGACGAAATCACTGACAAGCCGCACTCCCCATGACCATGCGCGGAGCCGGATGAATGACTGGCAAGGCCCATCAACACGCGAAACCGCTAAGGTGCATGGAGCGGTTCAAAATGAAGGACTTCGTAATCGGGGCCTGGTGTCCGCCAAGCCCGAGCGAGTCGAACTACCGCACCTACGCGGACGCCGGCTTCAACCTCGTCATGACCGAACGCGACTACCGGAACCCCGACGAAGAGTTTGAGCTCGCCGAGAAGCTCGGCCTCTGGGTCCTGCTCGACACCTACATGAAGAACGAGACGCCGTGGGGCGGCATCGAGCCCGACCCGCCGCCGGACGAGCCAATGCATCACCGGGCGCGGCCGGCGCAACTGAAATGGCTGATCGGCCGATACGGCAAGAGCCCGGCCCTCGCGGGCGTCCTCCTGGGCGACGACTGCGGACTCGCCGACCACATCATAGAGAACGCGGAATACATGCTTCAGGCCGCGCCGGGTCTTTTCCCATGGTACTCCATCAATCTGGATACGGCCAGACAGGCCCGCGCGCCCATCCCAATGCTCTCGACGCAGAACTACGTCTTTGTGATCAGGACAGACGAGCCGGAGCCGGTGAAACGCAAGGCCTACTGCGATCAGATCGAACGTGACCGGCAATGGGTAAACGCCAACGACATGGCGCTGTGGCCCTGGGTCATCTGCCAGCCCGAGGCCAGCCCGTCGCAGGTCCGGTTCCAGGCATACGCCTGCGTAGCATATGGGGCGCAGGGCCTCTGCTACTATTACTTCAAAGACAACGTGTGGGACGCCGCGAACCAGAAGCCCGGCCCTAAGCACGCGGTCGTGAGTGAGTGCAACCGCTACGTGTCCGAAATCGGGCCGCGCCTCATCGGCCGTCGATGCGTCGGCGTGTTCCACTCGCCCGACGCCGCCGAGAACTCTAGCCAAGGCGGTTCCGCACGGATCACACTTGGCGTCCGCCTCGGCGACATGACGCCCGAGCTCAGCCGCGAGTACGGCATCCCCGAGAACGTGGGCTTGATTATCAGCGACGTGAACACTTCGCTCTCGGCCGGCAGGGCCGGCGTCCTGCACGGCGACGTGCTCGTCGCGATTGACGGCGAGACGATCACCGAGTGGAAGCAGGTCGTGGCCATGCTCCGGCGGCATTCGGCGGGCGATAAAGTAACCCTGACCGTTCAGCGACAATCCACGGGCCGTTTGGACATCCCGGCCGTGCTCGACCCGGTGCCGGAGGTCAAGCCCTGCCCGCCCGGCAAGGACAAGTTCATCCGGAGCATGAGCGACGACCTGATGGCCGGCCTGCTCGTGCCCGAGGACAGGATGAGCCGTCCCGGCGCCCTGCCCGACCACGTCATGGTCGTGGACAAGCGGACCGTCAAGCCCGGCGAGCCGGAGCCGCCGGAACGCGACGTCTTCATCGAGTTCGCACCGGAGGCCGGAGGCGTCTCGGTGCTTGCGCCGGACGCGAAAGAAACCGTCACGCCTGGGCGCAGTATCACCTTGAAGCTCAAGCCCGGAGCCGGCGTGCTTGTCCAACTGCATCCCGAGGAGAAAGGACACTGAGATGAAGCGTACAGCGCGGACCCAGAGACAACTCTTTGCGATTGTGGCGGCGATGCTCCTGGTCCTCGCATCGGCCGGTTCGTGCCGCACTGCGACAACGTCTCCCGCGAACGAAAGCGCCGTGCAAGGCCGCGCCACGCCGCGGATGGTTCTGACGTTCTACTACCCGTGGTGGGGCAACCCCGCGCACAGCGGCGGATGGGTCCACTGGCGCGGCGTCAACGCCGAGGCCCACGAGATCACCAACTCGACACATTTCCCCGAGATGGGAGCGTACGATTCCAATGATCCGGGCCTCATCGACCACCACCTGAAGCTGGCGGAGGATGCCGGCATCGACGCGTTCATCGCCTCCTGGTGGGGGCCGGGCGACTTCACCGACCGCGCGATTTCGAGACTGGTCGACCGCGCCGCGCACACCAAGGTGAAAGTCAGCATCTACTGGGAAATCGTCCCGGGCAAGGGCGCGGCAAGAATCGATCGCGCCGTCGCCGACCTGGTCTACGTGCTGAAAAACTACGGCGACCGCGCCGGCTTCCTGCGCGTCGGCGGCAAGCCGGTGATCTTCGTTTATGGACGCGTGATGGGCGGGATCCCGATGGACAAATGGCCCGAGATAGTCGCCCGCGCCGAAAAACAAGCCGGTCGCGAGTTCCTCCTTATCGCCGACGGCTACAGCAAGGCGTGCGCCAGGCAGTTCGACGGAGTGCACACCTACAACATCGCCGGTTGGTGGCGCGGCGGAGACGTGGCCAATCTCGCCGAGGCCGCGAAGAACTCTTTTTCGAGGGCCGTTCAACTGGCCCGCTCCGAAGGAAAGATCTCCTGCCTCACCGTCATCCCGGGGTACGACGACACCAAGGAGCGCAAGCCCGGCCTCGTCGCCCCGCGGCACGACGGCGCGACCTATGAGGCACTGTGGCGGGCGGCAATCGCGGCAGACGCCGACTGGATCCTCGTCACCTCGTTCAACGAATGGCACGAAGGGTCCGAGATCGAACCGAGCCGTGAGTACGGCGACAAGTACATGAGCATGACCAGGTCGTTTGCCCGGCAATTCAAGAAGCGCTGACGGGAAGAACAAATTCGTGGACGCCGGCTCGGCGGTTGCCATCAGCACGGGATCGTGTTTGGACCGACTGCACCCCGCACCGGCGGACTGTGCGAGCGATGGCCGACTTGACAGAACTCACGGTGGTGTGAGAGATGCTCCGCAACTTGCTCCGAAATGAGGGATTATCATGCAGCCGAAACGTTTTCCAATCACGTCGTGGATGAATTACAAGTGGGATGTCGTGCCCGAGGAAATGGTCGAGGAGTGGCGCGACATCGGGTTCACCCTCACGATGACGCCGCCCGTCAACGACGACCCGCGCACGCACGAGCTCGTCCGCCGTCTGCTGGACCTCTGCGCCGAGGCGGGGATCGAAGCCATCGTCTGCGACGCCCGCACCCACGTGCCCGGCGGCAACTGGGGCAACCCGTCCCAGCGTGTCTCTCTGCCCGAGGACTACCGCGAGCGGGCCGCCGCCGCCGTCCGTGAGTGGGGCGGCCATCCGGCGGTCTGGGGGTTCCACGTCAACGACGAGCCGCTCTGTGGCGGCCTTCCCGCGGTCGCCGAGGCGTGCCGCATCCTGCGCGAACTGACGGACCGAGAACCCTACTTCAACCTCATGTCGAACCACCTCATCGACCCGGACGGCACCACCCGAACCATCGAGTGGCAGATCGGGTTCAATAACTTCGCCGCATACCTCGACCACGTGGTCAAGGAGAGCGACGCCGCCATGCTCAGCTACGACCAGTATTGCTCGATGTCCGAGGAATGGGGCGGGCCGGACCACTACTACCGATGCCTGGCCGACTACCAGGCGGCCGCGATCCGACACAACATTCCCTTCTGGAACATCATTCTCGCCCACGGCCACTGGATGTACAAGGCGCCGACGCCGCTCCAGATGAGCTGGCAGTTCTACAGCTCGCTCGCCTACGGAGCGCAGGGCATAATGTATTTCATGTATCGCGCCGGCGGAATTGGCGACTACGGTGCGCCCGTCGACGAACTCGGCAATCGCGGGCCGCTCTTCCACCAGCTCCAGCGCCAGCACAACCAGTTCCTCGGGCAGTGGGCCTGGCGCTATCGCGACTGCACGCCCGTCGCCACGTACCACTGGCCCGCCGCGCCGGCCGGGCTCAAGACGCTCGACGGAAGCGGCATAGTGCGGTCCGTCACCGAGGACCCGTCCACCACGCATCGGCACACGCCTCCATCCGACCTGATCATAGGCGAGATGCGCGACCGCCGGGGCCGTCCGCACGTCCTGATTGCCAACGGGTCCGCCGAGAAGCACACCAAGTTCCGGGTCGATCTGAACGGCCGATCGGTCCATTGCATCCGCGACGAAGGGAAGGAAGAGCGTTGGGGACGGCCAGTCGCCGGCGGCGGCTGCGAATGCGGAGAGTTCCTGATGCCGGGCCAGGCGATCTTCCTGCGAGTCGAGACCTGAGTTCCTCTGATGCGACACTGAACAAAGGAATTCCAAACGAAGCCCTTGTCGGCCGGCAGGCAGAACGGCGGGATATGTAACCAAAGGGGCCTGAGATGTGTATCTCATACAGGACGGAAGTGAGTGTTCGGAACTTGCCAACAGAAAGGAGAGGTCCTATGATGCGTTCCGTTGCTATCGCCGTTTGCGGTCTGTTGCTGTCGGGCGTCGTTTCCGCTGGTGAGTTGAATCCGTCAAGAGTATCCGCCAAGGCCAAGTGGGTGGCCCACCTGGATGTTCAGGGAATGCTGGCCGGCGCGTGCGGGCAGGAGTGTCTCAAGGAAATCGAGGCCCGCGGACACAAGGAGAAGATCGCGGCCTTTGCCAAAACGTTCGGCTTCGACCCCACCAAGGATCTGCGGAGCATCACGTTGTGGGGCGAGAACTACGAACCCAATGGCGGCGTCGCGGTCATCGAGGGAACGCTTGACAAAGAGAAACTGCTGGCGCTTGCCCGACTGAACGAAGGGCACGGGGAAGCGAATTACGGCGACTACCACCTGCAACGGTGGACGCAGAAACCCGAGAACAACCAGGACGACGGCGTTCGATGGGGCACGTTCTGGCGTGACGATGTGTTGCTCGTGACGCGCGACCAGAAAGTTCTCGAAAACGCCATCGACACACTCGGTGACAAGGCGGCCACCATGAGCGGGAAAAAGGGCGGCGTCCTGGGCCGGAGAGCGTCCAGGGGGGCGTTCTTGACGGTGGCAGGCACGGACTTCCAGGTTCCTGCGGCGGCAAAGAGGCCCGACATGGCCAAGAAGAAGCTTCCCGCTGGGTTCGCCGAACTCGGGGAAGCCGATGGCACGATGTTCCTGAACATCTCGGTGACGGCCGCTACGGAGGCCGAGGGCGAGGAGCTTCGGCAAGTCGTGCAGGGCATTGCGGCCTTCATGAAAATGTCGCTGAGACACCATGAAGGGAACGGCCAGCCCCTGCCCCACTGGGCACCCCTGGCGTCGGCGATCACCATCGGCGGCAAGGGGAGCGCAGTCTCAATGAGCGTCAAACTGCCCACGGCAGACGTCATCCAGATGATGAAGGCCAAGGCCGCGGAAAAGGCGAAGAAAGCCGAGGCCAAGCCGAAGCCGTAGATGGAAGAGGTAGCATGCCGGGTCTTGCATCGATGAGCTTGTCACAACTGAGTGCCGAGGAACTGGCCCGCCAGGCGCAGGCGGGCAGTTCCGACGCTCTGAACGCGCTTATGGGCCGGTACGCCGGAGCCCTCGAGCGATACCTGCGTCGCCGTTGCGGCAATGCCGCGGACGCCGAAGATATCTCTCAGGAAACGATGCTGCGCGTCTGGCAGAACCTGGAAAAATACGAGCCGGGCCGCCCATTCAGACCGTGGCTGTTTGCGGTGGCCAGGAACCTCGCCGCCACTCAACACCAAGACAGGCGGCGGGACAAGAACACGGCGCAGATGGCCGCCCCATTGTCCGAGCCGGCCGACCCCGCCACGCGGCTCGCGCAGAAAGAAAGAAACGACGGGCTCTGGGCCGCGACCAGACAATTCCTGGGCGCGCGTCAATACGCGGCGCTCTGGCTGAGGTACGGGCGCGAAATGTCAATTGAGCAGGTCGCCCGCGCAATGGGCCTGACTCAGACGCATGTGAAGGTGACACTGTTCCGGGCCCGCAGGAAACTGCTTCGCAGCGCCGACTTCCAGCGCCGGATACGCGAGGAGGAATGACCATGCTCTGCTGGTTCAAACAATGGCGGATATCCTCCGCTCTGGATGACGGCCGCGACCTTCCCGCCGGCTTGCGGCGGCATGTGGGCCGCTGTGAGCGCTGCAAGGCGTTCCTTGAGGGTTCACGCAACTTGGGAATCGTCCTGCGCCATGAAACAGAGACGCCGGCGCCCCCCGTCCAGCAAGTCACGCCGGCGCCCCTGTGGCGACGCTGGGCTCCCGCGGCGGCCGTCATCGTGGTAATTGTGGGCCTGCGGGTTTGGCAGGATTCACGGACGCTCCCAACCTCGGCGCCTGCGCCGCCGCCACCCCGCCTTGCCGCGCCGGCGATCCCGCTCGACGAGCCGCCACCACCCCTGCCCGTGCCGCAAGATTGGGCCAGCCAGTCCCTGGCTGCGATTCAAGAAGCGTCCAGCGAGCCCATTCGCCGCGAGTTGAGCGGCCTGTTGCCCGATGCCGAGGCCACAGTCAGCACGCTGGTCAGCTACCTTCCCCGCTTTCCGTAGCCGCACAGGATGCGCCGCTCAACGATATCGCAGAATCACCGACGCATCGCGGTCGGCTGGCCTGAATAAGCCATTTGCGTTGTAGACATATTGGCAACAGGGCACCCCTGCATGTTGGGGTCGGAACGGACGGCAGCACCACAACTGGGTCACTTGCGCGGGGAAAAGGCAACAGCGCAAATGGCTCTGAATGAATAGCGCCGGGAACTTCCCGGACGATGAGGCGGGTGAGGAAGTTGCCACAAGTCCTGGTTGTGAGGCAGGGATAGACCCTGATTGCGGCACAGAGTCGCGCGATGTCAATAAAGAGGAAATGGTAGCGGGGGCAGGATTCGAACCTGCGACCTCCGGGTTATGAGCCCGACGAGCTACCAGACTGCTCTACCCCGCGATCTGGCCATATTATAGCCCCGTTCCCGGGAGGCGTCAAGCGAATTCGACGCCCCGATCGGGAAGCGGAAGGGGCATGGTGTACCCCGAGTACGGTCGTTGCGGTGCCTTGGGAAGGTGTGGCTGAGGGGGCTAAGGGTGGTGGCGATCTGGCGACGACGGTGGGAGCCCGTAGGGCGACCGGAGGGCCGCCATATCGCCCCGGCCGCATGCAGGTGTGCGTTTGCTGAGGCGACAACTCGGGCTGTGCGCAAGCGTGAGTCGGCTTGTTGTGCGCTCCGCGCACGCGACAATCGTTCGGCCATCAATCGACGCCTCCCGGCAATCGACGCCGAGTGGATATTTTGAATGGGGGCTCAGATGACGGCCAATCGCCGTCTTCTTCATCCCGTGTTCCCACGATTGCAACAATAAACCGAGGACGATAGCGCCAGAACGCATTACTGGGGCGTAGC
>Ga0180435_10004671_pt1 | contig 13479 bp, 9 predicted proteins | sample SS_ome_3_FD_132467 | JGI IMG/M metagenome (GOLD analysis project Ga0180435, IMG submission 132467) | Hypersaline lake sediment archaeal communities from the Salton Sea, California, USA - SS_3_S_1 metaG | ecosystem: Environmental > Aquatic > Non-marine Saline and Alkaline > Hypersaline > Sediment... | reverse complement strand
TCTCACCCATTGTGACCACAACATCTTCCGTGTCTTCATCGATCAAGTCATCATGGACCACTAATTGGATAGAACCCTGGGTCCATCCCACCGGGATCGTGAGCGGGCTAGTAGTCATGGAATAATCATTCAAGCTGCCAGCTTGGGCAGTTCCGGTAACACTGAATGGGATCACAACCGGATCACTCCAAGCGTTACTAAGATGGACTTCAATATCCAGGACCAGGTCTCCCTCAATAGTGCTCTGGCTGCTGCTAGCGAATGATACACTGGGTTCTTCTGAAGCCTCAGTGATCACGATAGTTTGTGCTGCAGGAGCTCCGAGGAGAGCATTCACTGGCGCGCCAAGGGTTATGATCAGAGTTTCATCTACTTCCCAACCATCGCCTTCCAGGATATCCATACTAATATCTGCTGTACTGCTGCCAGCTGGAAGATAAAGAGGAGAAGGTTCATGGATCAGATAATCTTCTGGGATAGTAGTTCCGGAAAGGGTATAAGGAATATAAATATCTTTTCCTGAAATTTCTGACAAAGTCAGTGAGGTTGTAAACACACCAATCTCTTCTGATACTACCTGGTTGGGAACAAAGAAAGAAACCATCGGCGGATTATCATCATCCACGATCGTTGCACTATGCGAATCGTTCGCTCCAATCACTCCATTCACCGGAGAGTCAAGGGTGATAATGGCCACTTCATCATCTTCGTCTGTTGTGTCATCGTTGACAGTAAAAGTCACCATACCGGATAAGTTACCAGACGGTATTGTCAATGTAGTTGGGGAAGTGACATAATCAGCGCTCGCTCCCCAGGTTGCAGAGCCAGTTTTATTGAAAGAAACTGAGACATCTTGGGAACTGCCCTTGGACAGCTCAACCATTATTGCTGTCATTGGATCAGATTCATTATGAACGCTGGTCGCAGTTGAAAAGGAGATATCAGGAGGATCCGAGATGGTTATTGTATGAATATGCTGGGGTCCCCTGGTGGCATTGATAGGCGAATCGATCCCGAGGATCAATGTTTCATCCCCTTCAGCAATCCCATCATTATTTAATGAAATATATATTGAAACTGTAGTCGCGCCTGGACTGATCGTTACAGGACTTGCGGTTATCAGGTAATCCTCGCTAGCTCCCTGAAAAGCTGTACCAGTAACAGAAAAAGGTATGGTCACTAGATCAGCGGCTGGTTTATTCAATTCCAAAACAACCGAGATAGTTCCCTGGGTCTCTTCGGCTGATTGGGAAGTTGTTTTAAAATTCACATCAGATAAAGCACCGGAAACAGATCCTGCCCCTGTCCCGCTGGACCCGAGCTTTACACTCTTCAAAATTGTTCGGCTTGAACTTGAATTGATAGGTATAGCAGAGAAATTACCGATAGGGGTTACAGGAACAACAGATGTCGTAATAGATACCGAGATGATGTCAGCAGAAGTTACTTCCTGTGAGGGTGGGCAGGATGCAGAGTAAATCCCGGATTCGTTACTATATTGGATGGAGATATCAGTGTCGGAGATTCCAGCATAATGCCCGATATTCTTGGCAGCTTCCCGGATTCCTGCACAGTCTTTATATTGAGGAATTCCCCCACCGGTGTCAAAAATGGCCGCGCCATATCTAGCGGCATCACGGCTAGCTGTTACTGCCGCTGAATACACAAACATGATCCGGCCAAATTCAAATATTCCAAATATTAATAGAAGAAGCAATGGAAAAACAATGGCGAACTCAACCATTCCCTGACCGCGGTTACGGACTCTTTTTATTTTCTTTTCCACCGGTCCTCCGAATAAAACGATAATTTCTTGCTAAAATAATCACAATACCCAGAGTTTAGGCGATATATATGAAAAGGCAATAAGACCTAACAGGATTGATGAATCTTCGTCATTAAATGCAAAAAGACCTAACAATCCTGTTAGGTCTCTCAGTATAAATCTCGTTTATTACCTTACAAATTGGGAATAATATAAAAGCAGCACGACACTGATAACAAGGAAAGGACCATAAGGCAGAGCCTGAAATGCCTCATATTTCTTTCTAAATAGTTGATAAAGTAAAAATATTCCGCTAATCAATCCACCTATTATAATTGCCAGGAATACACCAGCGATCGCACCGGGCCAACCAAGTAATAAACCAATCACCCCTGCTAGATTAACATCCCCAAAACCCAACGCAACTTCATCAATTTCTTCACCACGCCTGCGCGACATGAATTTTATAAAAAGACTGCCGAACAAGTAAAATACCAACATTAACCCAAAGCCTGCAGCACCCCCAAGAATGGTGTTGAGGATTCCATGGTTAATACTTCCAAAGATCATCCCTAAGATCGCACCGATCAAGCTCACAGGATGTAGGATCAAACGATGTTCCAAGTCAATTACAACAATTAAGCCAAATAATATCAGCCACAGTATTCCTCCCCACAGGCCAAGGTTAGGTGGGGGCAAAAAATAAATCAAACCTGCCAGAAGCGGACCAAATACAAACACGATCCAGTGCCTAATCGAAGGTCTGTTTCCACAATTCTGACATGGCTGATTTAATAGGTAATATTTAAAGTCCAAGTCGACCTGGCAATCAATACATTCCGGCCTACTTAATTTTCGAGTGATTGGAAGAACATCACTAAGATAGTTGACTATCAGGGAGCCGATCCAACCAAGAATTACAGCCAAGATTAAATTTATCATGCACGTATTATAATTTATTGAGAGAGATTCCGCCGGTATTGGATGAATCTATGAAATCAAAAACTATTGCCATACTAACTGATTTTGGAATCGAAGACCCTTATGTTGGGATCATGAAGGGTATTATCTCGGAAATATCTCCAGATGCTCCAATAATCGATATAACGAATCAGATTCCACCGGGAGACATTCAGCGCGGGGCATTTATTCTATGGCAGGCTTCCCAGGATTTTCCCAAAGGTACTGTGTTCTTAAGCGTTGTTGACCCAGGTGTTGGTACAGAACGAAAAGCGGTTTTCCTTCAAACCAGGGACCATATCTTGATTGGACCTGACAATGGCCTATTCAGCTATCTGCTCTACGGTTCGAGTTTTAAGTGCTGGGAATTATCTAATTCAAATTATCAACGGAAGAGCTCCTCAGCAACATTTCACGGAAGGGATATATTTGCTCCTGCAGCTGCTTTTGCAGCCAAATCAATTTCTGGGGACCAGTTTGGTTCTCGTGTAAGCTCTCCAAATAGACTTCCTGAGCCGATATTGACATATAATGAAAGCTCACTAACAGGAGAAATCCTTTCCCGGGATCATTTTGGCAATCTCTTCACTTCATTAGGACAATTTAAGTATCAAAACGAATCCCTCCGCTTTGTGTCATGGATCGATGTAAGTGAATTAACAATTTCCGACAAATCAAAAATTCGTATTCGGGTAAACGAAAAAGAACTTCCACTAGTTCAGACATTTAGTTCTATTGACCCAGGATCATGTGCAGGTCTTGTGGGCAGTTCAGGTCTGATAGAAATCGTCGCCAACCAAACTTCCGCAAAAGACTTGCTGGGATTAGAAAAAGGCAACCCTGTGATCTTGTCTTGGAAATAAGTATATTCAAGCCTCCAGGGGTGGAAAGTTATGGTAAAACTAAGGTCGATCTCATCAAGTATTAAAAGGAATAATCATGGATAAATTTATCATCCAAGGCGGCATTCCCCTCCAAGGAGAGATCACTCCATCAGGAAATAAAAATGCTGCCCTCCCACTATTAGCAGCTTGTATCCTGACCACTGAACCGGTAATATTGCACAACTTGCCAGAAATCAATGACGTCAAGGCCATGCGCGATCTTATCAAAAGCATTGGCGTTGAGATAACCCATCTTGGAAATCATTCCTGGAAGATCCACGCCAAAGAAGTTCACTGCTCAAATTTGAATCCAGACTTATGTACGAAAATTAGGGCTTCTATCCTGCTGGCAGGTCCTGTCATCGCCCGAACTGGAGAACTCCAGCTACCACCCCCTGGTGGTGATGTGATCGGTCGTCGCCGTTTAGATACACATATTCTGGCTTTGGAAGCATTAGGAGTGGAAACAACTTTCAAAAAAGAGAAAAAGATCTTCGAGTTCACAACCAATAAATTGGTTGGGACTGAAATCCTTCTGGACGAAGCCAGTGTTACCGCTACAGAAAATGCGGTGATGGCTGCGGTTTTAGCTGATGGTGATACCATAATCCGAAATGCTGCTTCTGAGCCACATGTTCAGGAAGTATGCCAGCTCCTCAATATCCTCGGTGCAAAGATAACTCAACTCGGCTCGAACACTCTCCACATCCAAGGTGTTTCAACACTTAGTGGAGGCGAATTTACAGTCGGACCTGATTATCTTGAAGTTATCAGTTATGTCGGAGCAGCTGTTGTGACAGGGGGAGAGATCACAATCCGCAAGGCTGGTCCGGAATATCTGGGAATGATTTCCCAGGTTTATCAGCGTTTGGGAGTTAGCTGGGAAGTTCGGGGAGAAGACCTATTTGTACCAGCTGAGCAGAAAAAAATCATTAAACCCGATTTCAAGGGAGCCATTCCGGAAATCTCGGTCATGCCCTGGCCTGCATTCCCATCAGATCTGATGAGCATTGCCATTGTGGTTGCGACTCAATCCACTGGCAACGTACTCTTTCATGATTGGATGTATGAAGGCAGAATGTATTTCACGGACAAATTAACCAGCATGGGAGCACAAATTGTTCTTTGCGATCCACATCGCTGCATTGTAAATGGACCTTCTGAGCTCTTCTCTGGAAATGTTGACAGTCCGGATATTCGCGCTGGTCTAGCCCTTGTTCTAGCCGCCCTTGCGGCCAATGGGGAATCCGTAATCAGGAACGTCGCTCAGATAGATCGTGGTTATGAGCGGATCGATGAAAAACTTCGCTCCCTTGGGGCCAAAATAATTCGGGAAAACTAATAATGGCTCTTCGAGATGAAATTCTTGAACAACAGGATAGTATCAGAAATCTTCTCGTTAATCAGACAGATTTAGTTCAAACCATTGCCCAGTCAATTGGTAAGCCTTCCTATATCTTCATAGCAGCTCGGGGAACATCAGATAATGCGGCACGTTATGCAAAATATGTCTGGGGCTACAATAATCAGATTCCTGTCGCCCTGGCAGCTCCTTCGCTTTTTAGCGTTTATCAAAAACCACCCATTCTGGGAGAAAATCTAGTAGTTGGCATCAGTCAATCTGGAGAATCACCCGACATTCTGGCAGTTCTAACTGAAGCCAATCAGCAAGGATGCAATACGCTAGCTATCACCAATCAAGCCGATTCTCCTCTTGCCAATGAGGCTGACTATGTAATCGACATCCTGGTTGGACCAGAACTTTCTGTAGCAGCCACCAAATCATATACCGCCCAACTGGGAGTTCTCGCGATGTTATCAGCCGCCTGGGCTGAAGATCCTGCCCTCTGGAAGCAACTTGCAGAATTACCCAATTTCATTTCAACACTGCTTGAACAAGAAAAACAGATCCAGACCTATGCCTTGCGCTATCGATATATGGATCAATGTGTGGTATTGGGAAGAGGATTCAACTATGCTACAGCATTTGAATGGTCCTTGAAACTTAAAGAGCTTACATATGTAGTAGCACAGCCTTATTCATCCGCTGACTTTCTCCATGGTCCGATCGCCTTGGTATCAAGCGGCTTTCCAGTATTTGCGGTTGCTCCACAAGGTGAAGTGATAGAAGATATGGCCGCCTTATTAAAGAAGCTCAAAGAAATTCACCGGGCGGATCTTTTTATAATATCTGAAGACCAGAACTTACTGCAACTCGCAGATTGTCCATTACCCCTGCCGCGGGGTATCCCTGAGTGGTTATCCCCTTTGGTTGCCATTATTCCAGCCCAACTATTCAGTTACCATTTAACTTTGATCAAAGGAATCGATCCAGACACTCCCCGCGGGTTGTCGAAAGTGACCCTCACAAAGTGACATCAAATCAATGTCCTCTACAGAAAGGCTTACTCCTATATGTATAATCTCAGCTATTTAATATCCCAAATCCAAAGCTCCCCTACTCTGGCATTGAATGAAATTGCTACTCAGCTCAGGAATAGCGGAGCTGATGTGATCAATCTCGGCATCGGTGAACCTTTAAATGATTTTCCCGAAAGCGTTCTTAGAACCACCAGAGAAATTCTAGATACGAGGCAGATAAAATACAGCCCGACAAGTGGAACTCAATCTCTGAAATTAGCGATCCAGGAATATACCAGAGAGCATTATGGCCGGAAACCGGGATTAAAAAATATCACAGTCACCGTAGGTGCCAAACAAGCTATTTACAATCTACTTCAGGTTCTAATTGATCCTGGTGATGAAGTTATTATCTTTACTCCATATTGGGTCAGCTATCCTGAAATGGTTAAATTGGCACGGGGAGTACCTGTCTACGTTGGAACAAATGATGATTTTGTCCCTGATATGGAGACTATCAAAGCTGCCCTAACAGACAAAACGCAGGCAATATTATTGAATACACCCAACAATCCAACAGGCGCTGTGTATCCCCCGGAATTGGTCGCTGCCCTTGTTGATTTGTGTGAGTCCAAAGGTATCTTCCTGATCATGGACGATATTTATCACCAACTGCTTTTTGAGCCAGCTCAATGGACTCCTGGTTATGTGTTTACATCCAAAAAGTTCGATAAATCACACTTGATCATAATTAATGGAATTTCCAAAACTTATGGCATGACCGGTTTTCGAATTGGCTGGGCAATTGGTCCTGAACCAGTTATTCAAGCCATGAACAAGATCCAGGGCCATTCGACTTCAGGCGCTTCGGCTCTTCTTCAAGAGGCCGCATTGGGCGCCCTGACCCAGGGTGAAGATACCCTTTCAGATTTAAAGCAATTCATACGTACCAATCGAGATATCCTGGTAGGCGAGCTCAAGAAGATCGAAGGCGTAAAGGTGAACGAGCCCGGGGGAACGTTTTACTGCTTCCCGGATTTCCAATCCATTCATCCCAATTCTCAGGAATTAGCCCAGCTGCTGCTTGAAAAAGCTTTCCTTGCGACCGTACCAGGAGTAGCGTTTGGACAAGAAGGATTCTTAAGAATAAGTTTCACCTGCTCTACAAATCAAATCATTGAAAGCGCTGCCCGGATCCGTTGGGCAATCGATCCAGATTCTTCTCCAGAAATCATCATTGGCGGCCAAAAAATGGTTCGCGATTGGGAGTAATCAAAATAACATGGGAAATGATCATCCAACACCTGCTGAGAAATTTGCTGAAGATAACCAAAGTCAGTTTGGGCTGAATTACCTGGGATTGACTGGCTTCAGAAAAGCCTACTGGAATTTAACCAGGGATCAATATTATCAGGAAGCTATATATCGTGAGGAAGGGATCAAGAGCAAACACGATGCTCTTGTTGTCAGATCCGGCGAACGTACTGCCCGATCGGCAAATGATAAATTCATTGTCCGGGAACCGGAATCCGAAGGGGATATATCCTGGGGAGAATATAACATTCCATACAGCACGGCGGACTTCGAGAGAGTATTTTCCAGGTTGAAAGAATATATCCAGGACAAAGATCTGTTCATTCAAGACGGAATTGCTGGGGCAAGCCTTGCTCACCAGATCCCCATCCGGGTGATCACAACCTGGGCCTGGCAAGGACTCTTCACAAAGAACATGTTCATTACCGATGTAAAAGCAATATCAGGAGATGATTTCTCTCCCGAATTTACCGTTATTTCACTGCCTGATTTTAAGGGTATTCCAGAACTTGAAAATCTCAATTCTGAAACCTTGATCTTGATGGATTTCTCCAAACGTTTGGTCCTGATTGGGGGCACTGGATATGGGGGCGAGATTAAGAAGTCGATCTTCACCGCAATCAATTATTATTTACCCAAAAAGAAAATACTCACCATGCATTGCTCCGCCAATGTTGGTGATGGTGGAGACTCGGCACTATTCTTTGGTTTATCCGGCACCGGGAAAACAACACTCTCAGCAGATCCCGAGCGCCACCTGATTGGTGATGATGAACACGGTTGGGACGAAGAAGGTATCTTCAATTTTGAAGATGGATCATATGCCAAGGTGATCGACCTTTCCAGTTCTGCAGAACCAGATATTTTCGCCTGTACCAGAAAATACGGTACCATTCTCGAAAATGTGATCCTTGATCCCGAAACTGGCGAAGCGGACCTATACAATGCTTCCATTACAAAAAACACACGTGCGTCCTATCCGCTCTCCTGCATCCCTTATGCTCTACCTTCAAAATCAGGAGGTCATCCAGAAAATATTATTTTCCTGACCTTTGATGCCAATGGTGTTTTACCACCAATAGCTCGCCTGACAGAAGATCAAGCGCTGTATCATTTCATATCTGGTTACACATCAAAAGTCGGCGGTACGGAAGCTGGTGTCGGGGAAGCTCCCGAGCTTACCTTCAGTGCTTGCTTTGGAGCGCCGTTCATGGTTTTCCATCCAGCCTATTACGCTCAATTACTCAAAGAGAATATCAGGAAATTCAAAGTAAAAACCTGGCTGCTAAATACCGGGTTGGTAGGTGGACCATCTGGCATTGGATCCCGTATAAAGATCGCTCACTCCAGGGCAATATTATCAGCAGTTCTGGAGGGAAAATTAGATCAGGTTGACTATCGTATCGACCCCTGGTTCGGCTTCGAGATACCTCAATCCTGCGCAGGGGTGCCGACTGATATCCTTAACCCGGCTGATTCCTGGTCAGATAAAAAGGCCTATAAAGAGACCATCGAGAACCTTGTAAGTCAATTCAAGAACAATATGAAACGGTATGAAGAATCGACCCCGCAAGAAGTGCTCCTCGCAGGGCCGATATAGATCTATACTCCTAAAGCTCTTGGCACAGGTTAGGGCAGCAACCCATCCACAATAAATTTCTTGTATTTTGTGATATAGCGGATTGGCAGCTAGCCTTGGATTTTCATGATAATTATATTTAAAGGATTGTAGCATGGACACAACTATCAAAAGCGAGATCAAAGAAGTAATCATTAGTATTGATAAACCGTTTGTGATCATTGGGGAGAAGATCAACCCCACCGGTCGAAAGAAATTGGCCGCGGCTCTGAAAGAAGGAAATTTTGATTATGTAAAAGAGATTGCTCTCAAACAGGTCGCAGCTGGTGCAGATATTCTGGACATCAATGTTGGTGTCCCGGGTGTTGATGAAGTTGACTTGCTCCCAAAGGTCGCCAAACTGGTTTCCGAAACGGTGGACGTTCCCCTGTGTCTCGATTCTGCCAATCGCGACGCCCTGGCTGCTGCCCTGGCAGTGCTACCTGGTCGTCCGCTGGTAAACTCGGTCAACGGCGAAGAAGCCTCCCTGGAAGCAGTCCTCCCAGTTATTAAGGAATTTGGCGTACCAGTTATTGGCCTGGTAATGCACGATGACGGCATCCCCAACGACGCTGACACACGTGTGTCTGTGGCTGGAAAGATCATCGAGCGGGCAGCCAAGCTGGGCATTCCCGCAGAAGATATTGTTGTCGATCCCCTGGTTCTGACAGTAGGAGCAGACAGCGGCGCCGGTGCAGTCACCCTGGAAACAGTTCGGCGAGTAAAAGAAGAATTTGGCGTCAATATCAACCTGGGGGCCAGCAACGTTTCCTTTGGACTTCCCGATCGCCATACCATCAATCAGGCCTTCCTGGCTCTGGCCATGGGTGAAGGCGCCACCACCGCTATTACCGATCCGATGAAACTTGCTTCGATCATTCGCGCCTCCGACCTTATGATGGGAAGGGACAACTTTGGTTCCCGCTATATCGGATACTGGAGAGAGCATAAACCAGAGGACGTATAACCCTATATGAAAAAATGGACAGTTGAAGATCTAAACATAACCGTGGACGGCGTTCTGCGAGGGCAGGGCGCCGATCCCGATATCATCCGGTCCCGCAGCCCGCGGTTGGTGGATACTGCAGAAAAAGCAATGGCCTCTGTGATCGATTCACTCGAACCGGAGGTCTTGGTTAAGGAATTCAAGGTTACTGGTTTCAAGCATAACAGCCTGGAATTTGAGGACGGAAAGAAAATTTCCGGCCCACTTGTTACCGGGCATCTGGTTGGCACAAACTACATCACAGTGGCTGTTTGCACAGTAGGTTCCAAGATCGATGGATACGCCTCTGAGGTTATGGATGATGATATTGTCCTGGGATTGGCGATCGACGGGGTGGGATCAGCTGCGGTTGAATCGCTGGCTAATGCGGTTTGCCATGACCTTGAAGTGAAGGCAGCTCAAGAGGGTTTCCAGACCACGATTCCCCTCAGTCCCGGCATGATCGGTTGGGGTGTTAAAGAAGGCCAACCGGTTATTTTTGATTTGATCGATACAGATGAAATTGGTGTGGGCCTGACGCCGTCTTACATAATGACTCCCCGCAAATCGCTTTCAATGATTGTGGGCATTGGACCTGATATCAGCTCGGGTGAGCGGATATGTGATTACTGCGCCATGCGTGATACTTGCCGTTATCAGGACCAATACGAGGAGATGCATGGCTGATCAGAAAATATATCTTGTGGATATGCAGCCAGTAGGAAGAAGAATTGAAATTGAATCAGGGAAAACCCTTCTGGATGCTTCCCGCTCTGCTGGAGTAGGGGTGATCTCGCTCTGTGGAGGTGAGGGATGGTGCGACTCCTGCCTGGTCAGGATAGCCAGTGGTAAAGTGAATCCGCCGACCCAATCAGAAATTGATTTTTTAGGACGAGATAAAATAGAACAGGGGTATAGACTGGCGTGCCAGGCTAAACCAGTTTCAGATATCCGGGTCGACATCCCACCCGATTCTCTTTCCACCCCGCAGCGACTGCAAGTTGAGGGGAAGGATTTTGATATTGCCATATCCCCGGCAGTGAAAGTAGTCGATCTAAAGCTAAACCCCCCAAAACTAAAAGATTTGAGGGCAGACGCGGATAGAGTGATCGCGTGTTTGGATGAAGCAGGATATCCCAATACGCGCATCGATTTGCCTGTCCTGGAAGTATTGTCATATCTGCTTAGAAAATATAAGTGGTCTGCCCGATTTGTTTTGAGGGATGGAGAAGTCATATCGGTTCTACCTCGGGAATCAGAGATCTATGGTATTTCTGTTGATATCGGGACCACCAAAGTGGCAGTGTATCTGGTAAATCTCTCCACAGGTCTGATCGTCGAGAAAGTTGGTGAAATGAACCCCCAAATCGCGTATGGAGAGGATGTCATCAGCCGCATTTCCTACATCAGGGAAAATGAGGATGGCAGAACTAAACTCCAGGAAGCGATTGCTGTAACATTAAATAATAAGATCCAGGAGTTATGTAAACTGGCTGATATCCAGCAGGAACAGGTTGTAGATTCTGTTATTGTAGGCAACACAGCCATGCACCACTTATTTGCTGGTTTGCCAGTAGGGCAGCTTGTGTTTGCTCCGTATGTCCCTGCGGTAAATCGGTCGATTGATCTGCGCGCCAGAGAACTGGGTGTCGGAATGGCACCTGGTGCGTACATCCACTTGCTTCCCAATATCGCAGGATATGTAGGTGCGGATCATGCAGCTGTGATCCTCTCCACGGAGCTATGGAAGACCAAGGATACAATGCTGGCTATTGACGTCGGAACAAATACTGAGATCTCCCTGGTTTCCAAAGGGAAAATATCCAGTTGTTCCTGCGCCTCTGGCCCCGCTTTTGAGGGAGCCCATATCATACATGGTATGCGAGCAGCGCCGGGAGCTATTGAACGGGTTCAGATCAAAGACGGTGAGATCAAGTTGTTCACCATTGATGATAAGCCACCCGTCGGAATCTGCGGTTCCGGAATATTGGATGTCGTTGCGGAAATGAAAACAGCAAACTTGATGGATGAAAAAGGAGCCATTAAAACCGATGTGCCCTTTACTCGCCAGGATGCCAAGGGCTTGAGTGAGTTGTTGCTGGTACCAGAAAATGAATCCGGCAATCAGAAGGACATCACAATTTCACGCAAAGATGTAAATGAGATCCAATTGGCAAAAGCTGCAATACGGGCAGGATTAGACATATTGCTGGCAGAAGCCGAGATTGAGGCCATGGATGTCGATACAGCTCTTGTTGCAGGCGCATTCGGAACTTATATCAGTGTTCCCAATGCCATAGAGATCGGAATGTTCCCTGATATCCCACTGGATCGTTTCCAACAGGTTGGCAACGCAGCCGGAATGGGGGCAGTACAGGCCTTGATTTCGATGAAACATCGGCATTTAATTTCGGAAGTGATCAATGATGTAGATTATATAGAATTAACCACCTACAAAGATTTTCAGAAATTGTATATGAAGGCTATGTATTTACGCTAAAAAAATCTAAATTGGGGTTTTTTGCACATCCACTCAAAAAGGTTCAAATCAGCTGTAGTCTAAGATACTTTTATAAGAAGCGAACAGGCATCTTGGAAAGAATTTCATTTGTGATAGGCTCTTGTTTATTAGGATGAAAGTTCGTGTTTATTGGGTTTTACGAATTGAACCCAAGAGGCAACAATCCAAAAATTCCTAAGAAATCAATAATTAGTAATAATTGACAATATTGAAATGATTCAATCCACTCAGAAGGAATATAATTCTGTAAGTTAGAGACCAGGACAAAATGGGGGCTAACAACCTGGTCTCACAGATGGAGAACGGCATTTATGGACGTATGGCCTTATTGGTGATTGTATTGGGAAAAGCGTGAAACATTTTAACGTACAAAAGGAAATTATGACCTTCTTTTCTTATCTAGAAATCGCGCAATGAACAAACAAGAGCAAGCTTTTCGACTTGAGCATGATCTGTTGGGTGAAAGAAAGATTCCAGCCAGTGCATATTATGGAATTCATACGCTGCGAGCGGTAGAAAATTTTCCCATTACCGGAAACTCGATTCAGAAATACCCAGAATTGCTGTTTGCCCTTGCTGCTGTGAAGCAGGCCTGCTCCTTGGCAAATCGAGAATTAGGTCTTCTCGATGAACGCCGAGCAAATGCCATCAGCAAAGCCTGCGACGACATCCGCAAAGGGCAACTGCATGACCAATTTATCGTGGATGTTATCCAGGGGGGCGCAGGCACTTCGACCAATATGAACACTAATGAAGTCATCGCCAACCGGGGGTTAGAATATTTGGGACTGGAGCGTGGGGAGTATCACGAATTACATCCGCTCGAACATGTCAATATGAGCCAGAGCACAAATGACGTTTACCCCACGGCTCTTAAGGTAGCCCTGCATTTTGAGATAGAGCGGCTTGTTGAGGCAATGGGTGTTTTGCAAGCGGAATTCGAAACCAAGGCCGATGAATTCACCGAAACGTTGAAAATGGGGCGCACGCAATTGCAGGATGCCGTCCCCATGACACTGGGTCAAGAATTCAGCGCTTTTGGTATTATGCTGGATGAAGATCGAGAGCGTT
>Ga0180435_10004669_pt1 | contig 13482 bp, 6 predicted proteins | sample SS_ome_3_FD_132467 | JGI IMG/M metagenome (GOLD analysis project Ga0180435, IMG submission 132467) | Hypersaline lake sediment archaeal communities from the Salton Sea, California, USA - SS_3_S_1 metaG | ecosystem: Environmental > Aquatic > Non-marine Saline and Alkaline > Hypersaline > Sediment... | reverse complement strand
TGGAGATATCCGTCGGATCACCTTCGAGGCCGTCGACGGTTTCTTCTCGGACTTCGAGTTCGATCCCGACGTGGCCGGACAGACCTCCGGTCGGTTCGAGTTCTACATCTACACCTATCTGACGCAGGACGTCCGATTGAAGGTCATCCTGCACGATCGGCTCGGCAACGAGAGCCAACCGTACTGGTTCACCTTCAACGCCAGATAGAGCGGTCGTCTCATGACCAGCGCCGGAAGGCTCACAGTGATGGCTCACTGCACCGCACGCTTCCTCGTACACGCAGGCTCTTTCCCACGCCTCGCCTGCGTCCTTAGAGAAGTGACAACAACCGACACTTCCCGCTATGCTAGCACAAATGCGGGCCGCCACATGGCGTGCGCTATGCATCCGAAGGAGAGGTGATCGCATGATGCGAAAGAGGAGCGCGTTGCGACAGGCGTCTCTGGCGCTCGGCATCTTCGCCGCAGTCTGGCTGATGCTTTCGAGCGGCTTTGTCGCGCAGGATGTCTCCAGGTGCACGATACGGGTGCGATCCGGCGAATCCATTCAAGCAGCGGTCGATCAAGCACCGGACAACGCAGTGATCTGTCTGAGTCCGGGAACCTACATCGAGAACCTCATCATCGGGAAGAACCTCACGCTATCAGGAGAAGGAGAGGAACCAACGCAGGTCAGGGTCACAGGAGCCGCGGAGGGTCATCCAGTGATCCAAGTCGGAAGCGAGCAAGAGATCGAGGTAAAGATCGAGAATCTCGCCGTTTCCGAGGCCAAGGGAAGCTCGGGCGACGGGATTCAGATAGCGGGCGGAGTGCGGGTCATGATCGTCAATGTCTGCATCTCTGAGAACTCGTGGTGAGGGGTATCGGTCAGTGGCGAGGCTCGCCTGACCCTGACCGACTCGAGCGTCTCTCAGAACTACGTCAGCGGCTTGTCGGTCGAGGATGCGGCTCACGTGGAAGTGCTCGACAGCCGCTTCGAGAGCAACAAGGCATTCGGAGTCATTGCTGTGTCCGGCGATGCCCAATTGGTGGGCACGAACAACGTGTTCCACGGCAACGGAGCCGATCTGGGCGGGTTTGCCTCCGCCGGCCTGAGAACGCCCCTCGCTCCTCAGACTGACAGCAAGCAGCTCTCCGTTCCGGAAGAAGTATCAACCCTCCAGGAGGCGATCGATGCCATTGCGCCCGGAGGGAGCATCACTGTTTCTCCAGGGACCTTCGTCGGTGGCATCACTATCTGGAAGCCCGTGGCAATCCACGGCAGCGGTCCCAAAAGAACGACTCTAGTCGCGCCTCCCGAGCGGGATGTCGTCGTCTCGATCCTCGCAGAAGCGCAGCACGTCACCCTTGAGGGAGTCACCGTAGCCGAGAGCGGCGGGCAAGGCCTCGCCATCTACGGGCGGGACGTCAACATCACGAATGCTCACGTAGCCGACAACGATCGCTGGGGACTGTGGGCGGGTGGAGCCGCGAGCGTCTCGCTCCAAGACTCCATCGTATCCTCGAACTGGGTCGGAGTGTTCGTGGAGAGCTCAGCCCAGGTAGGTGTCGTAGGTTGCACTGTGGAAGGAAACGCGACCGGCCTTGCAGTTGGAGGTTCCGCCGTGGCGATTCTCCAGGACTCCACCATCTCCGGGAACCAGGACGGCCTTTGGGCTGCGTCATCGGCTCAGCTGAGCCTGCAGGAATGCACCGTCTCCGGAAACAGCGACGATGGCCTGCAAGTGAGTGGCTCAGCACAGCTAACCATGGCAGACTCGGTCGTTTCGGGCAACGGGTGGGACGGACTTGACGCGTCCGGCTCGCCCCATGTGACGCTTACTGACTGCTCCATCTCGGACAACGGCTATCAGGGGCTGGGGGCGCGGGAGTCGACGGAGATGGACATACGGAACTCAACCATCTCAGGGAACGAACATGGCTGCCAGTTCAGCGACAGTGCTCTCGTGACCATCATGGACTCAACGATTCGAGACAGTGTCTACGACGGCATCGGAGTGAGCGACACAGCCCAGTTGTCCCTCGCCGGTTCCACCATCTCCGACAGCGAATACGATGGCCTCCAGGTCTCAGGAGCTGCGGTCGTCGCGATCCGCAAGTGCCAATTCCTGAACAACGAGGGATTCGGGATCGTCGCCCTGTCCAGCGAATCGAAACTGTCAGGGACACGGAACGTCTTCCACGGAAACGGAGCCGACTTGGGCGGCTTTGCCCCAGCGAGCCTGAGAACGCCCCTCGTTCCTCAATCAGATCGCACGCAGCTCGACGTTCCGAAGGACTATCCCACCCTCCAAGAAGCGATCGACGCGATCATACCGGGAGGGTCAATCACCGTCGGCGCGGGGACCTTGGTTGCAGGATCGACCATCTGGAAATCCGTGGTGATCAGGGGAAGCGGCCCCGACGAGACAACCTTGAGAGGCTTGCCCGGCGCGAAGGCGGTCGTTTCGGTGCTGGCAGAGGCGGAAGGAGTGCACCTTGAGGGGCTGAAGATCGCCGGCAGTGAACGGGACGGCCTCATGATCCACGGCCAAGGCGTGACGCTTCACGATATCGAAGTTTCCGGCAACAGGTGGGACGGTCTTGAGGTATGGGGCACAGCCGCGGTGACCGCCAGGGATTGCACCATGTCCGGCAACGCAGACGGCGTCGACGTGCGCGACTCAGCAACTCTGGTTCTCGAGGACAGCACCATCCTCAACAACCGCGAGGCCGGTCTCTACACGGCCGATTCAGCCAATGTGACCTTGGTTGACACCATGATCTCGGGCAGCACCTACGGCCTCATGGCAGGAGGCTCTGCTCAGGTCATCGCTCAAGGCTTGGCCGTCTCCGATAGCGGATTCGATGGCGTCTGTGCTGGCGACTCCGTGCAGCTGACCCTCATCGATTGCGCGATCTCCAATTGCGGTTCGGAGGGCGTCGACGTATCGGACGCGGCCCAGGTGACCGTCAAGGGTTGCCGTGTTTTCGACAACGGATTGGACGGCCTGAGCTCTACCAACACAGGACAGCTGAACGTCGCAGCCTGCCTGATCTCGGACAACGGCGGCAGCGGCGTGAAGGCCAAAGGGGAGGCGGCGGTTCACATCCAGAACTGTCGCATTCAGGGCAATGCCCGCTATGGAGTGAGCGCGTATCTGCCGGACTGCCTCGAGGACTACTACTGGTTCGAAGTCCAATTCAGCGGCGAGGTCACCGGCTACGGCAACACCATCCCCGGCCCTGACGAGCCCGACGGCAACCAAGCGGGCTCTGTGTGCCCGGGCTCGCTGAGCTTCTTGCAGGAAGGAGCCGCGCAATCGGAGGAGGGACGAGCAACCACGTCCCAGGCGACAGAGGCCGATCTGGAAGACCTGGTCGCGGGAAGCAACCAGCTCGCAGTCGACCTGTACCAAGCTCTCCGCCGGGAAGGCGGCAATCTCTTCTTCTCTCCCTACAGCATCTCGGCGGCGCTGGCGATGACCTACGCCGGGGCTCGCGAGAGCACCGAGGCTCAGATGGCGCAGGCACTTCACTTCACCCTCGGACAGGAGTCCCTGCATCCGGCATTCAGCGCGCTCGCTCTCGATCTCGCCGGACTGAACGGCAGTCCGGCTGCCGGTGGCCGATTCCAGTTGGACATCGCCAACGCACTGTGGGGTCAGAGCGGTTGGCCCTTCTTGCCCGAATTCCTGAACGTTCTGGCCGAGAACTACGGAGCCGGAATCCAGCTGCTCGATTTTGCTCAGGATCCGGAAGACGCACGTCTCACCATCAACGACTGGGTCTACCGGCAGACCGACGAACGGATCGCTGATCTGCTTCCCTCGGGCGCGATCGACTCGCTGACGGAGCTCTTGCTCACAAACGCGATCTACTTCAGTGCCGCCTGGGAGTTCTGCTTCAATCCCGATTTCACCATTGACGAGGCTGTGTTCACGCGGCTTGACGGCCGCGAAGTGGCTGCACCGATCATGCAGCAGATGTCGCCGTTCCGCTATGCCGAGGGCCCGACGTACCAGGCCGTCGAGCTCCGGTACCTCGACGGGGAGGTCTCGATGGTCGCGTTCCTCCCTCGGCCGACGATGTTCGAAGCCTTCGCGAGCGCGCTGGACGCCGAGCGCGTAGAGCAGATCATGAATCGCCTGACCACCCCGATCTCCGTCCACCTCGCCATGCCGAAGTTCAGCTTCGAGTCGGGTTTCCATCTGAAGGATCCGCTCACGAGCCTAGGAATGCCGGATGCATTCACAGGAGCCGCTGACTTCTCCGGGATGGACGGAACCCGTGAGCTGTTCCTCGGCGAAGTCTTCCACAAGGCGTTCATCTCGGTGGACGAGAACGGCACCGAGGCCGCTGCAGGCACGGCGGCCGGGATGTACCGGATGCGGACACCCGAGGTGTTCCTCAATCGCCCGTTCATCTTCCTGATCGTCCACAAAGGGACCCGAACCATCCTGTTCATCGGGCAGCTGATGGATCCGAGTGAAGGCTGAGTACGTCCGTGCGACGCGTGCAGCAGAGAAGCGCGTGCGCGGAAGGCTGATACGGTCCTCTTCATCAGAGGGATCTCTACCCACCGGCCAGAACGCTCAGCGATCGCACGAAACAGACCGGGGGCGCAACGTAGCTGTCACGCCCCCACTGGAGGCTCTTCATCTCACTGGCGTTCCGCCAGCATTGCCTCAACCCTCTCCTGCAGCCAGGCGGCTGCCGTCTCAGGGGTCATGATCCCTTCCAGGACGATGTTGCTGATCGCCTGCGGAATCAACAGCCGGCCTTCGATGTCGCCGATCACAGCGCGCTCTATCGGCCCGTAGTCCGGGCGGAAGAGCCATCGCTGCATTGTGTCGAAACCGTTGGCGATCTGATCGAGCGTCTCGTCGGAGTAGTAGGCGAAGAAGGGACTGAGATCCTTCCAGCCCTCCACTGCGCTCTCCAGCACCGGCACCTTGCCGAATGGGGCCAACGCCAGAACGTCAGCGTAGCCTTCGGTGAGGAAGTACTCGACGACCAACTGCGCTGCGGGGTCAGCTCCTTTCATGATGCCGAGGGTAACCAGATGACCGTAGGAAGCCGATCCGTTTGGCCCCACCATCTTCGGAGCGAAGCCGGTCTTCAGCGGCAGGTCTTGCACGGGGATGTCGACCTTGCCGCCGGCCGCCAAACCCGAACCCTCCACCAGGTCATCCATGATGTAGGCGCTGTAGAACAGCATCCCTGCCTGGTCGAGTTGGTAGGCCTCGCGCGCCCCGCGCCAATACTGCGGCCCGGGAACGGCGCCCCGCTGGAGGCTCGTGTAGAACTCGAGCGCCTGGATCATCTCCGGAGTGTTCATGGTGACGTTTCCATCTGCGTCAAACGGCCACGCGTTGTTCGATATGGCGACCTGCTCGAACACTTGATGCGCGTAGTACTGTCCGGGATCCGTCCCGAGCGTGATCGCGTACAGCAGATTCCCAAAGCCCGGGAGGAAGTCGACGGCAGCGTCGATGTCCTCCCAGGAGATCGGCGGATTCAGTCCCGCCTCCGCAAACACGTCGGTACGATACCAGATCGCCTGGATCCAGCCGTCGTACGGAACAGCAGCGTACCTCCCGGTGGCCGAGTTGATGACCATCGCCAGCGGGCCGGCGCGGAAGTCGGTTTCCCCAATGCTGGCGATCACCGCTTCCGCAGCATCCTCATCCAGAATCCCATCGGCGGCGAAGACAGCCACCCGCTCGATTCCCATGCGGAGGATGTCGGGCAACTGCCCGGCGGCCATCGCGGTGGCGATCCGCTGGATGATCGCTGCCTCCTCGATGGGCACAATCTGCACTTCGATGCCTGGGTTGGCGGCCATGAACCGCGCTGCGACCTCTTCGTAGACGGCAACGCGATCAGGCTCGTTGTCCGTCGTCCAGAATTCAACCACTGTGTACGAATCAACCTCACTCCCGATAAAGATCTCGGCATGCTCGATACCGGACTCGTGTGTATTCAGAGTCAGGGCCGTTATCCCCACAGTCTGCCCTTCAGTGTTTTTGCTCGGCAACCAGAGGGTTCTCGTACGTTGTACCCAACCTCCGAGTGCGCCTGCTGGTGCGCCAGCAGGAAGTCCCTTCCTGACTACAATCTGTGCGTTTGCCGGCGGAGCAGGGGCACCGGCTGCTACGTGCCGGAACCCGTACACTAACGGCCCTCCGGCATTCCGGGCCGTCAGTTCGGATTCCAGCACATGCTTTCCAGCGACGTCGTCCCACGTCAAACGGGCGGCCTCCCCGGCACACGCATGTGACATCATGACCGACTCGAGTACTGGAAGAGCTCCACAGCCGGCTGCGCGTAGTCTTGTGTTCCGATAGCCAACACGCAGGTTGATCCGAAGGTCCGCTATCGATAGTGGTAGCGGAACGGGTGTGAAAGGATCACGATCAATTCCGTCCCAGTCACACCGGATTCCTGCTGTGGTCGCAACGTAGTTGACGATAGATGCACCATCATCACAGGCGAAATTCGTACCATCGTCCCGGTTAGGATGATCCAGCCCGATTGCGTGGCCAATCTCGTGCAAGGCGATATGGCGCAAACCGACTCCAAGCACGGTAGGCCAGGCGAATCCCGGAATAGGGCCTGCGGCCGGTACGAGGTCGTAGTTGATCCCAGGAGGGAGAACGTAGTTATCGGTTTCCCAGAGACTAAACGCCTCCTGGATCAGCTGAGTCTCGGCGGCGTTGAAGCCAGGATCAATCCAGTAGTTGAGGATGTAGTCAGGACCTTGTCGCACTCCAGCAATCCACGTGAATAGCCTTCCATTCGCAGCGGCTGGAGCACAGGGATTAGCACGAGTTGCGGCTGGGTGAAGAAACGCGAACCCCAAGGCTTGCACGCAGGCCAGGCCCAACAGGTAGATGACAAGAAGAGACCCTGCCAAGCCCTTCTTGAATCCACTTCCATTCCTCCAAAGCATCACTACCTCCTTACTTGGGAGTCAGAACTTGATTGTTGGTCTTCTCCTTTCAACAGTGATTCCCCTCGCCATGACTATCCCAGTCTTACCCCCACTCGGAACCACCACCTGCCCGACGGGCAAGGTGGTTTCGGTCTCGATGTCGCGGATGAAGAAGATGAACTGACGGTTGAGCCGGATGGTCGGCACGTCCGGTTCCGCAATGCCCAAGCAGGCTAGCCCATCCGCTACAGTTCATCGTGTTATCTTCTTCGTGTCCTGCTTTCTTTTCCGCCTGGTGACTCAGACCATCGGCGAGTCCGCCTGAGACTATAGCATAGGTCTCATGCCAACCGAAATGCGTATCATGCAACCTTTGCTCAGGACTCATACTTTCCGGCTCACTGATCCCAAGACTCGATCCGAGTACGTGTGAGGAACGCTGCGATGGACGGTTCGGCTTCCACGTCTACACCTGGCCCTCGCAACCTGTCGTGCTCAGTGTGACGCTTCACGATATGCAAGGGAGCAGGCTGTACTGCTTTAACTTCAATGCTGAGTAGGTACGTTGTCTCTTAAGGAAAGGCAAGGCGCCAGGCCTCCGTCTTGTTGGTGCCGGTGAGCACACGGGGACCGAGACCGTCGAGGGATAGCAGTCGGGACGCACTGTGTGCTGAGGCTGTCGGCATGGTTCGATCAACCTTCCTCTTCCTGATCGTCCACGACGAGACGCGAACCATCCTGTTCATCGGCCAGGTCATGGATCCGAGTGAGGGGTAAGCCCGCGCGAACGGTCCGGGAGAGACAGCCCCTAGAACCGTGATCGCTACACGCTCCCTGAGCGCAACTTTCCTTCATGCGCGCAGGCTCCCGGAAGCCGGAACCTGCTACAGAAGCAGGAGCAGCGCGAAGATCACAGCCGCTGCGACAGCGACGATGAGCGTCAGCGAGCGATCCTCCGAAGCAGGCTCGACTGCGCCGGCTCTTTCGTGATAGTCGAAGTCCCATCGCCACTCGGCCGTGCGAGGTCCGTCAGGAGACGCGACCGACAGACGCAGCGTGAGCGAGAAGTCCTCGTTCAGCCGCGCCTCACGCATCCACGTCGCATCGCAGACGTCGCGCTGAGTCGAGCAGACGCACAAGGTCTTCCCCGCGCCGGCCGGCACGAGCATGATTCCGCCCTCCGCCTCGAACAACGCCTCAGGCCGTACGACGTGCCGGCCCTGTGTGCCGGGGAGTTGAAGCGAGGACGCGTCCCAGTCGATCTTCATCAGCTCATCCGAGACGTTCCGGATCTCGAACTGCAGATCGAGCAAACGCCCCATCGGCCGATCCTCTCCGTCGAACAGAAGCTTGACCTCGAGCCCCAGGTTCTCCGGAACGACCCGCAACCGAGCCGTCCAGCTCCCGAGAGCGGCCACGCTACCGATGGCCGCCACGACTGCTATCAGCGAGACACAGGCAAGCTTCCTCATCCGTCGACCTCGCGTTTCCAGTTCTCCCCCTGCTCGTTGCGGGATGGGCCATCGGCGCCTCGGCGGTCCCCCGGTCTCGGCTTTCACTGCTCACCCTGGTGGTCATACTTGACGGAGACGCCACGCTCGCGCAATGCCAGGATGGCCCTGAGTGCGCTGGAGCCTGCCGACAGATCGAGGTCGTTGTACGAAAGGTCGACGAAATCCCCTTCTCCCAGCCCGGGGTTCTCGACGAGCGCACTGATGTCCGTGATGCGATTCCTGGACAGAACGAGACTGCGGAGGCTGACCGCGTACTCCAAGCCCGTCAGGTCCTCGATCCCGGAGCCCGAGGCCTCCAGTTCCTCCAGTTCTCCGATCATCTCTTCGGTGACCACGTCGCCGCTCGACACGCCGAGTCGATGAAAGATTGACTGGGCAAGCCTCGAGTCCACAACGCAGACGCAACCGGGGACGCGACGCCGTTCCGGACCCGGGCAGTGCTTCCGCAACCACGGGACGTTCCCTTTCGTGCCGAGAACCACGTAGCCGCCGTCCGGCGTCAACTGGAGACACGAGCCCCCGGGACCATCGACCGGAGACGGATCCCAGAAGACCTCCTCCCAGATCTTCTTCCCCTTCCCGTCCGTTCTGATCAGCCATAGGCCCTGGTCGCCGTCTGTATCGGTCGCGGCCAGCACGGCGTATCCTCCGCCCTCGATCTCCTGCACCGACAGACCCCGTTCGTCCCCGGAGCCGCCGTAGTCGTCCTTCTGCCAAGTCTCTTCGCCGTCCGCAGCCAGCTTGATCAGGAGAACGTCCTTGTCGCCCGCCTTCGATGTCGTTTCTCCGACCAGGATGTATCCCCCGTCGCTCGTCGTCTCAAAGGAGTTCAGACGAACCGATCCCTCATCGACACGGACCTCCTCGGGCGGGGTGTTCTCCATGCTGCTGTCAACCTTGAGCAGCCACGCGGCCCCACCGTCTTGCGATTCCGTGTAGCCGAGGACGACGTAATCGCCGTCGCCACCCTCTCGAACGGCGCGGAGCTCGCCCTCGTATCCGGGGAACTCCTGCACGTTTCCCAAGCGGGTACCGTCTCTGCTCGTTTTGATCAGCCGGATGTCACTCCCATCCGCACTCAACGACTCCGCCTCCCAGGCTAGGACGTAGCAGCCGTCGGACGCCTCGAAGACGCACCGCCCGGAATCCCGGCCGCTCTCGCCGTACTTCCTTCTCCACTGGAAGGCGCAGCCCCCGTCGATCTTGACCAACGACACGACGCTCTCCCCAGACTCGCTGGACGCCTTCTCCCCCACCAGGAGATACCCTCCGTCAGTGGTTGAGCAAACGGAGTACGCGCGCTCTCGCTCATCGCTCCCGTCGTCGGAGCACGACTCCCGGAGAACCGGGCGGCCGTCCTCACCAATCATGAGTACGTCAAAGTCGTCGTCGCCTCCGACGATGAGAAACCCGCCGTCGTGCGCCGCTGCGAGGGCTCGCGGGCTGGTCAGCAAACCTGCGTACTCGGTGGACTTCTCCCAGATGTCGGCCAGCCCGCAGAGTGTTTGCCCGCCTGCCGTTTCGTTGTCGAACGCATCGCCCAGGTGAGAACAGCAACCGAAACCGACTACGACCAGGGCAATCAGCAGCCTTGTTCGCTTCATCCGAATGCACCCCTTTCATCAAGGATCCGGTCGAACGCCCCGACGGCGAGGCTGGCTCCGCTCATGGTCGTCCGGCTCAGCACGGCCCGTAGACCTCGATGAGCTTGGACCGGTACTCCGCCCCTTCGGACGTCGTCCAGACGACGCAAATGGACGCAAGACAGCCGTCTTGCGTCTGCTCGCAGCGGTTGCAGCTGAAGACAAAGCTGACCGCCTCTCCCTCGTCGAGTCCCTCTCCGGGATCCGCCGTGAAGGTGACCGACGCTCCGTCCGGGGCTAAGCTGCCGCTCCAGCCCGGCGGGGACTGCACCTCAGCTTGCGGAGCCACATGACAGAACGTGATCTCGACTCGAGTGAGGGTCGCGTCTTCGTCGCAGGGGACGGACGGGCACCCTGCGTTGTAGAGGCTGTATCGGTATTCCGTCTTGAACCATGGATCCGAAGGGGATCCGCAGACCGTGTCGCTGACCGCAGAGCGGATGCGGACTTCATAGGTACTCGAATCATCCTCGCCCCACAAGGATCTGTCACGAGGCGGGAGCCGCCCCCCCTCGCGTTCCAGTGCCAGGAACTTGTCCATCTCGTGGCGATAGCCGTCGAAGCGCACACCGGTCACGATCTTGGCGATCGGGTCGATCGACTCGATCATCATCGGGCCGTTGCCGATCCACAGGTGGCCGTAGGTGTCGAAGAAAGCCTGCATGTTCTCGTATCGGGTGAAGATCTCGCCCCAACCGATCCACTGAAGCATCTCGGACTGGTACGGCACGAAGTTGATCGCCTGGGCCTCTTCCGCCTTCTCGAGGAGGATGTTGAGCGACTCACCGGCGACCCAGTTCTGGCGGTCAATGCCTAGATTGTCTGCCTTGTCCTCGGACCACACCCTCAGCTCTTCCTCTTCGGCGAGCCAGCTGGCAGCGATGGTGTGCCACGGAGCCATCCCCTGGCTGTAGTACGGCCAGAAGAGGGCGCCGATGCGGTTGAAGACCTGGGCTTCCGCGTCGAGGTAGAAGCGGTCGTGGTAGACCTCGATCTGCACCGGGTCGCGGCTGAGGATGCGGGCACCCTTGAAACTCGAGCTCGCAGGATCTCCGGCCGACGAATCGTAGACCGAACTCTCAGGTTTCGCCCGGTCGAATGCCAGGATGAATGGGAGAAGCATGTCACCGATCGAGAACGTCGAGCCGTCGTGCCACTTGGTGCTCAGGAGATCGTCCGAGAACGTGATCTGGGTCTTGGTCTTCGCCGTCAGGCCGCCCGGGAACTTCTGCGAGCGGGTGATGAATTCGCCAACGGTCGCATCCCAGTCAACCCAGGCGTCGCCCGGAACGCTGATCTCCGAGACGTACTCGACGGTCACGTAATCGAGCGTCGCTCCCATCGGGATACCTTCCTCGACCGTGCAGACCGCGCTCTCCACCATGTGCGGCTGATACAGACCCGTGAACGGATCCGGGAAGACGAACCAGTCTTCCGTCGCGCGCTGGATCATCGCGTCGTAGAGCCAGTTCGATCCCGCAACCGGGTTCCAGGCCGTCGTCAGCATGCTCGGCACCGCCACCCGCAGGGTGCCGTCGGGGTCCGGCTCTCCGTTCTCGCCGACGAACCGGGCGGTGTGGGCCCAGATGTAGCTGCCCGAGATCCCGGCGGCGACGTCGGCGAGGACGCGGACGTCACTCGCGGTCGCCCACGGGGAAGCGGCGCTGAACAGCCACTGGTGCCACGCGCACTCGGCGGCCCACTTCTCCGCTCTGCCGAGGAGGCTGACGCGCTCCTCAATGGTCGAGTAGTCCTGCCGTGCGAGTCGGTCGAACACCTCTTCCGCTGTCTCATCTGCGCTCTGGAACAAGTCGATCGGAAAGCCCTGGTGAAGAGGCACTTCCCATGCTCCGGGCGTGTAGAAGAAGGCGTAGTCCCCGCCCTGGTCGCGGTCGATCCGGTTGCTGATCCATCCACCGGTGTAGAAGCTCCACTGCCCTTCCGTCGGATCACTGAGCAGCCAGATCGGAGCGAGTTCGCCCGAGGTTCGCTCGATACGCTCGACCGTGAAGCCGTGCCATTCGAGGATGTCGGCGAAGTAGTTGCCGATCTCGAGACGCCTGTCTTCCTCACGGATCAGACCGATGATGACGACCGGCTCGCTATCGTAGAACCACTTGCAGCCATCGCAGCGCCAGCGCGAGCGGTCGGAGATCTCGTGCCCATACTCGTCAGCGAGGTAGGCGCCGGCGTCATCCATGCCCTCGCAGATCAGCTCCCACGCCTTGTCCTCGTCGTGCTGATACTTCGTCTCGAGGGCCCAGCACGTCCCGATCGCCTGGGCGTACGGCGGGAAGTTCGGGTCAAGCATCGTCCATCGGGCGACACCCAGTCCGTCGAGGATTGTGTCGACGATGTACTGCCTGTCGATCAGGTAGTACATCGCCTCACGAACCTTCTGGATCCCGAACGCGTTGAACCGGCCGTCGTTGAAGAACGGCTCGTCGTGCCTGTCGACCGCGGGGTTAAGCAGGATCTCGTAGAAGCTGTGGTAGCTCCGGTCAACATGGAGATCGGCGCCGATCAGATCCCAATACAGCTCAGAGGCGAATGCGTTCCCGTACAGGTGAACGTCGCCACTCCGCATCATCGCGATGACCTTCGGTTGATCCGTCTCCTCGAAGAAGACGATCCGCTCCGGCGCGAGCCCCGCGTATCCGAACGCGGACACGACGGGAAGAACGGCTAGCAGGACCGCGGCGAGAATGCCCTTCCCCATTCCGACCTCCTCTTGACACTTGCGACCAATTGGGTCCCGGCATGAGATCGCTCCGAGACTGCTTCGATGCCACCGCCCGACCGGTTCCGCGGAACCGCTGGCGGGACATCCCCCCGGACTCCAATGGCGTCGGCCGGACTGAGGGATCCGACGCGGAGCATCCATCCCGTTCGGTCCATCGAGACATCTCCTCTCGTTTCCCCAAGGCTCGTGGCGAGTGCTCACGAGGAACTGGCCGATTGCTCCTGTATTGTAGCATGTGTCCGCATCCTAGGACACCTGCCCCTGACACATGTGCACGGCTCTTGTCCGTGGCTCAGGTTGCTCTGCGTGCTCCCGGTTCTCCTTCGCCGTGTGTCCTTCTCTGGCGAAGCCCTCACAGGAGGCTGGAGATCCCCGGGCTCTGTGGCAAGCACTGGCAGGTGGGTGAGGACTACGCGGTGTCTTCCTCCGCCATGTCGGGACTTCTCACGCAGAACAACGACAGGTCATGAAGTGCGAGGCGACAAGGCTGAGGATCGGAAGACTCGTCGACTCGCCGATCTCGCGGGCACGGAGGCCGCAGCGGCGACCGCCGTCATGATGAGATCCTCGATCCGACGCGTCCCGTACTTCACGATGCGGATCAACCGCCCGTTCCTCTTCCTCATTCGCGACCGCGTGACCGGAACGATCCTCTTCATGGGGCGC